>Ga0213839_1000807_pt1 | contig 26699 bp, 20 predicted proteins | sample SWPATP21_FD_160075 | JGI IMG/M metagenome (GOLD analysis project Ga0213839, IMG submission 160075) | Coastal seawater microbial communities from Marineland, Florida, United States - SWPA TP2 #1 | ecosystem: Environmental > Aquatic > Marine > Coastal | place: USA: Florida | collected 2016-08-14
GCCGGGGTGGCGGCGGGTCTCGTGCCCATCGCCCACGCGTCGGACGGTGGCGGCTCGATCCGGCTACCGGCGGCGCTCCACGGCCTGGTGGGCTTCAAGGCCAGCGGGGGGGCCAGTGCGGTGGCGACGCCGATGCAGAGCCCCATGTCGGCGCTGGTGTCCGAGGGCTGCGTGAGCTGGTCGGTGCGGGACACCGATGCCTACCTCGCGGCGACGGCGGCCACGGCACGTCCGCTCTACGGGGCTGCGGATCCGGGTCGACTGCGGGTCGGGGTCTACCTGAAGGACGCCTTCGGTCGAGCGCCGGGACGGGACGCACGGGCGGCGGTGGAGAGCGCCGCGGCGCTGCTGGAGTCGCTGGGGCACAGCGTGGAGTGGAACGACGGACCCGACCTCGACGGAGCGGCCATCTCCGACGCCTTCTTCACGTGCGCGGGGGCCGTGCTCACCGGCCTGGAGCAGATGATGGCCCCGATGCTCGGGCGCCCGCTCCAGGCTGGGGACGTCGAGCCCTTCACCCTCGCGCTCCTCGAGCGCTTTCGCCGACGTCCGGCCCTGCCCGAGGCGCTGGCGCAGGTGCAGGCCCAGGGCGCCGCGCTCTCGTCCTTTCTGGGGCGGTACGACGTCGCCCTCAGCCCGACGGTGGGGGGCGAGCGCCCGCGGCTGGGGCACCTCGCGCCCCACCTCCCCCTCGACGTGCTGCTGGCGCGGACCGAGCGCCTCGCGGCCTACACCGCGGCCTACAACATGGCCGGCGCTCCGGCCGTCAGCCTGCCCCTCCACGTCGACGATGAAGGGCTCCCCGTGGGGATCCAGCTCGGCGCGTCGCCAGGGCAGGACCAGGTCCTGATGCGGCTCGCCTACCAGCTCGAGGCCGCCGCTCCACGGGCGGAACGTCGTCCCCCGGGGGACCCCGGGGCGAGTGGGTCGGACACGACCGGGATTTCGCGTCGTGACCCCCCCACCCCAGGGTAGCTGCCTCTTCGGATCAGCCGTCGATCATGTGAAGGCGCGCAGGAGCCCTTCCACATCTTCCACGCCCTTGCTGGCCAGCCACTGGCCGCTGGGGCCGGTTCGGCCGCCGTCCGTGTGGGCCACGGCGGCGGCCTGCTCCAGGGACCAGCCCAGCTTCTGGAGGGCCGCGCCGGCCCGGTCGTAGCGCTGCTCCACCAGGTCGGCCCAGGCGCTGGCCCAGGGCCGGTCGTCTCGACGCAGCACGGCGACCTGGGCCGCGACCGCCCGCCCGTCGCCGGCGCCTCGTGCGGCCAGGCCCTTCGCCCGTGCCCACGTGGTGCGGAGCCAGGGGTCGACGAAGGCGGACTGGACCCGGTCCTCCATGGATGCCAGCCGCTTCAGCGCAGCGTCCGGCTGGCCGTCCAGGAGGTCCAGGTGCGCCAGGCCGACGAGGCCCCAGCCGCCGGGGAGGGGGCCCTGGACGGCGTCGAGGGGACCGCCGAGGGCCTTGCGGAGACCCGGGGAGCGCCGCTTGGCGGCCGCCACATAGGGTCCGATGCGACCCAGAAGGTGCACGAGTGCGCGGGGGTCGCGGTCGTGACGCCCCCGTCGGGCCAGGGCATCGACGTCGTGGGTGACCCGCTCGATCTCGGCCGACATCGTGCGGGCGTGGAGCGTCGCTGTCCGCACCGGCTCCCGCAGGCCGTCGTGGCGAGCGGTCCGTCGCAGTCGCTGGATCGCCTGGCTGCCCACCTCGGTCGTGGAGCCGGACTCGCCCCGGAGCCAGGCCACCCGCGCGCGGGCGTCGAGGAGGTACGCCTCTCCGAGGACGCTCCGGTGGGTGCGCGCCAGCTCCTCGGCACGGGCGAGCAGCTCGGTGTCGGCCGTGATGTTCCGGGCCACCGCGATGGTGACCTCCGCGCACCAGGCCCGGATCACCCGCTCCACCTCGCCCACGTCGAGGGCGGCCTGGACGTGGTTCGGCTGGTAGGCCCAGCCCCTGGCCGGGTCGTTCAGTCCGAGGCCGTGGACGATGGCGAAGGCCACGTCGACCTTGTGGAGGGCCTCGGGCTCGACATCGGTGCGGAGCTTCACGTCGACGGCGTCCCCCCGCCGGCGCTGCTGGAAGCGTCGCCACGCTGCCATGCTGCCGCCCAGGAGGCCCCCGGTGGGAGCGAAGCCGGGCAGCCCCGCTGCGTCGCGGAGGTAGGCGACGAGGGGCTCGCCCCGAGCCACGTCGCCCATGGACAGCCATGCATCCGCCTGCTGCCGCTGCAGCGTGGGGTGGCTCGACTCCGGCGCCTTCTCGAGGGCCTTGGCCAGGACCTCGGCGGCGTCGGCGTGCTGGCCGAGGAGGGCGTGGGTGCGGGCCAGCGTGGCGCGGATGCCCACCAGCTCGCGGGGGGGAAAGGCTCCCTGCTCCAGGGCCACGTCGAGGAGGGGGATCGCGGCGGCCCACTGGCCCGACTCCAGCGCCCGGTTCGCCGCCAGCCACGCGACGGTGCCCGCCCGCTGACCGTCTCCGGCCCCTGCCCAGTGGGTGGCGAGGACCAGGGGGTCGGCCGAGCCGGCCTGCTCCAGGGCATGGGCGAGCGACCCGTGGTGGTGCTGGCGCACGGGCTCCGGGGTGGTGTCGAGGACGTGATCCATGACCACGCGGGACCCGATCTCGAGAGCGTCTGCCCCGGCCCCCGAGACGTCCGCGAGGCGGTGGGCGCGAAGGGTGGACACCGCGTTCACCGCCTGGTCGCCGAGGTTCGCCGCGACGATGGCGACCTCGGTTCCCACGGGTCCTCCGGCGATGGCGAGGAGCTCCAGCAGGCGACGGGGGGTGAGGGGGAGCCCGGCGATGTCGGCGATGCGGACCTCGTCGAGGACCTGCTCGTCCTGGCTCGCCGAGGTGACCCGCTGCCGCACCAGCTCCCGGAGGGTGCCGGGCATGCCGCCGCTGGCCCGGGCGAGGGTGAGGACCTGGGGGGCGTCGGCGGGTTCGCCCAGCATCGCCGAGGCGAGGAGCGCGCTGGAGCGCAGGTCGAGGGGGCCCAGGTCGATGATGCCGGTGCCCACGGCGGACTCACCGAGGCGCGGTGAGAGGAAGTTGAGGAAGGGGCCGGTGGCGTCGCTCGCCGCGGTCACGATCAACAGGAGCTTGCGGTCGTCGCGCTCGGTGAGGAGGTGCGCCAGGGCGCGCGCGGAGTCGGCGTCGCCCCAGTGAACGTCGTCGATGAACAGCAACAGAGGCTTGTCGGCAGAGAGGGCGTCGAAGATCTTGCCCAGCTGGGCGAAGGCCCGGCCGGCGAGCTGCTCGGGGGGCACGCCCCGGGCGTCGGCCGGCATGATGTCGAGGGCGTCGGCGCGTGCCATCACCGGGAACAGGGCGGCCAGCCACGAGAGGTCCTCGTTGGAGAGGGCGCGCACGATGTCGAGGGGGGCGCGACGGAGGGCACGTGCAAGGTTGTCGATCAGGCCGTCGAGGGCCTTGTACGGGACGTTCTCCCACTCGTAGCAGCGCCCCTTCAGCGAGACGATGCCTCCGCGGTTCGCCTCCTTGACGAACTCTCGGACCAGCTGGGTGCGGCCGGAGCCCGCAGGCCCCCGTACGAGCACCACCGCGGGCCGCCCTCGCTGGACGTGTGCACCGGCCGCTCTGAGGGTGGCCAGCTCGTCGTCGCGGTAGCGGAAGGGCACCAGCAGCTTGGCGCTGGTCTTGCCGGGCTCGTGGCTGCGAAGGGCGGCCAGGACCTCCGGTCCCGTCGGTCGGGCCTCCGGATCTCGCTGCAGCAGGGCCATGCACAGGTCGTTCAGGTCGGCGGGCACGTCGTCGAGGAGGTCCGCTGGGGCCGGCGGGTCCATGGCGTTCTTCATCGTCAGGATCTGGTAGAGGGAGCCCGAGAAGGGCCAGCGCCCGGTGAGTCCCTCGTAGAGCATGACGCCCACGGCGTACCAGTCCGCGGAGGCCGACAGGGGGGAGCCGATGGCCTGCTCGGGGGACATGTACGCCGCCGAGCCCGCGATGCTCTGGTGGAGCGTCCCCTCGGTGTAGTCCTGGTCGATGTCCGCCACGAGGCCGAAGTCCAGGATCACGACCCGGCCCGCATCGGTGACCAGGACGTTGCCGGGCTTCAGGTCCCGGTGGATGCGGCCGCCGGCGTGGAGCGCCGACACCCCGTCGGCCAGCTGTCTGAGGGTGGAGCGGAGCCGCAGGAGGTCGGGGAGCCGGAGCTCGGGCAGGGCCTCGATCACCTCGGTCACGGCGTTGCCCTCGTCGAGCGCCCTGCCGCCCGGCGCCGAGCGACCGAAGCGTAGGTCGGTGGCGGATCGGTATGTGTCCATCGTGCGGGCCCGAGAGAGGTCGCCCTCCTCCTCGCCCCGACACCACGTCAGGAAGTCCACGCCCTCCACGAGCTCCATGGTGACGAACCAGCCGTCGTCGGACTGGAGCAGCTCGTAGAAGGAGACCAGGTTCGGGTGGTCGAAGGCCGACAGGGCCCGGAACTCCTGCTTCAGCCGGTACAGGCTGTCGCTGTCGAGGTGCTTGAGGGTCTTGAGCGCCACGACGTCGCCGAGCTTCTTGTCGCGGGCGCGGTGCACCACGCACATGGCACCCACGCCGAGGGGGCCGAGCACCTGGAACCGCTCCGTTCCCTGGAAGGTGGCGTTGCTCGCCGGGGTGCTCATCCGCTCCTCTCGCGCCGGGGCTGTGCCTCCGGGTGGGCACGTCGCCCACGTCGCGATCCTACCGTACCTCGTCGGGGTGGCCGCGCGCTGGTGGGGGTCCCGATGGGGACCGTTCTGGGCCCCGGCCCCTGGCACGTCGGCCGCCCACGGTGTAGATCGCAGAGGACCTGGAGTGAGCAGCATGCGCGCATGGATCGTCGGCACTGTCCTGTTGGCCCTCGCGGCCTGCGGCGAGCCCCCTCCCTGCGGCGTCGACAACGAAGGGAACGACGTCCCCTGGTGCGAGGTCACCTTCGCGGGCACGTCCGAGCCCATCGACTTCTGCCCCCTGGAGCACTGGGCGGCCGACGACGACTGCAACACCTGCGGCTGCTCCCAGGATGGTCAGGTGGTGTGCACGGCCCTGCAGTGTGGCGGCACCACCAACACGGGCACCAGCCCCACGGACACCGGCCCCACGGACACGGGCGCCACCAAGTAGTCAGAGCGGTCGCTCGCCATCGGGCTCGAGCCACCGCACCTCTCGTAGGGGCTCGCCGACGGCTGGCCACACGGTGGAGAGCCATGGCAGCTCGCTTCGGCTCCAGCCCGCGCGCTCCAGCAGGTGCGACGCGCGAGCGCCGTCGACCGGTGCCCATGCCGCCGCGAGGAGGAGCCTGAGCATCCCGGCGACGTCGGGCGCCACGGAGTCCAGCAGGTCGCGGGCCTCGACCTCGGCCGCCCGGACCCGCTCGGGGTGCCCCTCGTGGAGGTCGGCCAGCCACTGGATCATCGTGGCCTCTCCCTGACCCAGGTCATGGGACGCGACCACTGCGCGGGCGCCGCTCGGATCCCTGGCGACCATCATCTGGGCTCGCAGGGGCATGACGTACCACCGCGCTGGGTCGTGGATGGCCTCCAGCATCTCCAGCGCTCCCGGCACGTCGCCATCGCGGAAGCGGGCGCTCGCCAGGCTGTGGCGCAGAGCGTCCGCGCTGGCGCCGAAGCGCACCCGGAGGAGTCGCTCCAGCCGGCGTCGGGCCGAGCCGGTGCGCCCGACTGCGGACTCGAGTCGGGCGACCTCGGCCTCCACCTGCAGGGTGCGGCGCCACAGGCTTCGCACCACCAGCACGGCGATCACCAGCGCGAGGACGGCCGTGAGGGTGCCGCTGGAGCCCGTGCGAGCCACCTGGCTGGCGAGCCAGATGCTGATGAACAGCCAGGGGAGGGAGCTCATGGCGTGCTCCGCGAGACCGCAGCGGAGCACCACCACGACGTCGCGGAAGGCCCAGCCGCGTCCGTCGGCGTCGCGGAGGCGGGGATGGGGAGGGCCAGGGAAGAAGGCCGCCTGGAAGCGCAACACGCTGGTGGGCGTCCACACCAGCGCCGACACCGCCGTGGTGCCGGCCAGCAGGCCAGGGGTCAGCGTGGCGTCGGTGAACGCGTAGGCGAAGGCCATCAGCGTCACCATCCACACGAAGACTCGGACGCTCCGCTCCAGGGCGAAGCGCGCCAGCCGCCAGGGCGACCCCTCCTGGGCCTCGTCGAGCTCCGGCGGGGCGAAGGGGTCGGCCGGCGAGCCGTCGCTCAGGCTTCCTGCGCCTGCTGGATGTTCCGGTACTCGCGATCGTAGACCCGCAGCTGGTCGGTGACGATCGACAGGTTGCGGGCGTTGGCGTCGTCGCCGTCGTCGGCGTCGATGGCGTCCATGCAGCGCTGGATGGGCCACAGGGCCTCGATCAGGTTCGCCAGCTTGGTCAGGTCGCGGGTCTTGCGGTCCTTTCCGGCGAAGTGCTCGCGGTACTCGGCGAACACCTTGTTGGCGGCTTCTCCGAGGCGGCCGACCCGCTCGCTCTTGGGGGCGCGGGCGATGATGTCGCGGATGGTGGCGATCTCCTGCTCCCAGTTCTCGAGCCGGTCGCTGACGATCTGCATGTTCTTGAGGTGGGCGTCGTTGGCCACGCCGCGGGTCTGCAGAGCCCGCATGGTGCCGAGGATCTCCTTGAGGGAGCCGACCATGGCCACCAGCGTGTCGGGATCCCGGGAGATGCGGGGCTCGCCGGCGAAGAGCAGCCGGTACCGGTCGAACTGCTGGTTGGCCAGGGTCGCGAGGCGCTGGGCCTGCTCGGCGACGGTGCCGTCGGCCCGGGCGGAGCGGATGGCGCCCTGCTCGTCGCCGTAGACCTTGTGGGCTCCCCTCATCCGCTCCAGGTCGTCGGCCACGTTGGCCCCCTGGGCCTGGAGGCGCTCCATCTCGGCCACCAGCTTGCCCATCGTCGCCTCCAGCTGCCCGAGGAGGCCGAGGTCGACGGTGGTGCGGTTCTTGCCGGCGAAGAAGCGACCGTAGCGACCCATCACCAGGGTGGCCATGGTGCTCACCCGGTGGGCGGCGACCGCGGCGGGGCCTCCGGCACGGGCCTCGTTGATCTTCGCGAGCTCTTCCGCGTAGAGCTTGCGGGAGGCCTCCACCCGCTCCGCGAGTGCAGCGTCGTCGACGGAAGATGCCTCCTTCGCGACCGCCTCCACGTCGGCCTGGATGGCCTCCAGCTCCTCAGGATCACGGCTGATCCTGGGATGGCCGGCGAAGCGTCCCCGGTAGCGGGCATCGATGGCGTCGAGGCGGGCGAGCAGTTCGGGAGCAGTGGACACGGGGAACCTCCGGAGGGGTGGGTATGCAGGAGACGGCGGCCCAACGCAACCCTCCATCCGGACGAGAGGGACATCTCCTGCCGACGTCAGCGCGTGGATGCTGTATATTGCTCCGTCATCGCCCCCCGCCGATCGGTAGGAGATCGCGGCGTTCGGGCGTGCGCAGGAGGAGACATGCGAACCTTCACCCTGACGGTCGCGGTGCTTTCGCTGGCCGCGTGCACCAAGAGGATCGACCAGCCGGCTACGTCGGACACGGGGCCCACGTCGGGCGACGACGACGATGTCGGCGACGATGACGACGACGACGTCACGGGCGACGACGACGACGACACCGACCCGGGCATCGGCTTCGACGCACACATCGTCGGCGATAGCCCCGGTGCCCGCTACGCAGCGGTGGGCGACCTCGACGGCGACGGGATCGATGAGATCGTGGTGTCCTCGTGGAACGACATCACCGAGGCCGACATTCCCTACGGCAGGCTCCAGGTCTGGTCCTATGGCGGCGATCTCGACTCGTGGAACCTGGTGAACGCCATCGACGAGAGCGCACGCATCCGCAGCCCCAACCAGGCGGTGCTCGGCGACGTCGACAACGACGGCGACCTCGACATCGTGGTCGGCTACGGCTCCCGCTACTGCGAGATCGCCCAGTCCATCGGAGAGTGCGGCGGCATCGCCATCCTCGAGAACGACAACGGCGTGTGGAACCGCTACCAGCAGTTCGACGACCCGTCGCTGTTCTACTTCCGCGGGCTCGACCTCGCCGACATCGACAACGACGGCAACCTCGACCTGATCGCCGTCGCCGAGCGGTACACCTTCCAGGACCGCGAGGCCTTCGTGCAGGTGTTCACCGGCACCGGCAACATCAACGGCTTCAACGACCCGCTGCAGGTCGGCCAGGGCCTCGGGCCGTTCCCGTCGGCGGTCGATGTCGACGGCGACGGCGACCTCGACATCCTCGGCGGAGAGGAGGGCCAGGGCACCAGCTTCGCGTGGCTCGAGAACGACCAGGGGGGCTTCACCCGCCACGTCCTCTACGAGCAGCTCGGCAACGGCAACATGATCCGCCTGATCGACGACCTGTACGGCGATGGCGTCACCCGGGCCCTCGCCAGCAACCACACCAACACCGAGACGCCCAAGAAGCTGAACCCGGACATCTACGACAGCCAGCTGGTGGCCTTCGACATCCCGACGAACCCGGCGATGGAGTGGTCCAGCTACGACGTGCTGTCGGAGGGCATCCTGCCCACGCCCGACCTCGGCTTCTTCCCCAACGACGCTCCCGGCACCTTCGACGTCGGCGATGCGGATGGCGATGGCGACAACGACATCCTCCTCGCGGGCGACGGCGACCCCACCGTCTACCTCCTCGACCAGGTGTCACCGGGCGAGTTCGTGACCCGTGTGCTCCGGAACAACATCCCCGGCAGCGGCGGCACCTACATGACCGACTTCAACGGCGACGGCACCGTGGAGTTCGTGGTCACGTCCTTCCTGCTCGACCAGGTCTTCGTCATCGAGCGCACCGGCGAGTAGCTCGTCCGAGGAATCCGGCCTTGAGGGGGCCCGCCCCCTCTGGCACCCCTACGAATGGTCAGGGCCGGAGGGGCCAGGCCCCCAGCGCCAGCGCCATGCCCGCCAGCGACAGCCCCCCCGGAGCCAGCAGAGGATTGGCTCCGGTGACGGCGTGCCACGCGTGGGTGGCGGCGTCGGCCGTCGGGCGGATCTCGACGTCGAAGGCGTAGTTGTGCTCCAGGTGCTCCCAGACCCCGAACAGGCCGCCGAGGGCGAGGAGCCCGGCGATGGCGAGGAGGGGCTTGCGGGCGTCGGGGCGTAGCACCCCCAGCACCGCGCCGGCGAGGCCCACGGCGCACAGGCCGAAGGGCACCAGCTGCACCGGGCTCTCCATGTGCTCCACCAGCGCGAGCTCGGCGGCGGTGCCGAGGCAGGCGAGGGCCGCCAGCCCGAACAGGCCGCGCCGGAGGGTTGCCACCGCGCTCACTTCTTCAGCAGCGGGCGTCCCGCCTCCAGCGCGGGGGGGGAGACCACCTCGCCGAGGGCCGCCAGGAAGGCCGCCTCGTCGGCGAAGGGGCGCTTCTCGAGCACGGCCATCGCCTGCTTCTTGTCGAGGCCCGGCCACTGGGCGAGGGTGGCCGCGTCGCAGTCGTTGAACGCGATGGGCACGAACAGGTGCTCCTCCCAGGCCTTCACCTGCTCCTTTGTGGTGTACTTCCCGATTTCCTTGCGGTACTGAACGATGCTCACATAGGGGCGGTACTCCTCGAACTCGTGCACCATCCGGTCGGTGGCGCCGGGCACGGCCTTCAGCGCCTCCTTGCTGGCTGTGTTGAGGTTCACGGTGGGCACCACGAGCTCTCCGGGCTCGACCGGCGCGGGGGGAGGCGGAGCCGGAGCGGGGGCGGCCTCGGGCGCGGGCGCCGGCGCCGGCGCGGGCGATTCGGTGGTAGCGGAGCCGCAGGCTCCCAGGGACAGGAGGGCGAGGGCGGTGAAGGAACGGACGAGGGACACGGACGACTCCAACTAATTGAAATTCGTTTTCAACTAGCGCGGTGTATCGACCGGGCCCCGCGCCGGCAATGCCCTACCAGCTCACCGTCGCCTCGACCCCGTAGTGATCGGACAGGGGCGACGGATCGGTGACGTCGCCACAGCTCTCGGCCGTGGTGTCGAGGCCGTCGAGGATGCGTGCCGTGCTCACCGTGCCGGAGAAGCCCTTCACCAGGATGTGGTCGATCACCCGCGACACGTTGTCGTCGGGGGAGGCGCCCACCAGGGGGTTGTCGCCACAGTAGGTGCAGGTCACGTCGGACTCGGGCTGCTCCAGGTAGGGGACCGACCAGTCGCTCTCGTCGGCGAACAGCTTCCAGTTGTCGGCCTCCTCGGCGCCCATGCCGTTGATGGCGGGGCCGGTGTTCATGTCGCCCAGCATCACGGCGTGGTCGCCGGCCTCGGCGTTGGCCAGGGCGAGCATCTCCTCGATCTGGTCGGCCTGCTCCTCCACCCAGTTCCCCTCGTCGCGGGGGTAGGGGATGGTGTCGAAGGCGGCGGTGAGGTGCGTGCAGAACACGTCGAGCTCACCGTTGGGGCTGTCGATCACCGCGTGGAGCACGCTCCGACGGTTGCTCGTGGAGGCGAACACCGTCTCCTCGACCGAGAGGATCGGGTGCTTGCTCAGCAGGCCGGTGCCGAAGGAGCCATCGTAGGCGAACTCCACGGGGGCGTCCTCACAGACGGCTGCGAGGCCATCGGGGTCGGTGCCGACGTTGGCCATCGCGCAGCGCATGCAGTCCTTGGGGAGGAGCGCGAACTGGATGGCGCAGTTGTCGAGGAGGCAGTCGTCGACCTGGTCGGTGCACACGTCGCTGCAGGAGTCGGCGAAGCACTCCAGCATGCTGTCGAGCTCGCCGTCGGCACACACAGCGTCGCTGGACTGCTGGGCCTCGGGCCAGAACTGGTGGGGGAAGGCTGCGAGGGTGGCGGCCTCCATGGCGTCCACCTGGTCGGCGGCCCAGATCTCCTGGAGGCAGACGACGTCGGCCTCCACCCCGCCGAGGGCTGTGGCGATGTCGGCCTGGCGGGAGTCCGCACCGGGGACGAAGCCGCGGGCGAGGCCGGCGTTGTAGGTCACGAACGTCAGGTCGATCGCGTCGCCGGTCCGCGCTCCGCTGTCGGTGCCGTCGTCGCTGCCGCCGCTGCAGGCGAGCAGGGCCAGGAACAGGGTCGTCATCTTGCCTCCATCGAGCCATGCTACACGACACCGCGACCGCTCCGATGGGGTACCATGCCGCATGCGTCTGGATGACATCCGCGCGGCAGTGCAGGGCGAGGTCGACGGCGACCTCGACGAGCTCCGTGCGGCCTGGGTTCAGCAGCGTTCTGGCGAGGTTCACGACAGCGACGAGGCGCAGCTGGAAGACTTCATTGCGTGGCTCCACGACCGCGGCGCCATCCAGAGCGAGACCTTCCGCGCACTCCACACGGCCGACGGCGTGCGGCTCAACGATCTCGCGACCCTGGCAACGTTCTACGGTGACGACGGCACCCTCGATGGTCAGGTCATCGGAGAGGAGACGTCCCAGCGAGACGAGCCCGAGGAAGACGAAGAGGACTCCGACGAGTTCGACTGGCCGGAGCTGCCGCCGGGGGCCGACACCAGCCTGTTCCCCATCCGGACGAAGCGGGCCAAGCGCAAGGTCGACCCCTCCCAGCGCCTGACCTTCCTCGGCAAGCTGGCGGCCGGGGCGATGGGGGAGATCCACATCGCTCGTGACCGCGATCTGCAGCGGAAGATCGCCGTCAAGCGCATGACGCCGAAGGTCAAGCGGAGCCCCACGCTGTCGAGCCGCTTCTACACCGAAGCGCAGATCACCGCGCAGCTCGACCATCCGAACATCGTTCCGGTCTACTCCCTGGAGCCCGACCCCGACGGGGGGCTCACCTACACGATGAAGCTGATCAAGGGCCGCACCTTCGCGGACCTGATCGCCGAGATCCGGTCCTGCTACGACCAGAAGCAGACGCTGGCGCCCGAGCACGAGCTCGACGCGCGCCTCGAGTGGTTCCTCCGGTGCTGCGACGCCATCTCCTACGCCCACAGCCGCGGAGTCATCCATCGCGACCTGAAGCCCGACAACGTGATGGTCGGGAAGTTCGGCGAAGTGTTCGTCATGGACTGGGGCATCGCTCGGCTGGGCGAGCGCCGGGACATCTCCGACGACGAGCTCGTGGCCGTCGACGACGACACCGACGCCGGCGAGCTGCCCCAGGCACACACCCGCATCGGCACGGTCATCGGCACGCCGGCCTACATGAGCCCGGAGCAGGCCGAGGGGAACAACGACCTCATCGATGGCCGCTCCGACGAGTTCGCCCTGGGCCTGGTGCTCTACGAGCTGGTGTGTCTGCGCCAGGCCCTCACCGGGCGCGACACCATGTCGTTGCTCCTCAAGGTTCAGAGGGCCGACCTCGAGCCGGTGAAGGCCTACGGGGGCGCTGCGCCCGTCGACCCCGAGCTCGCCGCCATCATCCACAAGGCGACCGCGCGAGAGGCCGACGCCCGCTACCCCGACGTGAAGGCCCTGGCCGACGACGTCCGCCGCTACCTGCGTGGTGAGCCGGTGATGGCGCTGCCCGAGGGCGTCACCAAGCGTCTGTCCCGTTGGATGGCGCGCCACGTCCGCTTCCTGGTGAGCCTGTTCGTGGTGGCCATGGGGGCCAGCAGCCTGGTGGTGATCGGTGCGCTGACCACGACGCTGTTCACGATGTACACCGCGGAGGTCCGTGAGCAGCAGATGTCGTCGATGCTGGGGGTGGTCTCGGGGCGGGCCCACGACCTCGACGCCTACTTCCTCACCTACGAGGGTCTGCTGAAGGTGCTGGCGTCGAACGCCGTCGAGGTGCTCGACCGCGACCCGGACGCCCTCGGTCCAGCCGCCGACAGCTACTACCTGCGCACGCCCTTCGCGCCGCCGGACCTCCTGTCCAGCCCCCGCTACGGCACCGATGTCAGCCTGGGCTGGCCCGTGATCAAGGTCGCCGAGGGGGGCGAGGAGGCCCATCTCGACAGCATCCGTCAGCTCACGATGTTGCGGCCGCCCTTCCGTCGCCTGTTGTTGTCGTCGTCCTCCGAGGATGCGGTGGGGCTGCCTGTCGCCGAGGAGCGCAAGCTGGTCCTGGAGGAAGGCACGCCCATCGCGTGGGCGTACGTCGCGCTGGAGAACGGGGTCCTCGTCCACTACCCGGGGCACGACAAGTTCCCGAGCCCCTACGATGCGCGGAAGCGTCCCTGGTACGAGCTGGCGATGGTGGGGGGGCGTGGGCCCAACTGGGGGAGTCCCCACGTCGACTTCGGGGGGCTCGGGTTGATGCTTCCCTGCTCGATGGGCCTGTACGACGACTCCGGGAACCTCCAGGGGGTCGCGGGGATCGAGCTGTCGTTCGACTTCGTGATCGACAAGTTGTTGGAGGCGCCGGAGCTGACCGACGTGGCGGAGACCTACATCCTCGACACCAGCGGGCGGATCGTGATCCAGTCGAGCGACAAGAAGCGGGCGGGGACGGACTCGGGACTGGGCAAGCGGCTGGTGCGGATGAAGCGGTTCCCGTTCGAGAGGGTGACGGCGGCGGCGCTGGCGCGGCCGAGTGGGACCATGGTGGCGGACACGCCGAAGGGCAAGCAGCTGTTCGTGTGGGACCGGATGACGTCGACGGGGTGGACGTACATCGTGCGAGGGGACGAGAAGGCGATCATGGAGGCGGTGGCGGGGCGGTAGGGCTGGGCCCACGACGCGGTAGCTGACCGACGACCGACAGCCGAGGGTGTGGATCTCATCCTGCGCGGACCACTCAGGATGCACCTCTGGGGCTCACCACGGAGACACGGAGGGCACGGAGGAGAGACACGGAGAGACCGGCGCCGAGGGCGGCGTTGTCGCGAACATGCATTGGCCGAGAAGTGGGTCGGAGACGGAAGGATGGCGAGAGGGTAGGAGCGCCTCGATGGACGTCACGCCGACCCCTTCCCACGCGCTGACCCGGTGGCTGTTCCTCCGGGCGCTCGGCATCGTGTCGGGCATCGCCTTCCTCTCCTTCGCGGTGCAGGCGGACGGGCTGATCGGTCCCCACGGCATCCTCCCCTACGAGCCCTGGCTGGAGGCGGTGGGGAGCACCCTCGGAGACGGGGCCTTCTGGCGAGCGCCCACGGTGCTCTGGTGGGCCCCCGACGCGCTGGATGCGGTGGTGGCCGTGGGTCTGTTGGCCTGTGTCGGCCTGGTCCTGGGCTTGCCCTTCGAGGGGCCCCTGCTGCTGGTGGCGTGGGTCTGCTACCTGTCGATCAGCACCGTGGGGCAGCACTTCATGGGCTTCCAGTGGGACACGCTGCTCACGGAGACCCTGTTCACGAGCCTGTTCTTCGCGCGCTGGAGTCCTCGAGGGGACCGGGAGCCGAGCCGCGTCGGCCTTTGGCTGCTCCGACTCCTGCTGGTCAAGCTCATGTGGCTGTCGGGAGCGGTGAAGCTGGCCAGCGGCGACCCCGGCTGGTGGGACGGGATGGCGATGACCTACCACTACGAGACGCAGCCCCTGCCCAATGGACTCTCCTGGTACGCCCACCACCTCCCCGTGTCCTGGCACCGCCTCGAGACGTGGGCACCGTGGCCATCGAGCTGTTGCTACCCTTCGCCGTCTTCTTCGGACGGTGGGGGCGACGGGTGGGAGCGGCTGGCTTCGCGCTGGTGCTCGGCATGCTCTTCCTCACCGGGAACTATGGCTTCTTCCAGCTCCTCTCCGTCGTCCTGTGCCTCGTCTGGCTCGACGACCACGACCTGCCACGCCTGCCGGACCGGCTCAGGGCCTGGGTCCCGAGGGCTCCGTCCTGGGAGGCGTCGACCCGGCGGGTGCGGGACGTCGCGCTGGGCCTCGTGGCCGTCGGCATCGTGGGCGCGGGCGTGCTGCAGGGGGCATGGCGCCTCCGGTTGGAGCCTCCGGTCCACCAGGTCGTGACGGACGCGGTCCATGCCTCCAGGCCCTTCCGCTCGGTCAACAGCTATGGCTTGTTCGCCAACATGACCGAGACCCGTCCGGAGGTGCACGTGGAGGTGAGCGTCGACGGGACGACGTGGGTGCGCTGGCCGCTGCCCTACAAGCCCGGTGCCCTCGACCGACGCCCGCGCCAGGTCGCGCCCCACATGCCGCGGCTGGACTGGCAGCTCTGGTTCGCGGCCCTCGGCGGTCCCGAGCGCAATCGCTGGGTGACGAGCCTCCTCCAGCGGCTGGCCGAGGGGGAGCCGTCGGTGGTGTCGCTCATGGGGCCGTACCCCCTCGACGAGCCTCCCCGCTTCGTGCGGGCGCGTGTGTCGGACTACCGCTTCAGTCCTTGGGAGAGTGAGGGCCCGTGGTGGGTGTCTGGGGAGGACCGGCCCTTCGGTCCAGTGGTGCGCGCGCCGGCGCATTAGGCCCCGCTGTCGTGGTGGCCACCAGCTCCTGAGCGGTCTATACGGCAAGGGTCGGAGGGGATGTGCGCGCCTGGATCTACGACCGTGCCATCCTCGGCCTCACCACCCAGTGGTACGCCGAGGTGTTGAATCGCCTCCCCAAGGGCGCCCACCTCCTCGACGTCGGCATCGGAACCGGGGGTGCACTGGCGGCCAACGAGGCCCTCGTCCACGAGAACAAGCTCCGGGTCACCGGGGTCGACATCGACCCGGACTACGTCAAGAAGGCCACCGAGCGGATGCGCAAGGCAGGCCTCGGCGACGCGGTCGACGTGCGGCTCCAGTCCATCTACGACCACGACGGTGGCCCCTACGACGCCGTGTACTTCTCCGCGAGCTTCATGCTGATGCCCGACCCGGCCGAGGCGCTGCGCCATGTGTGCACGCTGCTCGCCCCCGATGGTCGCATCTACTTCACCCAGACCTTTCAGGACAAGCCCAGTCCCATCCTCGAGAAGGTCAAGCCGATGCTCAAGAGGGCGACCACGATCGACTTCGGCGAGGTCACCTACGAAGAGGACTTCCGCCAGGTGGTCTCCGACGGCGGCGTCGAGCTGGTGGCGCTCAACGTGATGGACCGCAAGGGGCCCCGCTCCTATCGCCTCGCCGTGGGCACCCCGGCGTAGCCAGATCCGCCTGGCCGTGTGACACGGCCGCAGCAGCGGAGGCGACATGAGGGTCGGAATCCTGGTACTGGGCCTGGCGGCGTGCGCCGGTGACGAAGAGGAGGGCTACGGCCCGGCCACCTGTGACGGCGGCGGGGAGCCCCTCATCGAGATCGGCTCCGGCGGTCAGCTGGGCTTCGAGCCCTACGCCGCCGGCGAGGTCATCGAGGTTCGCCCCGACGGCTCGACCATCGAGACCCAGCTGTGGACCAGCGGCCTCGACACGAACGACAGCATGACGGTCAGCATCCGCACGTCCATCGGTGGTGGAGCGTCCAAGGACAGCCTCGCCATCTTCACCCTCGTGTGCAACGAGGACGAAGGACGGGGCTGGCTGTCTGCCTTTCCCGCCTTGCCCGACGGGGCCGCCGACGGCGACATTGTGAAGATCGTGGCCACCGCAACCGACGCCCAGGAGACCAGTGCGTCCGGCGAGGTCGAGGTCGAGCTACAGTTCTAGGGTGCACGACCCCACCCGCGAGCCCCTGACGCTCCTCCGTCGGGGCGAGACCCAGGCGGCCATCGCGCTGCTGGATTCGATGGCTGCAGCGCCAGCGCTCGCCGGGGTCCGGGCCCGCTCGCTGCTGGCCTGGGGAGACCTCGCCGCGGCGAAGGGCCTCGCGTGGGAGGTCGTGGCCGAGCGGCCGTCGGACTGGAACGCCCTCCTCACCCTCGCTACCAGTGCGGTCCGCCAGTCCCGGATCGGGGAGGCCGACGCCCTGATCCAGCGCTTGGAGCGCAGCCACGACGGGGGCCCGGGTCGACGGGTCGACGTGGTCCTTCTCCGCAACGAGTGGCTGGGGCAGACGGACCGACTCGTCGAGGTGGTGCCGCGGTCCGAGCGGACCCTCGTGCACGTGGACGGCTGCGAGCCCGAGGCCACCATCCTTCGCCTCGCGCTGGCCACGGAGTACCGACGCAACGGCCGCCACACCGACGCCATGGCGCTCCTCGAGCGGGTCGCCGAGACGCTCCAGGTGCACGACTGGCCGGGGTTGGAGGGGCGCTGGCAAGCGACCCGCTGCGCCTTCCCGGCCCCCGGAGAGTCGCTGGAGGAGCAGGTGGGGTGGCTCCGTCAGGGCATCGAGCGCCTGCGGGAGGTCGGGGACCACTCGCGGGTCGTCGTGCTCCTGAACAACCTGGGGTCGCGGCTGCTGGCCCTCGGGCGCCTGGAGGAGGCCGAGCAGGTGTTCGCCGAGGGCGCCGAGGCCGCCGACCCCAGGCACGCGCCCTACCTCCTCAGTGGTCGCTACGAGTCGCTGTGGCGGCTGGGCCGGTTCGACGAAGCCGACGGGCTGCTGGAGGAGCTGCTCGCACACCCCCTCGGCCCAGCTCGGAATCAGCTCCACGTGCGAACGGCGAACCTGTCCCGCGTGGCCCGACGGCGGGACTGGGGGGCGTTCGACCGCGACCTGGCGTCTACCCTGGGCTACCTGCGTGCGCCGCCGGCCCAGACCCTGCTCTGGTTGGCCGCCGTCGCCGCCGAGGAGAGCGCCGGCGAAGGGCAGCTGGCGGGGGCAGCCTGCGTGGCGGCCGCAGCGTGGGAGGGGCAGCACGCCACGGGGGATGCGGTACGCAGCGTCGAGGCCGAGCAGCGCATCCGGCGGCTCGCGGACCGTGGGGCACCGGTGGTCCTGCTGCCGTACGTTCTGCTGGAGCCCATCGGTCGGGGCGGCATGGGGAGCGTCTGGCGCGCTCGTCACCTGCCCACGGGGGAGCTGCGAGCGGTCAAGACCGTGCCGCCCGCTGCCGGCGGCGTCGCCGAGGCGGCCCTGGCGCGGGAGGTCCGCGCCCTGTCGACCCTCGGTCACCCGCACGTCGTGCCGATCCTCGATCACGGCACGGCCTCCCCGCCTACGGAGTGGAGCTCCCGGGGGGCCATCGCCGCCGGCTCTGCCTGGATCGCCATGCCTCTCGCCCGCCGCAGCCTCTCGGATCTATGCGGTCGTATGCCCTGGGACGCGGCCCGGACGGTGCTGCTGGCGGTGCTCGACGCGCTGGCCACGGCCCATGCCCACGGGCTCCTCCACCTCGACGTGAAGCCCGCCAACATCCTGGTCGACGGGGACGAGCCCCCCTACGTGGCGATGCTCGCGGACTTCGGCCTCGCCCGACCCGAGCGGGAGCGGGACCGTACGGTGGCGGGCACCCCCGACTACATGGCACCCGAACAGTTCCGGAGGGTGTGGCGCGAGTGGGGACCCTGGACCGACCTGTATGCACTGGGCGCCACGGCCGTCACCCTGGTCCAGGGGCGTGCCCCCTTCGGCGGTGCCAGCGGCTCGGACCTCGCGGCCGCCCACCTCCAGGCCCCGCTTCCCCCGCTGCGGCCGGCGGTCGACGTGCCCTCCGGACTGGAGGGCTGGATCGCCCGCATGATGGCGAAGGACCCGGTCGATCGCTTCCCGACGGCGGCTTCCGCGGCGGCGGCGCTCGCGGCCCTCGGCCCCGCGGAGCCGGTGTCGGAGCGAGGGCTGGCTCCCATGGTCGACCCCCAGTGCACCTTCGAGTGGGTCGACATCGACGAAGGGGCGCTGCCCGCTCCGGACCCGTCGGGTGAGGAGGTGCCGCCCGACTGGCCCGACGTGCCCGGCGACTGGCGAACCGAGGTGTTGACGCGTCAGAGTGGCAGCCCGTCGCTGCTGGCCCATCGCCAGGTGCAGGTCCACGGCCGCGACGCCGAGCGGGACCTCCTGTGGACGGCGCTCCAGGACGTCCAGGCGTCCCGCCGACCGCGCGTGGTGTTGCTCCGCGGGAGTCGCGGGTCTGGCACCGGTCGGCTCCTCGAGTGGCTCTCCGTGCGTGTGGCCTGCCTCGGGGTGGGCAGGGTCGTGCACACGACGGTCGACGTTCCCCATGGTCTCCGCGCCTTGTTCCGTGCCGAGGACGCCGAGGGCCCGGAGCTCCTGCGCCACTTGCTGGCCACGGCCCGCCGGCCCCCTCACCTGGACGTCGACCAGCTGGTCGCCGCCCTCACCACCGATGCGCCCGAGGCGTGTGTCTCGGTGCTGTCGGCCCTCGGCCGGGTTGCGCCGCTGGTGCTGTTGATCCCCGGGGCCCGACGCCCTCACGCCGTGCTCGACGTGGTGGAGCGGCTCCTCGACGCCGATGGGCGGGTGCTCGTGGTCATGGGGCTCCGCGACGACGAGGCGTTCGCCCACCCCGCTGTGGCCGAGCGCGGGCAGCGGGCCACCCCCCATCCCCGATGGACGGTCCATCGGGTGCCGCCGATGGGCGCCGTCGAGCTCCGTCAGGTCGTGCGGAGCATGGTGGAGCTGGAGCCGGCCCTCCTGGAGAGGCTGGTCGTTCGATCCCGCGGCAACCCGGGGTACGCCGTGTCGCTGGTGCGGGCGTGGCGGACCTTCCTGAGCGAGGGACCCGATGGGCTGCGCGTGCCCGAGCACATCGAGCTGCGCCCGCCGCCGGGGCTGGAGCGGTGGCTGGACCTCTTGTCCAGCGTCGAGGTGGCGCTCCGGAGGGCCCTCGAGGTGCTGGCGGTCCTGTGGGAGGCCACGCCGACGGTCTGGGGCGCTGCGTGCCGCCATGCCGGCGTTCCGTGGGACGTGTCCGTGCCCGGCCGGGCGATGGCGGCGGGGTTGGTGGAGGAGCGGAAGGGACGGCTGCTGCTGGCCTCGCCGGTGCTGTCCGACGCGCTGCTCCGGGACCTCGAGGTCGCGGGTCGATGGGTCCGGCTGCACGACGCGGCGGCCGCTGCGCTGGCGGGCTCCGGCCCCGGCGAGACCCAGGCGCGCCGAGGGAGGCACCTGGTCGCGGCCGGACGGGCGGGGGAGGCCGTCGCTCCCCTTCATGAGGCCTGCATGGTCGACGTCGAGAAGGCCTTCGAGAGGGGGTGGCTCCAGGAGCTGGAGCGAGCCTTGCACGCGGCCTGCGTGCCCGACAGCGACCCACGGTGGCTCGATGCCCTTGCGGGCCTCCTCGACCATCACTACGTCCGGTCCCAGGTGCACGGGGTGCGAGAGCGCCTGCCCCGGTACGCTCGCCTCGGTGCCGACGAGCCCCGTCATCGCTGGCGGGCCCAGCTGCTGTCGGTGCTCCTCGCCGACGGGGCGTCGCCGGGCGGCCTGGAGTCCCTCTGGCATGACCTCCCCGATGACGGGGCCCGTCGACGTGTGGTCCAGGAGGCAGCGTGGCGCGCGCTGCACCATGGAGACCTCGAGGAAGCCAGCAAGTGGCTGGACCGGGTCGACGACGCCACCGACCCGCTCCTCCTCGAGCTGCGGTCCGAGCTGGAGCGGCGTCGAGGGCGTCTGCCCCGGGCGCTGGAGCTGGCAGAGGCGGCCGCGGGGAGCGTGCGCGACGCTCAGCCCCTGTCGGCAGCGATCTGGTCCCACCTGGGAGACCTCCGTCGCGATGCGGGGCGCCCCGCCGAGGCTGCGAATGCGTACCGTCGCTCACTTCGACTGGCCCGCGAACGGGGCGACGACCAGCAGGCGGCGGTCGTCGAGCTCAACCTGCTGCTCCTCCGTCTCGGCGCGGGGAGCCCGGTGCCTCGTGCGGAGGTCCTCGCCGTGCGGCGGGGGCTGCGCGGAGGGAGCCGCGATGCCCTCCTGGCCTCGGAGCTGCTGGGCCTTTTGGTGGCACCCGACGACGAGCTGACCGAGGCGGTCGAGCACCTCCTCGCCGATCTGCCGAGGGGGCATCCCGAGCTGACGTCCATCGCCAGGGTCGTGGCCGGCGCTCGCCGGCACGAGGCGGTGGACCGGCTGGTCGATGCACTATCTAAGACGAGCTCATAAGGTGCGTGAGTGGCTCATACATTGGCGTGGTTGACGGCAGGGGACCGTCCATCTACGCTCCTCGGGTGGAGGTCGTATGCAGTGGTGGGTCCTTGCTGCCGTCGCGCTGGGGGCGCCATCCAACGCGGCCATCGACCAGGCCGTGTCCGAGCGCTTGGTGGAGCGCATCGCGGAGCTCCGAGTGGAGGGGCTTCTCCTTCGCCAGGGGGCGGACGTCCAGGAGGCCCTGCTCGACGACGGCAAGCTCCTGGAGGTCGCCACCAACCTGCACCGGCCGGCCGTCGACGAGCTGCTGGCCCGTCACGCGGATGCCGAGCTGCAGGTTGCGGAGCTGGCGATGGTCTACGGCGAGAAGCATCCGGAGTTGATCGCGGCTCGGACCCGCGTGCAGGCCGTGCGGCAGCGCCTGGAGGACGAGGTGCGGCTCGTGGTGCGGGCGGACCGGGTGCAGGCCGATGCGTTGGCGATGCAGGAGGAGGCGTTGCTGTCCGCGGCGCCGTAGGGGGCAACGCTACCTCTCGGCGTGTTCCTCCGCTGGACCGGTGGACCAGGCTTTGACCTCTGTCGTCGACAGCTGCCTCAGCGCCATCAGATCGAACACGAGCCCCAGGAAGAGGGGAAAGGCCAGAACGGCCAGCACGTTGAGGGAGAGGAGGGCGACCGCGACCCACACGACGGTGAGGACCACGCGGTTGCGGCCGAATGGGAGTCGCTTGCCCTTCTTCAGGTCGACGGAGAGCTCGAGGTCGTTGACGGCCGCCGCGAAGTAGAGGAGGGGCACGGCGAGCAGCGGGCAGCACATGCCGAAGCTGCCGAGGGTGGCGAACGCCGAGAACAGGAGCGTGAGGAGACCTGCGTAGACGTGCGTCAACCCTGCCCGCTTCAGGTTGGCGCCGGCGGCCAGGAGCGCCGGTGGCGGGGTGTTCGGGTCGGCGCGAAGTGGAGCCGTGTCTTTGGCCGCCTCCTGCGGGGATGTCGCCAGAGAGTCATCCGCCTTCCGCTCCATCGACGGGTCCCCTGCTGGCGTCGCGGGTGGTCTCGTGTGGCGTCGCCGTCGCCAACGAAAGGACCGGAGACGGATCCGGTGGTCTGCGGTTCGGTTCCAGTCGACGTCCAACCCCTCGGCCTCGAGGGCGGCAGCCACCCGTCGTCCGACCCGAATGTCCGCCGCGTCGCCTCCATCCAGGTCTCCGAACACCAGCTGAAGGCCTCCTCCTTCCAGCGCGCCTTCGATGTCTTGCCGGGTGTAGAACACCGCCTTGGTCGGGCCATCGGGCTGCTCGCGCACTTCCTCCCAGCCATGGGACGGCGCATCTCCGATGCCGTGCAGCGCGAGGATGCCTGCCGACCGTAGCACGGCGAAGGCGTCCTCCAGTCGGTCGTTGTCGGTGCGGTCTGCCCAGGTCTCTTCGTCGCGGGCATGGTCTTCCAGTCGCTGGCGTGCGTACTCGGCCACCGCGGGGCGCTGCTCGGGGCTCACGTCGTAGTCGAGGAACTCGTCAAGACGTTCCGTTTCTCTTCCGGGGTACGCCACCCCGAGTGCGAGCACGTCCACGAATGCGCGCTGCCACCGCTCGAGTTCTTCCATGCTGAGATCTTCCAGGGTTCCGCGATTGCACGGTGGTGCCCGACCTGCGGCGTTGGGGAGCAGAGCGAGCAGGTAGCTGGTTGGTCGGAGGAACGTGGACCAGGGCAGGGGGGGACCGGTGTGCGGGCTACGCTAGCGCGTCGAGTGCCGTCTGTGCGGCGTCCAGGTCCGGGTCGAGGGCGAGTGCGTGCTCGTATGCGGCCATGGCCTCGAAGCGGTTTCCCTGCTGGAGGTGCAGGTCGCCGAGGTTGACCCACATGGCAGGGCGGGCGCCGTCCAGGGCGAGGGCGCGCTGGAAGGCTGCGAAGGCCTGGTCGAGGTGGCCCTGGTCCCTGAGCAGGCAGGCGAGATTGTGTCGGATGGTCGCGTCGTCGCCGAAGCGCTCGAGGAGCTGCTGGTGGCGTGCGATGCCGGCGTCGGGGTCGAGTCGGCCCTCGAGGAAGGCGAGGTTGTCCCAGGCGAGGCGGTGGTCAGGGTCGAGCTCGATGGCACGACGGTAGGCACCGCAGGCGAGGCCGGGGCGGCCCTGGTCGTCGAGGAGGCGACCGCGGAGGTACCAGAGCTCGGCGTCGCCGGGGGCCTCGGCGTGGGCGGCATCAAGGACGCGCAGGGCGGCCTGGTGGTGGCCCAGCTGGTGCAGGGCGATGGCCTCGTCGCTGCGGCTCATGGCTTCTTCGCCTGACGCAGGCGGCGGCGGACCTCCCGCTTGCGGGTCTTTGCGAGGTCGAGGAGGGTGCGCTCGTCGGCGTCGGGGTGCTGGTCGAGGAGGGCGTTCCACTCCTCGTAGGGGAGCTCGACTCCGCCACCCTCCGGGGAGGTGGTGAGGAGGTGGCCGGGGGCCTTGACGCGGATCCACTTCTGGGGCGTGAAGGCGGAGAGGCGGAGGTTGCGCTCGGTGAAGCGGCGCATCAGGAGGTACTCCTCCTCCAGGACGATGCCTCCCTGGACCCACTCTTTCAGGATGCCTCGGCTCATGAGCTCGGGCAGCACCACGCGGAAGGAGTGTTCGTCGAGGGGGTTGCCAGCGACCTTCCCCGTTCGGAGCTTGGGCAGCTCGAGGAGCGGGCGGAGGTCGCGGATCTGGTTGACCGGGCCGTCGAAGTGCGTGAGCTCCGGGGCGATCTTCGGGAGGAGGGAGATGTCGGTGAGGTTGGAGCTCCAGCTGTACAGATCTCGCAGGCGCGTCGTCCGGAGCTTGCTGAGGTCGACGTTCTCGCACCCGCGGTAGTTGATGTACTGGAGGGAGGTCAGGTGCTCGACACCGAGCGGGTCCGGGTCGGCAGGTATCGAGATCGACCTTAGGGATGCGCACTCCTCCCTCGTGAAGGGCGGGGGGTGCTCGAGGTAGCGCTCAAGGCCCTCCAACACGCCCGCGGAGAACTCGCCGGTCAGGTCGTCCGTCATGGGCTCACCACGGCCAGGACGGCCTCGAAGGCCTTCTCGACGCTCTTGCCGACGAGGTACAAGTTGCCTCCCAAGGGCTTGTTGTTCTTCCCCTCATGGGTGGTCCGGATGGCCTTGTGCTCCTCCTCGTCCCACTCGTCGGGAAGGAAGTCGATGTTCCCGTTCCAGATTCCCTTTTCCTTCGTGAGGAAGTCCTTCAGCTGGGTCCGGTAGTCCTGGGGTGTGTCCGAGGCCCGCACCAGCCGCCGCAGGTTGTCGTGGAACTCTCCCTGCCCCTTGGTCTGGGGCACCTTCTTGTCGTTCTCGCGGCCGTACAGGGCGCCCGAGTGCCCCTGCAGGTCGAAGGTCACGCTGCTGATCTTCCACGTCTCGATGAAGACCTGGGGGTTGGCGTCCTCATCCGCATCGAGGGCGTCTTGCCACTTGTCCTGGACCTCCATGTTGGCGTCGGGCCAGAACAGGATGGCCTCGGTGGGGGAGCGCATCTGGTGCTGGGCCTGGATCCACTCCGCGGTGGTGCTGGCATCCTCGGCGGACACGTCCCGGTCGACCATCTCCTCGAGCATGTCGGACGGGATCCACTCGTGCTTCTCGTCGTCGGCCTTTCGGAACTTGTCCTTCACCCACTTTCGGTTGGCGAGGTAGCCGCCGCCATCGGTGGCGTACCAGCTGGCCTTGTGGGGGACGGAGCCCTTGTCGCCGAACTCCTTGGAGCTGACGCCGTTGCTGGTGCGTCCTCCGCTGCCGAGCTTGAGGAGGAAGTCGACGATGGCCTGGTTGTCGCTGCCGGACTCCTTGACGGCGTCGACGAGGACTTGGGCGACGCTAGCGGCTTGGGGCCGGCCGAGGAGACTCGGTGAACGTCGGACTCACCACGGAGGCACGGAGCGCACGGAGGATGGCACGGAGGGGCCGACGTCAGGGCGGTGGGGCGTCGACCAGGCGTTGGGCCCTTGGGCGCTCCGTCGCTTCGGACGGCCTCCCCAACACGTCGAGGGCCGTGGCGGCGACGGCGACCTCGGCGAAGATGCCGGCCGCCCAGCCGAGCCAGCTGCGTACGGTGGCGACGGCGTTCCAGACCTCGGTGAACAGTCCGTCGCCGGGGTAGGCGAGGACCAACAGCGGCGGGATGGCGACGGCCAGGGGCGTGAAGGCGAGGAGGCCGAAGAGAGGGTTCTCGACGAGGCCCTGTAGCGTCTTCTAGACCTGGGCTGCGGCATCGCCTCTAGCTCTAGCCGGAGGCCGGGTCCGGGGACATATGGGCGCTACCGCCGGTAGACCAACACGTCGTGCTTGAACTCGCTGTCCTCCCTGGCCCACGCATACACCTCTGCGTCGTGGGCCTTCGCAGCGATCGTGTTGAGCCCCGGGTAGTCGCCCTCGGTCTTCTGGAGCCATCCGGACTCGTCGGTGAGAGCGAGTAGCCACGGTGCCCCGAGCATGGGGAGGGCGGCGAAGCTTTCATCGCCGTCGAAGAGCGCCACCGTCCCGGTACGGCGGCGGTACTTCAGCTTTCCCGTCGAGTAGAGCGGTGTGTCCCCGTCGAAGATGGCTGCACCTCGGCGGCCATGGAGTGCGACGAACCTACCCGACTTAGAGACGATGATCTGGCCACCGTTGTCAGGCTTGATGGGCCATCGTGCCAGCTCCTCTCCAGAGCGTAGGTCCTGCTGGATGAGCTGCCCCTCCTCGAGATGGGCGATGTAGATGGAGCGCTCGTCGCGGGAGAAGCAGGCGACCAGCTCTCCACTCCTCTTGGGGCCCTTCAGGAACCGAATCGTCCGGTCTTCGGCGAGGGAGAACACTTCGAGGTCGGACCCGACGACGGCGAGGAGGCTGCCCGAATGGCTTCGAACCAGCTTCCGAATGGACAACGGGCTCGCTCCGAGATCCTGTGGCTCGCTCCCAGGTTCACGCCACGCGAGCCTCTCCAACGCCACCGCCGGGGTCTCGAGGTTTCGCAGGTAGACGATAGCGTCGCCGTCGTCGACGAACACAGCCCCGCGGCTGTGCTGTGTGTCAACGGTGGCCAGGAGCTCCCCGCTGGGCAATCCGTGGACCCGAATGGCTGGAGCGCCATCCCGCACGTGGTTCATCGAAACGACGAGCAGGGAACCGTCGTTGCTGATGTCGAGAGTGTGAGCCCTGGCTGGCAAGGGGATGACGGCTTCAGGGGGCCCGAAGGGTTGGATGTCGGACACGTTCACTCCTGAGGTGCATTGGCGAAGCGCACCTTTCCGGTGACGTACCATACGCCCTTGGCCTGCTGAGCCGAGTCGCCTTCGTAGCCGGGTCCTGCAGCGCGCGTGCGGTACTTCACGTTGGCCGTCTCCTCGTCGGTGCTGCCCTTGCTCGCGTTCCAGCTCTCGTGCATGGGCTGCAGGTTGCTCTGATCATCAGCGTGTCGTTGTCGTTGAACGAGCGGCTGGTTCCAACCGTCATCGACCCAGTGGCTGGCGAGCGACACGATGTGGTCGGCCTCGAACACGTCGATGTCGTAGTAGCCGCCCTGCCCCTTCTTTCCGTGGGCCTTGTCGATGTCGAACTCCTCGTCCCAGACGAGCTTCTTCTTGTATAGGGCAAGCCACTCGGCTGCCCTCTCTCGGTCGTCCGTCTCCTCGTCGAGCATGATGTCGACGACCACGTCCTCAACCTCCTGCCGCCCCTCCTCCCGGACGTCGTCGCGGATGCTGTCGTACTTGGAGCCGTTGATGTAGAGGTAGCGACGGAGCTTGTCGGTGTTCCAGACCGATGGGTCAGGAAGCACCCTCTTGGCTGGCATCTCCCCGAAGCTGAACGAGCCCCCCCCGAGGTCCTCCAGGGTGCCCTCCGCGACCAGGAGCTTCAGGGCATCCTTGGCGTAGCCATCCCAGTCGGCGTCGAGGCCCCCGATGCGGCGGTCGGCCTCGCAGAAGGCGATGAGCTCGTTCTCGCCGAATGCATCCTTCAGTCGCTGGTCGTTGCGACCGACAGCGTTGACGCGGTCGGCCATCAGGTGAGC
>Ga0213839_1000809_pt1 | contig 26544 bp, 20 predicted proteins | sample SWPATP21_FD_160075 | JGI IMG/M metagenome (GOLD analysis project Ga0213839, IMG submission 160075) | Coastal seawater microbial communities from Marineland, Florida, United States - SWPA TP2 #1 | ecosystem: Environmental > Aquatic > Marine > Coastal | place: USA: Florida | collected 2016-08-14
TATCGCCGACGCGGCACGTCCGCGGCAGAGAGAACTTCAATCTCGGGTCTGAACTTATGGTCGGCCATAAGGTCGGACTTATCACAGACGCAGAAACCCCGTCAGACGGCCTCCGCCGGAGGGATACAGATGTCCGGTTCTTCTTCCTGAAGCACCGAACCCGTCGTCGTCTCGTCGCGGCTCGGCGCAAGCCAGGTCAGGTGCATCTGCCTTTCGGCAATCGCACCGGCCTCAGTGGCGAAACTCTCCCGTGTCTGGTCGTTTGCGGCATCGCCTGTCACCGCGATCGGGTCGAGCGGCAGATGCGATACGCCGAAGTGAGGGAGATCTGTCAGGGACAGGTCCACCAGGCCGATCCAGGCTGATTTCGACGGCGCTACGTCAAGCCGTGGCAAGACCAAGAGTTCCCGGGCGCGAGTTGCCGCGACATACCAGAGCCGGACCCGCTCGCGGTCCAGTTCATCCTTCTCGGCCTGCCGCGCCGCGTCGTAACCGGACGGAGGGACACCCAGAACCGGGCAGTAGAAGGTATCAGTCTGGCGATCGGTCACGGCGCTATGTAAGCGGTGTCTGCGCCCCACGCGGGATCAGCTTGACGGGGTGAAGTTCCAGGGAAGCAGATCGTCGATCTTGCTGGCTGGGTGACCGGCGGCGGTCACCTCAAGGGTTGCCTTCAGATAGGCGAAGGGCTCCACGCCATTGATCTTCGCGGTGGCGATCAGGGAGGCGATGCGGGCCCAAGTGCGGCCGCCCTCGTCATGGCCGGCGAAGAGAGCATTTTTCCGCGTAAGTGCGATCGGGCGGATCAGGTTTTCGACGGCGTTGGAGTCGATCTCGACGCGGCCGTCGTGGAGGAAAGTCTGCAGACCGCCCCACTGGCGATGGATGTAGGTCAGCTTCTCGCCCAGGCGCGACTTGGCTGAGATGCGCAGGCGCTGTGCCTGCAGCCAATCACCGAACTCGGCCACGAGGGATGCGCTGCGAGCCTGACGGGCCGACAGACGTTGGCCCGGGCCCATGCCGCGGATCTCGGTCTCGATGCGGTAGAGCTCGGCGATCCGCCGCAGGCCCTCGGCGGCGATCTCGGAACCGTCGCGGTCGAAGATTTCCTTCAGCTTGCGACGCGCATGCGCCCAGCAGTGGGCCACCGTGATCGGTGCGCCGCCCGTGCGGGACGGGCGCGTCAGCCGGTCGTAACCGGTATAGCCATCGAGCTGCAGGATGCCGTCGAAGCCCTGCAGGATCTGCTCGGCATGCGCCCCGGCGCGGCTGGGATGATAGGTGAACACGACGCCGGGCGGGTCCTCTCCTCCCCAGCCACGGTCATCGCGCGCCAAGGCCCAGAGATAGCCGGTCTTGGTTCGCCCTCGGCCTGGATCCAGCACCGGGGCGGTGGTCTCGTCCATGAACAGCTTGCCGGATGACTTGAGATGCTCTGTCAGCCGATCGACCACGGGGCCGAGGTGGAAAGCCGCGGTGCCGGCCCAATCCGCCAAGGTGCTGCGGTCGACCTGAATGCCGGATCGCGTCAGGATCTGACATTGGCGGTAGAACGGCAGGTGGTCCGCAAACTTCGAGACCAGCACGTGCGCGATGGCACCTTCGGTCGGTAGCCCACCCTCGATCAGCCAAGGCGCGGCTGGCGCCTGGGTGACCCCGTCCGAGCAGACTCGGCAGGCATACTTCGGCCGGATGTCGACAAGAACGCGGAGCTGCGCCGGGACGATGTCGAGGCGCTCGGTGCGGTCCTCACCGATCCGGTGCATGCGGCCACAGCCACATGGGCAGTCAAGATTGGCGGGTTCAAGGACACGCTCGATGCGCGGCAAGCCCGCGGGCAGATGGCCGAGGTTGCGCTGACGCGTCCGGCGCGGCGTCGTGGTGGATGGCGCAGCCTGCTCCTTGCGGGCCTCGACCTCGGCGACAGCTGCTTCCAAGTCTTCGAAGGCCAGTTGCCGGTCGTCTTCGCTCAGTTTCTCGGAGCGTTTGCCATGCACGACGTAGTTCAGCTCGGCCACGAGATGCTCGAGCCGCCGGTTCGCTTCCTTCAGCGCGCCGTTCTCCTGCAACAGCGCCAGAACGGCGGCGCGCTGGCTCTCGGGGATTGCGGACAGATTGATGGGCGGGGTATTGGACATGGCCAGATTATACCGTGCCAAATGCGCCGATGCCCTGTCATTTCCTGGGGCGAGTCACTCTGCCACAGCTGGCCGGCGCACCTCCAGTGACCGCACGCGGCGCCAGTCCAAGCCGGCAAACAAGGCCTCAAACTGCGCCCGATTCAGCGTCATGGCACCATCCCTGATCGCGGGCCAGGTGAAAGTGCTTTCTTCCAGCCGCTTGTAGGCCATTACGAGTCCGCTGCCGTCCCAGAACAGGATCTTCAAACGGTCGGCGCGCTTCGAGCGGAACACGAAGACCGTGCCGGTGAACGGGTCCTCGGCCAGCGAGGACTGAATCAGGGCCGCCAATCCATCGTGCCCCTTGCGAAAGTCCACGGGCTTGGTCGCAATCATGATCCGGACCCGGTTCGACGGAAAGATCATGCCGTCTGTGCCAACGCATGGGCAATCGCCGCGATGCGCGTTGCCGAGGTCGTCGCCGCCAGCCGGATCGTGACCGTCCCCACGGTGATCTCGACGGGCTCCTCCACGCTTGGTTCCGCATCCGGCACGGGGGCCGCTATCACCATCGCCGCGAACTCCACATCGTCTTCAGGAGCTGGCAGCACAAGCTTGCCCTGCCGGGCCAAGGTCCGCCACGCCGACAGATGGTTTGCCTTGACGCCGTGCCGCCGCGCGACTGCAGCAACGGTCGCACCCGGGCGCAACGTCTCGGCCACGATCCGCGCCTTCACGGCGTCAGGCCATTTGCGGTTGCGCCGACGGCCTCCATCCTCCGTGAGAACCTCCAATGTAGCATCCATGGAGAAACTCCTTCCTGATCCACTCCGTAAGAGCCGATCTCAGATCAGGAAGCCGCACGATAGGTGGGGTCGGAACACCGGTTACGGCGCTATCAGGAGCCATCACCCCTGTCATGGTGTTGATGGGGATGACGACCGGCCATTCAAGGCCCTTTGCAGCGTGCATTGTATAGAGGGCGACGGCTTCTTCCTGCGCATCTGGTCGACCTTCCACCGCGCGGGCCTCATCCGTCCACGCCGCCGTCATCGCCTCGGAAAAGGCGCGCAAACCGCGTACTGCAAAGCCGGTGGCCAGGCTGAGATAGAGATCGACATTGGCAAGCGCTCGTTCTGCCTGACCGCGATGCCGTTCCAGAAGAACGGGGCGTACCCGAAGAACGTCGACGGCCTGCGAAAGAAGATCGTGCGATGTCGTGCTGTTGGCGCGTTTCTGGAGCGCTTGCAGCCGATCGATCACATCGCGCGCCAGCGGATGCGCTATTGCCGCGGAGTCGACGCCGAGGTCGAGCCGCGGGATCCGGTCGGGTTCTTTTTCCGAACGCGGAAGCGCCCAGACGATGTCCAGGAGCTCCTCTTCGCTGAGCCCGACAAGCGGGCCGCGCAGCAATGCGCCGAGCGCCAGCGTATCACGACGATCGGCGAGAACCCGCGTGATCGCGATGAGGTCCTGTACTTCCTGCCGGCGAAACAGACCTTTGCCGGCCTGGGTTGCGACTGGGATGCCCCGGCGCTCAAGGGCTTCTTCATAGCGCCAGAGCTCCGCGCCAGTCGGGGCGAGCAAGGCGATATCGCCCGGCTGGCAGGGGCGTCGTGCACCGGCTTTGCGATCCTGGACCGTATGACTGCCGATCAAGCGTGCGCAAAGTTCAGCCACCGCTTCGGCTTCGGCGTCGCGTCGTTGCTCGGCGCTGGCCTTGCCTTTCTCGTCAGCGACCGCGATATCGATCGCCGCGACGCAGACGCCGTCTTCCGGATCGTCGTGGAAGGGATCGAGCGCGGTGAAGCCGGGTTGGCTATCAGCCGATAGAACAGCCTCGAACCGATCGTTGACGAAAGTGAGGATCGAGGCACAGGAACGGAAATTGGTCGAGATCGAGACGAGGCCGTCCGCGTCCTGCGTCGAGAAGGCGTTGCGGGCCTGAACGTAAGCGCCGACATCCGCGCCGCGGAAGCGATAGATTGCCTGCTTGGGGTCGCCAACCAAGAAGAGTGCGCCCGGACGGATCCGGAAGCGCGTCCAGTCCTGCGGATCATCACCGGGATCACCGCATAGACGCCAGAAGATTTCGGCCTGGAGCGGGTCGGTGTCCTGAAACTCGTCGACCAAGACCTTTGAATACCGCTGGCCGAGTGCCTGTCGCACAGTTTCATTGTAGCGCAACAGGTCGCGCGCGGCGTAGATGAGATCATCGAAATCGAGCTGGGCGCTGGCGCGCTTGTGCTCACGATAGCGCGCAAGGATTGTGCGGGCTTCGTCGATCAATATCGTAAGGACCTGGCCGGATACCGCTTGGAGCAGTGCGGTCCACGCGGTACAGCACGCCTCATATAGGCCGCTGGCCGTATCGTTCAGCCTGTCGCCGTCTGCCTTGGACAGCCCTGCCTGCTTTGCCGCTGCCGCCCATTTGCCCTTCTTGCGGTAGGCGTAAAAGCTGCCCGTCCCGGTCGTAAGGTCGGGATGCGGGCGTGCCACCAGCAACCCGACGAGCCCGGCGGGCGTGGAACCATCTACAACCGATGGAAGGGCAGCCGCCATTTCAGAAAAGCGCGCGGCGAAGACCTCCGTTTCCGGCTCATCGACGCGGGCGCCTCGCATAAAGGCCGAAAGGTCGTCGGCCGCCTGCTGGAAGGCTTGCAGGTGACCTGCAAAGGGCATCGCTTCCGGTGCGACCAGATTCCTCGACCGCCGGAGGGCTTCGGCGATCTTGTGCATCAGAGCGACGGTCTCTCCCGGGTTATGCAGCACCATCTCGGCGAGGACACCGCCCTGATCGCCAGACAATCGCTCGCGCAGCCAGCCATCGACGATTTCGAGGAAGTTGAGATCGGCCTGGTTGCGGTCGATGACCGCTGCGCCCGGATCGATATCCGCTTCCGCCGGGTAGGGCTTGATCAATCGCTGGCAGAAGCCGTGGATGGTCGAGCAGGTGATTTCGTCGATCGCCGTGCTGGCCGACACCAGATTCTCGCGCTGTGCCGCAGACAGTCCCTGCGGCAGGCCGGCGCAGAGCTCCGGTGCGATATGGCCGGCGGCGAGATCTTCGACGAATTCACGAACGCGCAGGAGGAGCTCGCTGGCCGCCAGTTCGGTAAACGTGACTGCCGCGATGGAACTTGGCGCGACACCCTGCGCCAGCATGACAGCGATCCTGCCGGCCATCACGGCGGTCTTGCCCGATCCCGCGCCGGCCTCAACCAGAATGGATCGGTCGTGACGGCTGATCGCGTCATGCCGGGCGCCATCATCATTCAGAACTTTCACGCTGCTCATCATTCCGCCTCCCAGATCGGCGCGACCTCGCTGAGCCGCTCGGTCGAGGCGGCTTGTTTGCGTTTGCAGTAGGTGGCGCCTGCGTTTGCCGGCAGGGCAAAGGCGAGATCGTCATAGTCGCTTCCCGTATCCGGCCCGGGCAGTGCCGCGCCGCTGGCCAATGCGGTTCTCGCCGCCCGCAGGTATGCCTTGATTTCCGCCAGGACGATGTCCGGCTCGTCGAGCTGGAGATCACGCGGTTCACGCGGATAGAGCAGCGAGGCGCTGATCGCGATGTGGTCGCCCAGGAGCGCCTTGACGGCGAAGGCATAAAGGCAACGCTGAAGCTCGCGGCCGCCGTTCACTCGTATGTCGCCTTTGGGCGGCTTGCCGGTCTTGTAGTCGCGCACGAGTGCCCGGCTGCCGTCATCAGCGATGTCGAGCCGGTCGATATAGCCGGCAATGTGAAATCCGGTGTCGGGGATAGTGACCGGATCACTGGCGTCCCAGGGCAATGCCGCCTCCGACTTGGGCGCGGCCCCGCCGAACGGGACTTCGCCAAAGGATCGGCTGCCCGGCAGATGGTCATTGCCATAGGCAAGCGTCTGTCCGGCAAGAGCGCGAGCGTCCCCGAGCGTGCGGCCCCAGATAACAGCGGGCGGAACGGGCCGCTCGCTTTCCCATTCGGCAGCCACCGCACCAGCAGCTTCATCCACCGCAGCCTGAATGGTAGCCGTGTCGGCCGACGCCAGACCGCCCATTGCTTCGAGGTTTCGCAGGGCGCGGTCGAGCACCAGATGGATGAGGTCGCCGGTTTGCAGGGCGTCAAGCACGAGCGGCTCGGCACTGCCTTGCGGGGATTTCCAACCGAGCGCATAGCGCCAGAGGAAATTGAGGGGGCTGCGCAGCAGTGTTTTGAGCGAGCTCGCCGACTGGGTCCGCGCGAGGATCGCGAGAATCAAAGGATGATCCGCCCTGACCAGGCCATCATGAGCTGTCACATCGGCCATGCGCCAATCGCGCCAGCAGGAACGCGCACTCAATGCCTGGGGATCGGCGGCGAATTCCTGCGGCCGCGCCATAAGCCGGTCGGTTTCACTGAAGGCATGGGTGGGAACGGCGTTGCGCCGTAGATAGGCTTCCTCGTCATAGGTGGCGAGGAGGGGGCTGCGACCGAGCAGTCGGCCGTCGCGGTCGCGTCGGGCGCGGGAGAGGACGACTTCGGTGCCCGTAGTGGCGAGGATCGACTCAAAGTCACGGCGATCTGCCAGATTGACGGGAAGCGGGTCGAGCTCGTCCGTTGGAATGATGTGGTCCGGGATCAGCCGATCTTCGGCAATCCCGCGTGGCCAGCGGGAGGAATTGAGACCGATAAGCCGAACGAAGTGGCGCGGCGACGCGGCCAGGGCACTGGCCGGCATCCAGGCCACGGAGACGCAGGCCTCGAGCCCGTCATCCTGTTTCAATGATTCCAGCGTGCTGTCGATCGCTCCGGCGGGTCCTGCCAAAAGGGCTTTGCGCCAGATGGACAATGCCCGGCCATTGAAGAAGGCTTCACCGATTTCCTGTGCCGCATCCGGCCCCTTTGCCAGCAGATCGACCGCAGCACGCAGCACCGGGGCGTGATCCATGCCGTCGGGCCAGTCGTCCGGCGCGAGGCGCGCCAGCAGTTGGTTCCAGGCGGATGGCGTTGACAAGGGTGCATCGCTTGGAAGGACACGCATCCAGCCATCGGGAAGGGACGCCAGAGGTGCAGAATCCCGGCACAGGGCGACGAGACGGCGCAGGCGCGACTGTGAGAGCCCGCGCACGATGATGTCGGCGAGTGCCGCTGCCGCTTGTCCGTCACGTGTCGTGACGGCCGGGATGCCATGGACGAAATGCAGATCGATATTGGCATCGGCGCGCAGCGCGAGAAAGTGATCGTCGTAGTCGGCCGGCGACGCGGTGGCGATGGCAATGTCGGCAGGCGATACGCCCGACGCGAGCAGCGACCGCACCCAACGCAGCGTCTCGACTGCCTCATGGTAAGCGGTCGCGGCACTAACGGATCGAATGGTCGGCGCCTCAGCATCGCCTCGAGCGACAGCAACGCCGCTTTCCTTGAGCCAGACCGGGACAGGGCGAGGACCTGACGACCATTGCATGGGGATATGCTCGGAGAGCGCCTTCAAGAGAGGCCGCCAGCAGGGAGACAGTTCGGTCAGTCCGACGATTTCCATCGAGCCGAATATGGCGGGTGCATGTGTGATCCGGCTGATGGCTGCGGCTACAATATCGACCGGACGCATCATTCCGCTCGGAAGTTCGGCAAGGACAGCGGTCTCCAGGCGAGCGATGGCTTCAAGCCTTGGATGATCATCTGACCGGGAAGCGAGATCGATATCGGCTCGCCACGCCTTGTGCAGTGTGTCGGCGGCCGCGCCGATCATGCCCGGCAGCATCTTGATATCTTCCAATTCGCCCATCGGTGTTTCAGGGAGGACCGTCTGGATCGCCGCGCGCAGGCTTTCTTCGTCTATTGCGCGGGCGAAACCGCCCGCGAGCCGCACCGCGGCTTGTTCGAATGACATGATCTGGAGGCCATGTTGACCGCTGCGGGCTGCCACAAGGCGGGCCTCCCGCATTGCGTGTCGTCCATAGACAATTAGCGTGGACCGGCACGTCGTGGACATCTTCAAGTTCCTTTTTGAAGAATAGCTTTGACCAAATCGGGAAGTGCTTGTGTCGAAAGCTTTGAGGATTCAGCGTCCCGAACCAAAAGTTCGATAGTAAGAAATTGATGGAACTTCTCTGATATCAGATTGCCTGCGCCTGCGAACAAATCGACGGGTGCGCCGGATCCAATTTCTTCCAGCGCCGATCGAAGATCGGGTGTTTCGTCCCCGGCCTCTACAATCAGAAACCCGTCGTGCTGCTCGACTGAAAACCCTTCACTTCTGAGTGCGAGCGCGAGAGTCGACGTCTTCACCGTTCCGACCCGCGTTGCGATGATTGATGTGTGCTCGCCGAGAGAGAGGATATTCTCGGTCCGAAACCCTAGCAGTTGATATTGCGCACGCGCTTCCTCCAGCATCTTCAAGGAAACATTTTCCATGTAGGCCGGACTGGCATTCCCCTCGAGCACGCTGAACATTCGGTCAATCACCTTGTCATGAATGTCCCCTGCATCGCCGCCGAAGACGGGAGGCACACCAGCCTTCGCGGGTTTGACGACGATGACCTTTTCACGATCATGGATTTCTTGAACAACCCAACGCCGCCCGGAGAATATCAATAGGATCCCTGGGGCAAGAACATTGTCGATTGGCAGGGTTCCAAGATCCCGCCCTTCTGCGATCAAACGGAATTCCTCAGGCGTCTGGAAAACCGCGTAGAAGCTGTAATGCTCGACCAGCTTCTCGCCTGTCGGGCCCAAGAGTAACAGCCCGCTACCGGACTGTTCGATCAAACCGGTTTCAGGATGGCCAATCGCGCGCAACACGTCGGCGAAGACTTCGGTCGTGACCTTTCGGAAGGGTCCCTCGCGGCACAGGACGTTGTAAACCACGCTTGCGGACGCACCGCCGCGCTGCGCAATGACTGACAGAATCTGATGGACGAGCGTCGAGAGATGAAGCGCCTGCGGTTTTGGCGGTTCGCACCAGCCTTCCAACAGCAGATCTATCATCGCGATGGACCTGATCAGCCCGAGGCGAAGGCGATCCACGAAACTGCTCTCCGGCGTCAGCTTGGCTTCGACAGCGTACTGCCTGAGAATGGCCGGTTGTCCTTCACGCCGGCCTGACCGGCCAAGCCGTTGTCGTAACGCCGCGACGCTGAATGGCGCACCGATTTGAGCCACGCAGGTCACGTCACCGATGTCGATTCCAAGCTCGAGCGTCGACGTGCATACGGCGGTCGTCGGTTTCGCAGGGTCCTTCAAGCACCGCTCAACGAAGTCACGGTGTTCTCGGGAGAGGCTCGCGTGATGGGGATAGAATTCCTGTGGCAAGTGCTCCCGTTCGCAAAGTTCCCGCAAACGGTCTGCGTAAATCTCGACCCGTTGGCGCGCTCCGGCGAAGACCAAGTTGTCGCTGCCTCGAAGGTGCTTGAATAGATGGGCTGCTATGGCGTCCGTTGCGGATGGACTGTTTTCATCTTCATCGCCTGAGAGGTAGCCGCGAAGCTGAAGCCTTAATTCAGCCTCGCCGCCATCTGCTTCGATCAGCTGGACAGAGCTTGCTGCGTCAGGGCGAAGATAGGCCTTGGCGAGTTCCATGTCGCCCAGCGTAGCTGACAGACCTATCCGACGGATTGGGCGCTTTATCGCGAGCTCGAGCCTTGTGAGCAGTGAACGCAGCTGGACACCCCTTTCGCTATCCAGAACCGTGTGCAGTTCATCGATCACGACCGCCCGCGTGGCCCCAAACAGGCGGGCAATTTCCAAACCGCGACGAATGAAAAGCGCCTCAAGGGACTCTGGGGTTATCAGCAGGATCCCTTTTGGAGATTTCAACGCGCGTGTCTTGATCGATTGCGAGACATCCCCGTGCCAAGGAACAACCGGAAGCTCTACTTCCTGGCAGATGCCCTCCAGCCGCATGGCCTGGTCCGTGATCAGAGCTTTCAGCGGACCGATGTAGAGCAGGTCGAAGCCGGCGCCGACGAACGGCTCGTCAAGCACCTGTGAAATCAACGGCAGAAATGCCGCCTCAGTCTTTCCGCCTGCCGTGGAAGCCGCAACGATCAAATCGGCATTGGTTTCGCAGATCGTCCGGATGGATCGCGCCTGGATGTCGCGAAGTTCGCGCCATCCTTTCTGGCGTATCCATTTCTGCAAAGGCCTCGCCAGTTTGTCGAACGCACTGCTCATCGGCGTCAGAGCTTGAAGCTGATCAGGTCATCGTCACCGGGGTCTTGGGCGCCAGTCGACTCGTCTACCTCGGTCATGTCTTCGCCGAAGTCTTCGGAGACTTCGATCTTTTCGATCAAATCGCTCCACTCGACACCTGGGTTTTGCTCAAGCACGGAAAGCAAGTTCACGAAGGCAGTCACCGTATTGCGCGGGGTGCGGAAGTAAGCTTCACCGATCCGGTCCGAGCAATGCGCCATAAAGGCCTCGAGCGCGTCGTCCGGCAGAGCACCGGCATCATCCTGCATGATCCGCCGGACATTGGCCAGAAGAACGAAGAGGTCTTCAGGGGTCAGGCTGGCCAGCCGGACAACCGGTCCTGAAAGGTCGACCAATCCGTCTCGCGCGAAGGTATTTTCGGCTAATCGTGACTGGAGGGCTTCGTAGCTGTAGAGCCCTCGACGGGTGTTCATCAGAAACTCCGGGGTTCCACCCATAAGGAATCCGAGGTTCTCGGCACTACCTTGAAGCACATCGTTCAGGATCCGGAGGATCTGTTCGTAGTTTGCATTGCGTGCCTGCGACGAGGTGAGCTTGTAGAGATTCACCATCTCGTCGAGGCCGACCAGCAATCCTTTGTAGCCGGCCTCGCACACAAATGCCGACATCAGCTTCAGATGGTCATAGACACTGGCGTCGTCGATGATCGTTCGCACACCAAGTGCTTTGCGCGCGTCGGTGCGTGTCGCGAATTCACCGCGCAGCCACCTCAGGGCTGCGGATTTCAGCTCGTCGTCGCCTGTCTCATGGCCTTCCCAATATCGACGAATGACTTCAGCGAACTCAAACCCCCCGGTAAGTTCTTCGAAGTGGCCAAGGCGTTCACGGATGACAGACCCTGTTGGCAAATCCCGTTCTTCAGCGTCTCGATGAGCCTGGCTGACAAACCTCTCCACCACGCTGGCCAATGCCCCGCCATCTGGCTTTGTCCGGGTCGAGAGGTTTCGGGCCATCTCGGCATAAAGCCCTCGGGCTTGCCCTCCTGTCGCGTGAATGCGTCGATCTGGCGCCAGGTCGGCGAACATCACGACCAGGCCTTTCTCCAAGGCGACGAGGCGGATCAGGTTCATGAAGAACGTCTTGCCCGATCCGTATTCCCCGATGATAAACCGGATCGCCGATCCGCCATCGGATATCCGGTCCATGTCCTTGACGAGCTCTTCAATCTCCCGGACGCGGCCGACCTGGATATGGCGCAAACCGAGCTTGGGCACGACCCCGGCACGCAGCGCCTGCACGATTGCATCGCGTTCACGTGGTTTCAACTTAGACATTCCTACCCTCCGCACCCATCATTTCTTTTACCGCCTCCGCAATCTCCAGAGACACGTCATATCCATCATACTCGTCGAGCAGCGCTTCATCGTAGGTCTCAAAAGCCCATTCATTCACGACTTCCAAAGCCCCGGATGCCATCAAGCCATGCGAGGCGCAGATCTTCTCGAACTCCGTGTCAGACCAATGCTCCCGAGTAACCAGTTCGAGGACAAGGGCACCGTGTTTCGGGTCAAGCCCCGCCAGCTGGCTTTGGCTGGCGGTCCCGGAGGCACCACTTTCTTTCTCGTCGACATCGAAAATCTGGCCCAGGACGGACGACACGCGCTCGGTGTCCGAACGGATTGCTGCGATCCGCGAAGTGTCGAGTTTCGGTCCGCTGGCCTTTTCAAGCTCAGGTATCGCTTCGCCCGGGCGACCCGGTTGCGAGGCACGAACGGTGCGCGGACCATCCGCAACTTCGCCAGCATGCAGGTCGGAGTAGGCAAGCGCGGGATCAAGTCCCAAAGCCTTGTAGATTTTCTCGATGCTTGCGACTTCGTCGGAGTGAATAATGCCATCGGCATGCGCTGCACCAACCAGCGCTTCCCGCATGGCGGCCTGGCTGTCTTGGCCCACCTCCTTCAGTTTGCGTCGCAGAAGCGCCATGTCCGGCGGCACGGCCAGGAACCATTCAAGGTTTGCACGCAGCCTGCGGCGTTCCTGATCACTAAGGGCCGCGGCAGAAACCTGATCTTCCAGCGCCCTGCGTTCAGGCTCCGCGATGCGACCATCCGCATGGGCGACAAACGACCCAAGTGCCAATTCAATCAGGGCACTTCGATAGCTGTCGGAAACTTCCTCGAGTCTTTCAATGGGTTCGCCCAGGCTAAACAGCACAACAGGTTCCTCTGACTTGGGCGATCGGAGCGCAAACCGAGGGTCGGGCGCCAGACCAAAACCGAGGCGCGCGAGCGCGTCGGCCGCGCCTGTCATCTGCCGTTTCCCGATCTTCTCGTTCGTTTCTCCCTCCAGACGTCCGATCACCTCCTCAAGCGGCACCAATCCCCCCCGATCGACGATATCGCTCGCCCATGATTTCAAGCGGTCCATTTCCTCTGATGGGAAAGCGTCCCACAGTTCAGAGGGCAACAAGGCATGCGCTTCCACTCTCCCGCGACCCTCAGGATTTCGGCCCAAGAAGCGACTGAGCTTGTCGAGGTCATTCATCACCTCGTCAGCCAACTCCTGGGCAATCTCGACCGGTTTGCGCAGGCCGGAAATATCCGGGACCGGCTTGCCATCAACGGTTGGGTTGGCAGACCCCTGAAACTCGCTCGAGGCGGCCCTATAAGAAGCCGTGAGTGATTTCCGGGGTTTGGTTACTTTGAGCCCATCAGGGAAACGCCGATCAAACCGCATACGGAAAAGAGCGACGAACTCGTCACGGCATCGCGTCGCGGGAGTTCTCAGATTTGTTTCCGGATGGCAGATGAGCCAACTCAGCAACCAGTCAGCTGTCAGGTTCTCGCCTTTGTCGATCCGAGCTCCGATTGCGTATTTGAGTGAGAACGGAAGTTCCCAGCCCTGCTTCTCAAAAATCGGATCGATCGCGTCGAGGTCGGTTTCGGCAAGCATCGCTATGTCGAGGAACTCACCCAAATAGCGCCTGACGGAGTGGTTGTCAGGGTAAAGTGACTGCAGCCGCCGAACTTCCTGGACGATATCCTTTGCGTCTTCATTGGACTGATCAACGAAGAAGCGACGCTCTAGCCCGTAGAAGTACAGGAACATGTAGCCGGGGTTGTAGGAGGCATCGTTTCGCCCGCTGGCCAACCAGTCGAGGTAGGTCGCCCGGCACTGAGGTGAGATATCCGAGTACCCAGGCCAGTAGGGCATACCTTCTCCAGCTTTGTCGGCTCCAGAGCGCGCGACCGACAGGGACGGATCGATATAGGCTCGGCATTTGTCACGATACCCGTAGGTGTTCAGCAAGGGGGGCGTGCCGACATAGACCATCCCGCCGATGTTGCGGCCGGCCACGCTAGCTGTTTCGTTAGACGGGACCCACCCGCTTTTCGTTGATCGGGCCGAAATGCTCGATGCCACTAGCGTGGGCGGGTTTCGTTCAGCGGCCGCATCGTATTTAGATGGGGAATAGGAATATCTTTCTTTGTTGGCTTCAAACTTCGCCAACATTTTGGCCGTTTTATTTCCACTTTCTGTTCGAAGCGTTCTATCCCGAGTTTGTTCGCGCTCACGCTCGATACGTTCCTCGTAGGCACTTTGGCGCAGCACCGGCTCAGGTCGGGAGGTTCGGGTTTCGGAACTTCCCTCAGCTTGCGCCTTTGCAGCGACTTTCCGCGATCTCCGTTTTTCTTGCCACCAGACCAGAATGACGGGAACACCGAATGCAAACAGCATCTGGCCGCCAACCGACCAACCCTGAAGCATTGTGGTCACCACGACCATGCATAAGAAAAAATACAGGACGAGAAAGAATGTATTTCGGAAAAACCTGAGTATTGAAGACATTATCGGAACCCTCTCCGAACCACACTATTTTGCACAGCCATCTTTGCAACGACTAACGTCATGGTTGAAGCACTTCCCATGCTTTATGCTTGATTGGGCCGATGGCCACATACATCTGTTCGCACCGTTGAGGGCACACCCCCGCCCCAGGGACCGTAACCGGAACGGCCGAGATGAAGCGTTGCCACGACCAGCGGCACGTCGCAGGGAGAGGAGAGGCGGCGTTTCAGCTCGGGGAGGGCGGCTGCGTGCAGTCGACCGAGTAGGGCGCGGTCCTGACCAAAGGGCAGGAGGGGGCAATGTTCCCCTTGAATGCTTCAGCTTAAGAATCAAAAATTACTTCAACGGCAGGGCCATTGAGACAGGCGGAACACACTTTGATTGAGCTGAAAATCGAACTGGTTGGCATCAAACCACCCATCTGGCGCCGTATCCTCGTGCCGAATGACATCAAGCTTGGACATCCTGCATTCCGTTCTCCTGGGCGCTATGCCTTGGCAGGACTATCATCTGCATGAGTTCGAGATTGGCGAAGACAGGTTCGAGGCCCGCGACGAACGTGACGACAGCTGGGACCCAAACGATGGCCGGAAGGACGAAAAGAAGTTTGCTCTTGGAGAGCTGGTCAAGAAAGGCAGTCAGTTCACATACACTTATGATTTCGGCGATGGCTGGCGGCATCTCGTCACCGTTGAGAAGGTTGGCAAACCAACCGGAAGACCAGATCTGGACTTTCCCGCCTGTGTTGCCGGAGAGCGAGCCTGCCCGCCAGAGGACTGTGGAGGACCCTACTCTTACGAAGAGTTTCTCGACGCGCTGACCGACAAACACCACCCGGAACATCGCGATACAAAGCAATGGGCGGGCGCGTTCGAACCGGAAGTGTTCAGCGTGCAGCAAGCCAACGCTGCCGTCGGTGCGATGTTTGTATAGGCAAAAGAACGCCACAATCGAAAGTGAAACCTGACTCTGGTTTGGCGCAGCGGCTTCGACAGGGGCACATAGCTTCGACTGTTCGATCCGAATGGCCAGATGTCTTCTCAGCCCTCCGAGGGCATCCACGCCCTGCTTTGCTGGTGAGCTTCAGAGCTGACAACCACCAGTCTCTTTGAGAATTTCAGAATTTATCGATCCTTGGCGGACTATCTCACAGGTTTTCACAGAAACAAGTGGCGGGCTCTTTAAAAATACATCATTGTGTCGCACATGAGTGGACAAGAGCACGAAAAGCTAAAGAGCCTTCTTGAGGCTGTCCCAGCGGGGTTCCTTGTGGACTCCGCCTGGCTTGAGCACCACGGGATAGGCCGGCGTTCGTCCTACGCCTATGTCCAACGCGGCTGGCTAGAACGTCTAGGACGCGGAGTGTTCCGCCGTCCCGCACCAAGCAGCGCCACCACGAATACGCTCGACTGGAAGACCAGCCTGCTCTCGCTCCAGCACATCATGCACTACCCTGTCCATATCGGGGGGGCGACGGCATTGGGCCTGCAAGGCTATGCGCACTACCTCTCACTCGGCGACAAGAGCACAGTCTGGCTCTACGGCTCAAAAATCCCCAACTGGCTCGAAAAACTGCCGCTCAACACCGAACTCCGGACACGCAGCGTATCGCTGTTCTCCGATCCAGAGTTGGGTGTCAATGACGCACGAAAAAATCTCAAAGAGACAGCATCGTCCTTGCCGTGGGACTGGAAACTGGTGATGTCCTCGCCGGAACGCGCGATCTTAGAGGCGCTGGACGAGTTGCCGGATCAGGAGAGCTTTCACAACCTCGACATGGTGTTCGAAAGCCTGACGACGTTGCGCCCAAGAACCCTCTCAGCACTGCTCAGAAGTTGCAAGAAGATCAAGGTCAAACGCCTGTTCTTCGTGTTCGCCGACCGCCACGGCCATGCCTGGCGCAAGCGTCTCGATCCGGAAGAGTTCGACCTCGGCAGCGGCGATCGCGCATTGGTCAAAGGCGGTAGGATACACCCGCGCTACAGGATCATGGTGCCCGAAGAGTTTGCAAGAAAGGAACGTGGTCATGGCGCGTGAAGACTATGCCGCCCAAGTAGCCCTGCTCGTGCGCATACTCCCGTATGTCGCCAAGGAGGAGATATTTGCGCTCAAGGGCGGGACGGCCATCAACCTCTTCTATCGCGACCTGCCACGCCTGTCGGTCGATATCGATCTGACCTATCTGCCTGTCAAAGACCGCGCCGAGAGCCTCGCCGAGATCAATGACGCGATGGACCGGATTGCCGCCGCCATCGAAGGCGGCATCACTGGCGCCAAAGCGCAGCGCATTGCCGGCGGTGGCGGTGGCGCCACGCGCGCGCTCGCACGCCTCGGCACAGCCGAAATCAAAATCGAAACCTCCCCCGTTACCCGGGGCGTCGTGCATGATCCGGAACAACGCGAAGTCTCCGAAGCCGTCGAGGAGGCGTTCGGATATGCGAAGATGAACATCGTATCCTTCGAGGATTTGTTCGGCGGCAAGCTCCATGCGGCCCTTGATCGCCAGCATCCGCGAGACCTTTACGACGTCAAACTGCTCTACGAGAATGAAGGCTTCACGGACGAGTTGTTCCGCACTTTTCTGATCTACGTCGCGAGTTCACCCCGCCCGCCGCACGAACTGCTGAATCCAAACCTGATCGATCTGGATCAGCCCTATGCGCGGGAATTCGAAGGCATGACTAAGGAGGCAGTCGACCTTGCGGAACTGATCGCGACACGCGACCGCCTGATCGGGGATATTCAATCCCGCCTCAACGATGACGCGAAGAGATTCCTGAGAACCCTGCATGAAGGCGATCCCGACTTCGACGCGATCGACCGCCCTCAAGCGGCCGAGCTTCCAGCGGTCAGATGGAAGCTCATCAACGTGAACAAGCTGAAAGCAGAGAACCCCAAGAAGCATGCCGCCCAGGGGGAAGAGCTGGAGAAGCTCTTCGGCTGAAGATGGATCAGTGATGACAGATTACCACGGACCGCTTAGCACGTCCGGCGGGGCTTAAAGTCGGCCACAATCGCCGAAAGTACTTCATGCCTGTGCTATAACATCCACCAGTCGTCTCCTCACAGGAACGACTGGTACTCGTCCATGAAGGTTGCAACCTGCAATAGGCCCTGCGCTTCTGACTTGTGAATCAAAGCCGCAACATCGAGCGCGGGGTTCTTGAAGCGCTCCCGCATGCGACGCAGGGCCAGAATGGCCTCCGAGGGATCCAGCTCGATTGTATCGGCGATGAGGTCGTCGGCGGAAATCGCCTGGATGGCGTGCGCGTCCAGAACCGCCGATGGAAAGTCCGCAAGATTGTCCGTCACGATGACAGAGGCAGACGTTGCGATAGCTGCTGCCAGCACATGATTGTCGTTGGGATCGGGCAGCGCGAGCTTGTCTTCGAAGATCTCATAGCCTGTCACCAGAGCCTCGGGGAATGCCGCCTCGATTGCCGCCCTTTGTCGGGAACCATCGGTTTCGCCCTTGGTGATCTGGGTGATCGCTTTCTGGGTCTCGTCAAGGATGCGACTGCTCCACCGAGGCCGGAACAAGCCGGCCTCGGCCAGGCTCAGGAGCATGTTTCTGCGAAGCGCTCCGCCAAGGACGCAAGCATCGAGGAGAGCCGTGAACCGATCTGCGTATCGGCTCATACAAGACCTTCTTCCGCATCCATTGCAGCAAGGTCACTCAAAGCATCCGAGCGAGACGCATCACGCTTCTCCTTGTAGGCAAAGAGGTCGTCGGCACGAACCCGGCGATGACGGCCGGTCTTCGCAAACGGAATCTCGCCTTCCTCGAGAAGCTTCACCAGAAACGGGCGGGACACATTGAGAAGGTCCGCGGCCTGCTGTGTGGTCAGCTCTGACTCGACAGGGATCATCCGAAACCCGCGACCGCTCGACACGAGCCGCAGCACCTCGAGCAGCGAAGCCGTCAGGGCGGGCGCAAGCGTCACGGTGCGAACTTCGCCGCCTTCCAGGGCGAGCGACAGCTTTGTCGGTTCGCCTTCCTTGATCTGGGAGGCGACAATCGTTCTGAGTTGTTCGGCGTTCTTGATCTCGACCTCGTCGGGCAAACGATCAAAGAACGCCTCTTTTCTGAGGGCGTTCATCATCTCTCTCCAGTTCTCTCTTCTCGTGTTGGATATAGGTATCCGTCATTCGAAACAATCGCAACACTCGAAATATTAGAATTATTCGAAATATTCGAAATTCGCTAAGATCTTGTAAGCGGGTTACAGCATGCGAACACCGCATCGCTCTCACGACGAAGCGACCACCACAGCCTTCACCAGTTGCTCCCGGTCCGGAAGTTTGCAAAGGTCATCCAGCCCAAAACAGACGAAGAACTGCTCGCGGGCGTAGGCGACGACATCTTCTCGACCAGAATCGAGCAAGTGGACGTCTTCAAAGGGGTGCAACGTATATCACATTGAAATTTTGAGTAATTCTGGCTCTCCGCATGAATCGTTGCACTGCTTATGAAACGATAAGCAGGACGACTGAGATTGCGTCAGGCATCGGCAACGGAGACCGGCAACGCGTTACCCGAAATCGACTTGTGAAGCTTCCGCCACAACCCCAGCATCCTCCAACTGTTCCCGATCCGGAAGATCGCGCAGGCTTTCCAAACCGAAGGCGACCAGGAACTGCTCAGTCGTGACAAACGTATAGGGGGCCCCTCGCCTGGGTGACCTTGGCCCGGTCCCGATCAGGCCTTGCGCATGGAGCCGCCCGATCAGATCGCGGCTGATCTCCTTGCCGAAGATATCCTTCAGCCCGTCGCGCGTGATCGGCTGGTGGTAAGCGATGGCGGCCAGAACCGCGACGTCGAATTCGCTCAAATCGAGTAGCTGGTCGCCGACATCCGCTGCTGCGCGGATCGCAGGCGCGTAGGCGGCCCGCGTCCGGAACATCCAGCCGCCGGCGACCTGCGCGATCTCGAACGCCCGCCCCTCCAGATCGGCGCTGAGGTCCTCTACCAGCAGGTCAATCGACGCCCCCTGCCCCACCACGCGGGCGAGATCTTCGCGCGGCACAGGGGAGGCAGAGGCGAAGAGAACTGCCTCGATCCGGCGCATCCATTCCCGCCAGCGCAGCTCGGGCGGCAGGTCGGGCAACTCGCGATCAAGCTCCGGCTCCGATCTGTCCTTCGCCATCGCTACACCCCGTAAAGCCGGAAGGTGTCGCGCCCGGTCAGCTCGCGCACGGCGCCGAGTTCGACCAACCGGTCGCAGAGCCGCCGCGCGGCGCGATCCGGCAGGGGCAGTGATGAGGGTGCCACGGCATCGTGGGAAAGGAACATCTCGACTGCCTCACCCGCGCCCTTGGCCCGAAGTTTCGGCGCGACCGCTTTCAGGTGCGCCGCCCGACGCGCGAGGTCGGCGGCCTGCCGCACGGCCTCGATCGACGATGAGATCAGTGCCCGATGACAGGCCATGCGAAGCTCATCACCTTGCTTGCGCAGATCGGCGCGCTTCAGGCCCGGCGCCAGCAGCGGCACAAGATGGTTCCAGCAAAGCGCTTGCGCAAGGGCCGCGTCGGCAAGGACAAGAGCAGGCACGTCCGCACGCGGTGCCTCCGTGAGCACCGCCTCCAGCACCCTTGCGGCGCGGTCGACGGGTGCCCCCTGCCCCGCATCAAGCCACGTCGCAAACTGGCCCGGCTCGAAGGTCGGCAAGGCCCGGTCCAGAGCCTTGATCGAAACCGTCCGCTCCACCGCATGCCGCCAGGTAAGGTAGGTTTCACCGGCCGGTCCGGGCAGATCGCCGGGGCGCAGCAAATGCACCGCATCCCGCAGCTCCCTAGCCCGCTCTGGTCGTCCAGAGAACGCGACGCAAGCCTCCGCCGCGCGCAGCGCCAGACGGTCCCGCAACAAGGCTTGGGGCACCTCCTCGCGTTCCACCACAAGATGCAGGTGGGTCAAAGCGGCGCCCGACAAAAACGCAACATCTTCAAGGGTTTCAGCACAGGCGGACGTGACCCAGGCGGGCATACGAGGTAGCGTATCGAGGACCTTGATGTTATCCGGTCGGGCAAATGTCATGCCCAGAGCCTACACCGTCGCGGCGCTTTTATCCACATTTTAGTGCCTTAACCGCCGCACCTTGCCGTACATCGCCATGTCCAATAAGTTTGCATTATCGGACATTAAAAGATATGCTGAGAAGCAGTTCAAGTTCATCGCCGGATTCAGTGGAAAATGCCCTCAGAGACCGAAAAATCGACGTCAGCGCCCTCTGATGAGCTGGATGATGCTCGCATCGACGACAGAGATCAAGAGGAAAGCGATGGCATTGCTTTGCCCTCCCATGTCGCGGGCTCCGGCACGCTTGACCGGTTGGTCGACACCGCCCGCGACTATGCGCGCGCGGCGGCCTCGGACAACACGCTGAAGGCCTACGCGAAGGACTGGGCACATTTTGCACGCTGGTGCCGGATGAAGGGTGCCGAGCCGCTGCCACCGTCGCCGGAGATGATCGGGCTCTACCTTGCCGATCTGGCATCAGGGTCCGGCAACGCCCCTGCCCTATCCGTCTCAACTATCGACCGCCGCCTGTCAGGTCTCACCTGGAACTACGCACAGCGCGGTTTTTCTCTTGATCGGAAAAACCGGCACATCGCCACGGTGCTGGCCGGGATCAAGCGCAAACACGCACGTCCGCCGGTGCAGAAGGAAGCGATCTTGGCAGAAGACATTGTCGCGATGGTGGCCACCCTGCCCTATGATCTGCGTGGGCTGCGAGATCGCGCAATCCTTCTTCTGGGATACGCCGGAGGCTTGCGCCGCTCGGAAATCGTCAGCCTGGACGTGCACAAAGACGATACGCCGGATTCCGGTGGTTGGATCGAGATCTTCGAGAAAGGGGCCCTCTTGACCCTCAATGCCAAGACCGGATGGCGCGAGGTGGAGATCGGCCGCGGCTCCAAGGATCAGACCTGCCCCGTGCATGCTCTCGAGCAATGGCTGCACTTTGCGAAGATCGACTTCGGCCCTGTCTTTGTAGGGACCTCGCGCGATGGCAAGCGCGCCCTCGAGACCCGCCTCTCCGACAAGCATGTGGCCCGGCTGATCAAGCGCACGGTCCTGGACGCCGGCATCCGCTCCGAACTGCCCGAAAAGGAACGTCAGTCGCTGTTCTCTGGCCACTCGCTGCGTGCCGGCCTTGCCAGTTCCGCTGAGGTCGACGAACGCCATGTCCAGAAACAACTGGGACACGCCTCGGCCGAGATGACCCGCCGCTACCAGCGCCGACGTGACCGGTTCCGCGTGAATCTGACCAAGGCCGCCGGTCTCTGACCCCCTGCCCCATCACGCCGCCTGCCCGCTGAGCCTGCCATAGAAGCTGCGCTCGAGATGCAGCTCCCCGGCCCCGGCTTTTTCGACCATGCCGCGCAAATAGCCGCCCGGCGAGGACACCTCGCCCGCGCAATGCTTCTCGAAGACAAGCGCCAGCGCCGCCGTCGCCACCTGTTTGCCCAGCTGGTCCTGTGCCACGTTCCAGGCATGCTCGGACACGCCGATCATCGGCCTGAGTTGACCAGCGACCCGGTGCAGATCGCCCCAATCCTTCAGGAATCCGCCCATATTGCGCGCCCAGGATGCGAATTCGGGACAGGCCTGCATCACGGTGGGCAGATCCAGCGCCGCGCGCTTCTTGCGCACCTCAGCAACCCATTCTTCCAGCTCCCTATCAACCTGATCTTCGGTTTGAGCATTGGGTACCATGGCCGCGACTTCCTCATTTTCTGAGGAATTACGAGTTACAGGATCAAGTTGGTTTGTAATTAGTATATGAGGTTCAGAAATGACCTCCCTGGGGTTCATTTCTTGAGTCTTCTCAGAGGCTTGTTCCTTGGTTTCCGGCATGTTTTCCACAGGCTCAGCCACCTGCGTTGCTTTGAGATAGGCCGCCTCGACACGCTCCTGAAGATTCTTGAACCAGCCCAGCAACCGTGCAAGCTGCTCAGAAGCTTCGTGGCGGCGCGGAAGCCGGTCCAATAGCTCTTCGAAGAGACCCATGAACTGCGCCCAGGGCCCGCGCAGCGCGCTGGTGACGGCCGCCTCGATCCGAGCGCGGATCATACGGCGTGACACGGTGATCTGGCGCTTCAGGCGCTGACAGAGTTCGCGCTCGGCCTGCAAATTGGCATGCAGCTCCTCGAACTCCTCGACACGCGCCGACAGCGGCGACAGATCGAAGCCGTAGGCCTCGACAATGCGCCCTTCGGCGTCCCTGCGGCCCCATCGCTTGCCGTTCGGGCTGTCCTGGAAGGAAATCACGCCGATCTCCGCCAGGCGTCGGGCATGGCGCTTGAGCGCAGAGAGCGAAAACCCCGTCTGCTCCATCAGATAGGCATTCGATGCCCAGACGATCGGGCGCTGCCCCTCTTCCCAGTCCTGGGCCTGCGTAAAGGCCCCGAGCGTGTCGAGGAGCATCATGTCTCCGGCCTTGAGGCCAATGTAGGCCCCCACCCGCTTAACGGCCACGAAGGCCCGCGTTTTGGGTACAGCCACCTGTTCACCGGCTTGGGCAAGCTGCTCTGCAATGCCAAGACCCGGTGTCGGCTTGCGCCAACCTGTATGTTTCATGCCTGTTTCTCACCTCCAGTTATGTGGAGGCAAAAGAAAGCCGTACGCCAAAGTGGCGTTCTTGTTGACAGTGATTCGCGGGAGAGATATCTTCTAAGCGACCAAACTTTTCAGATTAGCTCTCAGGCCACGCTGCTTGGGGGCTTTTCTTTTGCCTAGATCATTGTTCTGACTGCTCCTCTTTCGTCGCGAGGAATTCGCTGTACAGCTGATCAAGCCGACCCGAGAGAAAGTCCCCGAACTCGGTTGAATCTTGTGCCGTAAGCGAAATGCTGAATGCCTTTCCGGAACGACCGATGACTCCCTTGATGCGGCCTTTGCCGGCAGTCCAGGTTCGTTTCTTGGGCGTAGCACGCGTTTTTCGGCGCTTCGGCGCCCTGCCCGCTTCTGCCAGCTTGCTGTGCAGAAACTCAAAGCGAGCATCACTGTCGAGGTTCTGAAACTCGTCGAACTCCAAAGCGTCCTTGAGGATCTTTTCATTCGATGGTTCCGAAGCCAACTTCTTGAAGTCTTCCCAGCGATCACGCCCAATCTGCTTGGCCGGCCCAATCAGTTCGATGACGTGCCGAGGGACGTTCTGCGCCACTGACAGCATCCGTGAAAGCAACGTCCCATCGATGGTAAGGGCGGACTGGATCACGTCCTTTGCTTGCCCCATATCCAAGAGGCTCTTCGCAAATAGGGCCTTCTCAATAAAAGAGAGATCTGCGCGCGCAGTGTTTTCCTGCCCTTGAGCAAGAATGTGAGCCACATCGTCCATTGGTTTTACAACTGCGCGAACCTTACGGCCGAGCGCCGATGCAACTCGCACACGGCGATGCCCGAAGACGATCATATAGCGGCCATCCGCTTCCGGATGCGGTCTAAGCAATACCGGCGTGTCCTGGCGACCCGCTGCGATCGATGCTTTCAGTTCGTCGAAAGCAACATCGTCATCACTAAGCCGATCCGAAACGAATGAAACATCGATCAATTGCGGATCGATCTCGACAATGGTTTCGCCTTCAAGGAGACGCTTCGAGTTCTCCGCAAGGCTATCAATTGAAACCTTCATCGATTTCGAAGCACCGCGCATTGCGTATCCAGAGCGACCGGAATCCTTGGGCTGCTCCGGCGAGCCGGCCATAACGCTCTTCAGGAGGTCTTTGCGAGCCATCAAGCCATCTCCCTTTCGCCCGAATCCAACCGACGCGCAGCGCACTTTTCGACAGTTGCACGGCTGTCAAAACTGGCTCTCTGCACGGCTGTCAAAACCACATTCATTCTCGCCCCCAAGCCTTGTGGATCAGTTCAGCGATTTCGTCGTTCACATCATTCAAAGACGACACTGCGCGGTCGTAAGTAGTCCGCACGAACTGAGACCGTTCAACTTCGTAAAGCGTCTGCTTGGTGATCCCGGCGTCGGAGATCGCCGTAGACTTCAGCACAGGAGCCGACAGCATCTGATTTGGGAACATCGCCTGGAGGAACCCAACCATCTGCTTTTGGGGGCCATCCGTTGGTTCAAATCGCGTTACGAGGTAACGGAACCACTTCAGGCGCATGTTTGCTCCAGCGTCACGAATCGTCTTCATGATCCCGCCCAGCATCAGGAGAAACTGGCTCATCGACATTACGTCCAGCATCTGAGGATGGACCGTCACAATGACCGAGGAAGAAGCGGTGAGAGCAGTGAGCGTGAGGTAACCCAGCTGAGGAGGGCAATCGATCACAACCACGTCATAGCGGTCATCGACCTCGCTAAGCGCCTTCGATATACGGGTGAAGAAGGTGCGGCCCTCATGGGGATCGCTGCTCGTCAAAGCAACCGGGGTATCGTATTCGTACTCTTGAAGCTCGAGACTTGCCGGAACGATATCTAGGTTGGGAAAGTTTGTTGGCCGGATCACCTCTGAGATCGGCTTACGCTCGTCATCATACCGAAGTGTCTCGTAGAGCGAAGGCACGTCGTCGAGTTCAGGCTGAATGCCGTGCAAAGCTGTGAGCGAGGCTTGAGGGTCCAAGTCGATCGCAAGAACTCGATGCCCTTTCAACGCCAAGTGCTGCGCGAGGTGCGCGGCGGTAGTGGTCTTTCCACTTCCCCCTTTGAAGTTCACGACAGACACGACGTGCAGTTCTTCGCCAGGTTGCCGATAGGGGACATAACGGCGTTTTCCGGGGCGGCCATGCTTGTCGAGATAAGCTCTCAGTTCCAGCATCTGCTCGGCCGAGTAGCTGCGCCTCCCAGACGACGATGTTTCGGGTTCAGGACCTTTGCCTTCGAGATGAAGCTTCTTAATGGTCGACTGCGTCACGCCGAGATAGTAGGCAACCTCGGCCAATGAAAACTGACGTAGACCTTTTTGGGCGTCCGGAGGATACTGTTCCTGCCGCAACATATTGAGGCGGTCGGAAATCAACTCTCCTTGCTGTAGGATGATCTCGTCGAAGGGTTGATCCTTCGTATCAGCCGCAAAAGACCGTTCTCGCATCCGCCTGCCCTCTAAATATCGCTTTTTCAGCGATTTCGCTCACTAAAGTGTCATCTACACGGAAAACCGAGTCTTAACAACGATTTTCGCCCGGCGGCTAGTTCTTACCCAATCTACCGGCGTCCCTAGATGTCCCGACAAAGTGTAGCGATCGAAGAATGTAGCTACCCAATATCTAGGGCAAACTGTCACTAGCTCGGATGTGCAGTCAACTTCAACCTCGCGCCAGTTGCGCCTTACCTATCTGTTATTATTTTGTTTTTCTGCGCTGCACGGCTGTCAAAGTGAAAGACACTCGAAGCCTCAGAACGCTAGGGGAACCACGAACTCGTCTCCTCCGAAACAGATTGCGCCATCATCACCTTGAGCCAATTCAGTGATCAGTTGCTTCTACCAAGCGCGCCAACCACTGGTTCCAAAATGCGGGGAATGCGTGTCAGCGTGAAAGGAAACAGCGGGAATCGGCTGGGTTGCCCCAGCCGATTCTTTGCGTCACGCGGCGTCTTTCGGCCCCCAGGGGATGACGGCCTGCAGGGACAGATCTTCCTGGTTCGCGGCCTTGCCGAGGTTGGCGTTGAAGCCGTGGTCGCGGATGGTCAGCGTGTAGTAGTCGGCGCCGGTCTCCTTGTTCTGCTTCTTCCAGATGCCGCCGCACTCGACCAGTTTGCCGCGCGGAGAGCGGCCGAGGACGCGGTGCGTGGGGGCCATCGGGTTCGCGCTTGCGACGGGTTCGACCGTGATGTCGAGGTCGAAGGTCAGGGTCGAGATGGAGCCGACGCCCTTGGCGGTCTCGATGTCGGCGCTGGTGAATTTGATGCAGTTCGTGGTCATTGCTCTTCTCCTTGTTTGCGTTGCAATGATGGTCACCTTGCAGCTGGCCAAGGCCCGGCCACACCGAAGGCGAAGCGCAGCGTAGAGGGGCAAGCGCCGGTCTTTTTGGTCCGCGCGGAATGGCCCGCAGGGTCAGGGGAAAAAGATCGGTGACAACCTTTGTGGACGGGACGACAGCTGCGACCAGCATGTCATGCAACTCGGACAAAGGGAGAAGTGCGGTGGCCGCGAAGGAAACTGGGTGAACAGCCGAGGGAGATGCCACGAGGGTCTTGGCTCCTTCCTAACTCACCGAAGATGAGACATAGTCCAGACGTCAAAGTCGCATCCCCAGGATCACTAACGTGCCGATAGTCTTCGCTGAAGCGCCCACGATGCGGAGGAGTGCTCGGCGCGAACAGAGCGTGGAACGAAAGGCTGGGTCGCCACGAGACACCGCAACCATCCAATAGCCCTAACAGGCCGCTGAAATAGTGCTCGGGCCGGAACGCTTTCCCGTCATCAGGATATATTCTGGTTATCGGGCGACCTGCCGACGCGTTGGGCGTTTGCACCGTGGGCCGTTTCTTCGCTTCATGCGGC
>Ga0213839_1000810_pt1 | contig 26527 bp, 20 predicted proteins | sample SWPATP21_FD_160075 | JGI IMG/M metagenome (GOLD analysis project Ga0213839, IMG submission 160075) | Coastal seawater microbial communities from Marineland, Florida, United States - SWPA TP2 #1 | ecosystem: Environmental > Aquatic > Marine > Coastal | place: USA: Florida | collected 2016-08-14
ACCCCCTGCAGCCCGTCGAGGAGCCGCCGGTAGTCGTCCTCGGTGTCCACGTCCAGGGGGACGGGACCCGGCGTCCGGACCTCGACGACGTCGTCCGCCCGCTGTTCGAGAAGCTTCCAGACTGCTTTGTCCCCGTGCAGGGCGGCCAGGTCCGGGAGCAGGCGCCGGGCAAACGCCAAAGGGTGCCCCACGCCGTCGTCGTACCGGCACACCGCCATGCCCGCCGCGGCGGTCCGGGCGGCAGGACCCCCGGCGGCGGCGCCAGCCAACGGCTGGAGGGCGTCGAGCAAGGCCCGGACGCTCGCGGCCCGGACACCGGGCTGATCGCCGAGCAACAGGACCACGGCATCGGCATCCGGGCGCACGGCAGCCAGGGCGGTCGCGATCGAGGACGCGCACCCTTCGCCGAAGTCCGGATTGAGCACCACGTCGCAGCCGCCGGTGTTGACGGTGCGCTGCACCTCGGCCGCCGCACCGCCCAGGGCCAGGACCGTCTGGCTGAAGGCGCAGTCCCTCGCGGTCGCCAGGACGGCATCCAGCAGGACCCCTGAGCCGTAGGGCAGAAGCTGCTTGGGCCGGCCCAGGCGCCGGGATGCTCCCGCAGCGAGGATGATGCCTGCGGTCTTGATGCCCGCGGTCCGGGGCCCGGGGCCTGCCGCCGCCCGCTGCGGTTCAGGTCGCGAGGGCATAGCGCTCCGGATCCTTGCGGAAGGCTGCCCGGCACCCGGGAGAGCAGAAGTACACGGTGGCCCCGTTGTAGTCCAGGTGAAGGGACGATGCGACGGCCGGGACAGACATGCCGCAGACCGGATCGACTGCGCTCGCCGGCACTGCTGCGGGGGCCGCTGCCGCGGTGGCCTCGGCGGTGCCGGCCACAGGCGTGGCGGCGTGCCGGGCCCTGGACCGTTCCCCGACCAGCTGGGCCAGGATTGCCAGCGCGATCTCTCCGGGGGTCCGGGCACCGAGCTGCAGCCCGGCCGGCGTGAACACCCGCTGCCGCTGGGCGTCGTCGACGTCCAGCGACTCCAACACGGCGGCGCCGCGCGTCCCGCTGGCCACGAGGGCAACGTAGGGCACGCCCGCCCGCAGGGCGGCCTCCAGGGCCTCCTCTTCCGCCTTTCCGTGCGAGGCGACGATCAATGCCGCATCGTCTCCGTGGGGGTCCGCGGATTCGCCGTCGGTGAGTTCGACCTCCAGGCCGACGCCGGAGCCGAGCGTCGCGAGGGCCTGCGCCACCGGCGTCGTGCCCACCACAAGAACCCGGGGTGCCGGGATGCGGGGCTGGAGGAAGATCTCGATCGCGCCGCCGCTGAGGCACGGGTTGGAGACCTCGACGGCGCCTTCCTCGGCGGTGCGGGACGGTTCGCCGGGCAGCACCCGCAACAGGAGTGGCTCCTGGGAGGCCAGAACCTGCAGGCTGTACTCGCGGACCGATGCCTCCACGCAGTTTCCGCCCACAAAGCCCTGGATCTCCCCAGTGGGCAGCACCAGGGCGGTGTCCCCGGCATGGGCGCTGGTGGGATGCTGGGCGCGGACCACCGTGGCGTGGACGAACGGTTCACGGCGGCCGGCGAGTTCTTCCGCCCTGGCGGCCAGGGTATCGGCGGCGGCGGGCATCAGATCGGCGGCCTTGCCCGGCCCTGCATGGCTGCCCAGACACGGGCCGGCGTGCAGGGCATGTCCATGTGGGTGACGCCGAATGGCGCGAGGGCGTCGACGACGGCGTTGACGATCGCCGGCGGTGAGCCGACGGTCGCGGACTCGCCGATGCCCTTCGCCCCGATCGGGTGGTGCGGGGACGGTGTGACGGTAAATCCGGTCTCCCAGTCCGGCACCTCCATGGCCGTGGGGATCAGGTAGTCCATGAAGGATCCGCCCAGGCAGTTGCCGGCCTCGTCGAACTCGATTATCTCCATGAGGGCCATGCCAACGCCGTCGGTCAGGCCGCCGTGCACCTGGCCCTCGATGATCATCGGGTTGATCCTGGTGCCGCAGTCATCCACCGCGATGAAGCGCCGGACCTTAACGTGTCCCGTGCCGGGGTCGACGTCGACGACGCAGATGTAGGCACCGAACGGGAAAGTGAGGTTGGGCGGGTCGTAGGTGACCTCGGCGTCGAGGTTGCCGTCCACGCCCTCGGGCAGCGCAACGGTGCCGTGGGCGCCCATGGCGATCTCGGCGATGGTCTTTCCAACACTGGGGTCGCCCTTGACGAACCAGCGGCCCTTTTCCCACTCGAGGTCCTCGGGCCGGGTCTCGAGCATGGCCCCGGCGATCAACCTGGCCTTCTCACGCACTTTCCGGGCGACAAGGGCCACCGCGCCGCCGCTGACCGGCGTCGAACGGCTGCCGTACGTGCCGAGCCCGAACGGGGTCTGGTCCGTGTCCCCGTGCACCACGTCGATGTCCTCCGGCGGGATGCCGAGCTCCTCGGCCACAATCTGCGCGAACGTCGTCTCGTGGCCCTGCCCCTGGCTTTGCACCGAGAGCCGCACCACGGCTTTGCCGGTGGGGTGGACGCGCAACTCGGCGCCGTCGGCCATGCCGAGGCCCACGATGTCGAAGTGCTTTCGGGGGCCGGCGCCCACAACTTCCGTGAAGAACGAGACCCCGATGCCCATGAGTTCCCCTCGGTCGCGCTTTTCTGCCTGCTCGCGCCGCAGGTCCTCGTACCCGGCCAGCTGCATCGACAGCCGCATGGCGGCCTCGTAGTTGCCCGAGTCGTAGACCCATCCGGTCTTGTTGGCATAGGGGAACTGCTCCGGCTTGATGAAGTTCTTGAGCCGCAGCTCCGCCGGGTCCATGTTCAGCTTGCGGGCCAGGACGTCCACCATCCGCTCAACCAGGTAGACGGCCTCGGTGACGCGGAACGAACACGCATAGGCCACCCCGCCGGGCGCCTTGTTGGTGTAGACGCCGGTGACGGAGCAGTGGGCGGCCTGAAGGTCGTAGCTGCCGGTGAAGATGGAGAAGAAGCCCGCCGGGTTCTTGGTGGGCTGGGCGGTGGCGTTGAACGCGCCGTGGTCGGCGAGCACGTGGGTGCGCAAGGCAAGGATCTTGCCGTCCTTGGTCGCCGCGATTTCGCCCTGCATGATGTAGTCCCGGGCGAACGAGGTCGACATCAGGTTCTCTGAGCGGTCCTCCACCCATTTGACCGGCCGGCCGGAGACGATCGAGCCGACGACGGCGAGGATATAGCCCGGATAGATACCGACCTTGTTGCCGAAGCCGCCGCCGATATCGGGGGACACGATCCGGATCTTGTGCTCGGGGATGCCGGCGACGATTGCGAACAGGGTCCGGTGCGCGTGCGGGGCCTGGGTGGTTTCGTAGAGGGTCAGTTTGCCGTTGACGGCGTCGAAGTCGGCGACGGCGCCGCAGGTCTCCATCGGTGCGGGGTGGACCCGGGGGTACACGACTTCCTGGCTGACTACGACGTCGGCAGTGGCGAACACCGCATCAGCTTCGGCTTTGTCGCCCATCTCCCAGTCGAAGATCCGGTTGTCCGTCCGGCCCTCGATCTCGTCGCGGATCACGGGCGCGTCCGGGTCAAGCGCCTTGCGGGCGTCCACCAGCGGGGGGAGGACATCGTATTCGACGTCGATCAGCTCCAGGGCGTCCCGGGCGGCATACCGGTCCTCGGCCACGACGAACGCGACCTCCTGACCCTGGAACCGGACTTTGTCCGTGACCAGGACGGCCTGGACATCCGCGGAGAGCGTCGGCGCCCACGCGAGCTTGAGGCCAAGAAGATCCTTCCCCGTGATGACTGCCACCACTTTTGGATGGGCCAGGGCGTTAGTGGTGTCGATGGACACGAGCCGGGCGTGCGCCACCGGAGCCCGCAGGATGGCGCCGTGCAGCATCCCCGGCAGCACGATGTCATCCAGGTAGTGGCCCTTGCCGCGCACGAAGCGCGGGTCTTCCTTCCGCTGGATGCGGCCGTAGCCGATCGGTCGGTCCGCGTCGCCGGCGGCCGGGTTTGACGGCCGGTCATGGATGACAGTCATGCCTTCACCTCAGTGTCCTCGGTCTCCGTTGCGACCGTCTCCGTAGCGACATCCGGGACTGCGGTATCCGTACCGTCGAGTACCTCGTCTGCCGCCGGTGCGTCGTCCAGGCCGCTGCCGGCAGGATGGGCGGCGGCCCACTGCACCGAGCGGACAATCGTCGCGTAACCCGTGCACCGGCAGATCTGACCGGAAATGGCCTGCCGGATCTCGGCGTCGTCGGGGTGCGGATTCTTATCCAGCAGTGCACGGGCCGTGAGCATCATCCCGGGGGTGCAGAACCCGCATTGCAGCCCGTGTTCCTCCATGAAGCCCTGCTGGACGGGGTCGAGCGTGCCGCCGGTGGCCAGCCCCTCGACGGTGCGGATGTCGTGCCCCGCGGCCATGGCGGCCAGGACGGTACAGGACTTGACGGGCTGCCCGTCCATCAGGACTACACACGTCCCGCAGTTGCTCGTGTCGCAGCCCCAGTGCGTACCCGTGAGGCCCAGGACCTCGCGGATGTAATGGACCAGCAGCACGCGTGGCTCAATATCGCTCGTGACGTCGCTGCCGTTGACTGTCATGCTGATCTGCATCGGGTTCAGCCTTCCTGCATCTGGGCGGCACGGGCGCAGGCCCGCCGCAGTACCCGCCGGGTGAGCTCATCGGCGAGATGCCGTTTGTAGTCGACCGGGCCGCGCTGGTCCGGTACCGGATTGCACGCTGCGGCTGCGAGCCTGCCGGCCTCAGCGAACAGCTCCTCGTCCGGACGCTTGCCGCGGAGCACGTCCGCGGCTTCGGCCACCGTATGGTCAAGGCCCAGGGCCGTGAGCCCGACGGCGGCGTCGGCAACCGTCCCGTCCGCCGCGAGGGAGACGGCGGCGCCGGCGGCGCCGACGGCCCAGTCACCCACCCGGCGTTCGACCTTCTCGTAGGCGCTGGCCGAGTGGGGGCGGATGGGGAACCTGAGCTCGCAGAGCAGCTCATCCGGCCCGACTGCCGTTTCGTAGGGTCCGCGGTGGAACTCGGACATGGACAGGGTGCGCTCGCCGCCCGGGCCGCGGATCACTGCCTCGGCCCCCAGGACATCACAAACGGTCGAGAGGTCCTCGGCAGGATCGGCCTGGCAGAGTGAGCCGCCGATAGTGCCCCGGTTGCGCACCACGGGGTCGGCGATCACCAATTCGGCGTCCCGCACAATGGGGAACAGCGCGGCGACCTCGTCCGACTCCAGCAAAGTCGTGTGGCGCGTCAGGGCACCGACCCTTAGCTTGAGGCCATCCCGGAGGATGAAGTCCAGTTCGTAGAGGTCGTTGATGTCGATTAGCCATTCGGGCCGCGACAGGCGGAGCTTCATCATCGGCAGGAGGCTGTGGCCGCCGGCCACCACCCGGGATTCGGGGCCGTAACGGGCCAGAAGTTCCAGCGCGTTGTCCACGGTGGTGGCGCGCACGTAGTCAAATGGAGCCGGAATCTGCATAGTCCCTACCTCACTCCGAACGGCCGGCGGCATACTGCAGCGGATGTCGAGCGCCGGATTGAGGTCAGTCTTGCCCCGGCTGAACTGAGATGTCAATATCGTCATAAGCGAAAGGTTATGAAGCCGTGGCGATGACATTGGGACAGTTGCGGACGTTCGCGCTGGTGGCCAAGCTTGGCTCACTTCAAGCCGCCGCAGCTCACCTCGGAGTCAGCGAACCCGCCGTTTCGACGGCGCTCGCCGCCCTGCGGCAGGACCTTGGTGACCCGCTGTTCGTGCGTGCCCACGGCGGGATTGCGCTGACACCCGGCGGCCGGGCACTTGCCGAGTACGCCCAGGACATCGTAGGCCTGGCGGACAAGGCCCGGTGGGAGGTGGCGCACGCCCAGACCGAGGCCGGGCGCCTGAAAATCGTCGCGACTGCGCCGTTTGCGGAGCATGCTGCCGGGCGCCTGCTGGACCTCTTCACCCGCCGGGTTCCCGGCGCCTCCGTCGATGTGGTCGTGGAGGACGCGGAGGATATTGCGCCGCTGATGCTCGAGCGCGTCTATGACGTCGCCTTGGGCGTGCGGCCCGGCGTCGGCAGCGGCGCCGTTCCCAACGGTGCTGGTTCCCACGGTACTGGCGACCTCGGCCTGGATTCCGTCGCGTTCCTGCGGTACCAGCGGGTCGTTGTGGCGGCCGCCGGGGATCCCCTCGCCTCGCTCCACGGGCCCGTGGCGCTGGCCGAGCTGCTGGGCAGGCCGTGGTTCGCCGGCCCCGCGGGCATCCAGCCCGCCAGCGAGGAGGGGCGCTGGCTGGCGTCCCAGGGGGTGGCGCCTGAGATCGTCCGGTTAAGCAGCGAAACGGAGGCCCTCGCCGCTGTCCGGGCCGGTGAAGGAACCATGATGGCGCTCGGACACATTGTCCGGGCTGAAATCCGCACCGGCGCCCTGATCCGGGTGCCGGTGGCCGGGACACCGGTCTCCGGGCTCTGGTGGGCCAGCACTCTGGACCGCCGGCGGGCCACCACCATGGCGCGGACCCTGCAAAGGTTTGCCGCCACCGCCGATGCCACCGCGGCCATGGTCGCTCCCGGCGGTTCGCGGGGGCTGGAACGGCGGGGGTCCAAGTTCCACGTGGCGCTCTGGAGCTGAGGCGCCTGATGCCGTGTTGCGTTGCGCAACACCGGGACGGGTGCTAACCCTTGAGGGTTAGACGATCCATTCACCCCGCGAGAAGGAGTAGCAATGACGTTGTCCCGAGACGAAGACAGCTCGCTGCGGCATTGGAGCAGTCGGCTCATCCAGGCCCTGCAGATCCTTGACCTGGAAGTCGACCACGACAAGATCGTCCAGGTCGCCGACGAATCCGTCAAAGCCGTCGGGCCGCATGCTGACGCCATCAGCGCGTTTATCGTGGGCTACGCGGCCGGCACCGCGTCCACCAACGGCCGCAAGGGCACCCAGGAGGCCGTGCACGCCGCGTCGAACAAGGTCATTGAGCTCTGCGAGCACGGCGAGTCCGGCGGTCCGGACGAAGAGGGCTGGACCAAGCGGGCCCAGTAACGTCCGCGCCCGGGCGCCGGTGCCGCCACATGCTCAGCGGTGATGCCCGGGGACGGGCATGTTGGTGTTATGTCCCGCGGCCGGGGCGGGGGCCGGGCGTGTCCCGTGGCCCCGCCCCGTGCACGCGTGAGCCTAAGGCGACGCCACGCCGGCAGGGATTGTCGCCGCACCGTCCGGTGTTTGGTCCAGGCTCGGCTCCAGCCGGACAATGACCGCCTTAGAGATCGGGGTGTTGCTGCCCTCGGCCGTGTGGTTGAGCGGGACGAGCACGTTGGCCTCGGGATAGTAGGCGGCCGCGCAGCCGCGTGCCGTGGGGTACGCCACCACGCGGAACTTGCGGACCACGCGCTCCTCGCCGTCCTCGTGCACGCCGCGGATGTCCACGTACTGCCCGTCGGCAAGGCCAAGTTCGGCGATGTCGTCCGGGTTCACGAACACCACGTGGCGGCCCTTCTTGATGCCCCGGTAGCGGTCGTTGTGCGAGTAGATCGTGGTGTTGAACTGATCGTGGGAGCGCATGCTCTGCAGGATCAGGGTGCCTTCCGGCCGGTCGACGTGTTCCAGGTCATTGACCGTCAGCACGGCCTTGCCGGTGGGTGTGGGGAACGTGCGGGAGTCACGGGGGCCGTTCGCGAGGACAAAGCCGCCGTCCTGCCGGATCCGTAGGTTATAGTCCTTGCACCCGCCCACAACCCGCGAAATGTGGTCGCGGATGAGGTCGTAGTTCTTTTCAAAGCCGTCCCAGTCGGCCTTGATCTTGTCGCCGACCAGAAGCTTGCCCAGCCGGCTCACGATGGCCGGCTCCGAGAGCAGGTGATGCGACACCGGTTCCACGCTTCCCCAGGACGGATGCACGGCGCAGACGGTGTCTTCCACGGACACGAACTGGGGCCCGGATTCCTGGATGTCAATCTCGGTCCGGCCCATCGTGGGGAGGATCAGCGCCTCTCGTCCGGTCACGGTGTGGGACCGGTTCAGCTTGGTCGAGATCTGGACTGTCATCTCTGTGTTTTCCATCGCGGCTTCGGCGGCATTCGTGTCCGAGATGGCCGCCACGAGGTTTCCGCCCAGGGCGACGAATACCTTGATTTCGCCAGCGCGCATCTGGTTGATGGTTTCGACGGCGTCCGTGCCGTGCTCGCGGGGCGGCTCGAAGGCGAACTCCTTGCCGAGGGCTTCCATGAAGGACTGCGGCATCTGTTCCCAGATGCCCATGGTGCGGTCGCCCTGCACATTGCTGTGCCCGCGGATCGGGGAGGCGCCGGCGCCCGGCTTGCCCATATTGCCGCGGAGCAGCAGGAGGTTGATGATCTCCTTGATGGTGGCCACGCCCTTCTTCTGCTGCGTGATGCCCATGGCCCAGGTGATGATGACTTTCTCGGCCTTGAGGTACCGCGCGGCGAGCTCGTCGATGTCCTCGCTGCGGAGGCCGGTGGCTTCCAGCACGGCACGCTCATCCAGCCGGGCCAGGTGCGCCTTGAGCTCCTCGAGTCCCTCGCAGTGTTCGGCCAGGAACGCGTGATCCAGGACGGTCCCCGGGTTCTTCGCCTCGGCGTCGAGGACGCGCTTGGAGACGGCCTGCAGCAGCGCCATGTCCCCGCCGATGCGGATCTGCAGGAACTGGTCCGCGATCTGGACGCCGTGGCCGATGACTCCGTTGACCTGCTGCGGGTTCTTGTACCGGCGCAGACCGGCCTCGGGAAGCGGATTGACGGCCACGATCTCGCCGCCGTTGTGCTTGCAGTTCTCAAGCTCCGTCATCATCCGGGGGTGGTTGGTGCCCGGGTTCTGGCCCATGACGATGATCAGGTCCGCGTTGGCGTAGTCGTCGAAGCTGACGGTTGCCTTGCCGATGCCGATGGTCTGGCCCATGGCCCAGCCGGAGGATTCGTGGCACATATTGGAGCAGTCCGGCAGGTTGTTGGTGCCGTAGCCGCGGACCACCAGCTGGTACAGGAAGGCCGCCTCGTTGGACGTCCGGCCGCTCGTGTAGAACGCCGCCTGGTCGGGGGAGTCCAGCCCCTTGAGCTTGTCGGTCACAAGCCGGAGTGCTTCGTCCCAGCTGACAGGCTTGTAATGGTCCTCTCCGGCCGGCTTGTAGACCGGCTCCGTGAGCCTGCCCTGCATGCCGAGCCAGTACTCGGACCGGCCGCGCAGTTCGCTGACGGAATTCTCGGCCCAGAAGCTTCCGGGAACCACCACCGGGGTCGCTTCCCAGGTGACGGCCTTGGCCCCGTTCTCACAGAATTCGAACGCCTTGCGGTGGTGCGGGTCCGGCCACGCGCAGCTCGGGCAGTCGAAGCCGTCCTTCTGGTTCATGGCCATGACGGTCTTGCGGGTCCGATTCAGCCCCATCTGCTCGATGGCCGGTTTCATGGAGTGGTACACGCCCGGAACTCCGGCGGCCCAGCTCTTCGGCCCGCTCTCGACAACAAGGTCTTTCTCGAATGGTTCCTCGACCTGAGGAGTCTTGCGAGTCACGTGAACTTCCCTTCTGCAACCGCCGTCCGGACAGGACGGCACGCGGATGTGCCTCTATGCATCTTTGCACCCTACCGTCAGGCCTATCAGCTCGATCGGAGCGCCGCAAGCGATCCGCCGGCGCCGCTGCGGGTGGGCGAATCGACGTTCCCACGTTGCGACGAACGCTACCGGCCGGCCACGAGTGCGCCCCGGACCTCGCGGCGCAGGACCTTGCCGATCAGCGAACGCGGCAGTTCGTCCACCACGGCAACGCGGCGCGGGACCTTATAGGCGGCCAGGTTCTCCCGGGCGAACGCCAGCAGCGCCTCGGGGTCGACGCCGGAGCCCGGGGCCGGGACGACGGCGGCGACCACGTCTTCGCCGCCGCCGGCGCGGGGCAGGCCCACTACGCACGCGTCCAGGATGCCGGGGTATTCGCGGAGGATGTCCTCCACTTCAGTGGGGGAGACGTTGAAGCCTCCCGTGATGATCAGTTCCTTGATCCGGTCCCGGACGGTCACGAAATCGTCCTTGTCCACTGAGACAATGTCCCCGGTGCGGAACCAGCCCCCTTCCAGCAGCGCTTCCTCCGTCTCCTTGGGCCGGTTCCAGTAGCCGGCAAAGACCTGCGGGCCGCGGATCAGGAGCTCGCCGTCCTCACCCGGGGCGCGGTCCAGAAGGACGTTGCTCGGGTCCACCACGCGGATGTCGGTGAGGGGAAACGGGACCCCCACGGTTCCCGGCTTCCGGCTGGGTCCGAAGGGATTGCCCAGGGCGATGGGCGAGGTTTCCGTGAGCCCGTAGCCCTCGATCAGGTAGCCTCCGGTCGCCTGCTCCCAGGTCTCCACCGTCGCCACCGGCAGGTTCATCGCCCCCGAGATGGAGAACCGGATGCTGTCCAGTGCGATGCCGCGCTCCGCCGCGGCGGCGGCGATGCGGTCGTAGATCGGCGGCACCGCCGGCAGGAAAGTTGCCGGCGATCTCTTAAACGCCTTCAGCACCAGGTCGACGTCGAACTTGGGGAACAGCACCAGCCTCGCGCCGATGCTCAGGGCAAAGGTCATGCACAGCGTCAGCCCGTAAGCATGGAACATCGGCAGCACCGCATAGACGCACTCCCGGCCGTCCTTGAGCCCGGGAACCCAGGCGCGGCCCTGTGCGGCGTTGGTCTGCAGATTGGCATGGGTCAGCATGGCGCCTTTGGGCTGTCCCGTGGTGCCGCTCGTGTACTGGATGACGGCGAGGTCACCGGCGGCCGGGCGCGGGTGCTTCTTCTTCAGCGGGCCGGCGGCGAGGAGCTCTTTCCACGGCAGGACCGTCCGGTGCGCGGAGGCCGCGACAGGCCGGTGCGAGTGCTTGCCGGCGGACAGCGCCGCCCGGGCCGCGCGGGCGGCGGGGACCGGGAGACGCAGCGCCAGCCGCTGGCGCAGCGGCATCGCAGGAATCATGTCCACGGAGACGATGCTCGTTAGCCCGACGTCGGGCGGCAGCTTCCGGACCTTGTCGACTGCCTTGTCCCAGACCACCGCCACGGTGGCACCGTGGTCCTCGAACTGATGTCGAAGCTCGCGGTCTGTATATAAGGGATTGTGTTCGACGACGACGGCGCCCAGGCGCAGCACCGCATGGAACGCGATGATGTGCTGCGGACAGTTCGGCAGGACCAGCGCCACCCGGTCGCCGGGCCGGACCCCAAGCCGCTGCAGGCCGGCGGCCGCTTTGCTGATGGCGGCCCCGAGTTCGCGGTAGCTGGTGCGCGCGCCGAAGAATTCCAGTGCCGTCTTTTGCCCGTAGCGCCGGACGGATGAGTCGATGAGGTCTACGAGGGATCCCGTGGGGAGCTTGAGATCGGCGGGAACGCCGGGGCTGTAGTGGCGGGTCCAGGGGCGGTCGGGACGCCGGGGCCCCGCGGATCTGGTGATCATGGTGTGTCCTTGCCACTGGGAGGTGCCGGGCGCCCGGCTTCGGGCCCGGCGGGACCCGTCAGGAAATCCTACCGGGGGCGGCCCCGACTCATGCGCCCCCGGGAGCGCCGCCATGCGGCCGGCGGTGCGGGCACGGAGGTGACTTTCGGCCCTTGGCACCCGCCGGACCCGGGCGGAAGCTGGGGCGTACACCGCGAGCCGCAGGTCTGCGCAATTCACAGGTCCGCGCAATGTACAGATCTACGGGGTAGAGGTCCACGGGAGCGCCATGAAACACCAGCAGCCGAGCCTGAAGTTCCTGGGTGCCACCGACACCGTCACCGGTTCCCGCTACCTGATCGACGCCGGCGGCAGGCGCTTGCTGGTGGACTGCGGGCTCTTCCAGGGCTACAAGCGCAGCCGCGAGCGCAACCGGGGTCCGTTCCCGGTACCGCCCGGGTCTATTGACGCCGTCGTGCTGACCCATGCGCACCTGGACCACACCGGATATGTTCCCGCCCTGGTCAGGGACGGGTTCGGCGGCCCCGTCTACGCCACGGACGGCACCACGGATCTCTGCAAACTCCTTTTGCCGGACAGCGGCCACCTGCAGGAGGAGGAGGCCCGGTATGCCTCGCACCGGGGATCGTCCGCGCACGATCCTGCGGTGCCGCTCTACACGGCCGCAGACGCCGTCGCGTCCCTCAACAGATTCAAGGTCCGCGGGTTTGACGATCCCCTTGACCTCGGCGGTGGACTGGAAGTGACCTTCGTGCCGGCCGGGCACATCCTCGGGGCCGCCCAGGTCCACGTCCGGTTTGGCTCCGATTCGGTGCACTTCTCCGGGGACCTGGGCCGCGCCGATGACCCCTTCATGTACCCGCCGAGGCCGCTCGGCGAAACAGGCATCCTGGTAACCGAGTCAACGTACGGCAACCGGAAACACTCCACCGAGGATGCGGAGAAGCAACTGGGGGAGATCATCAACCGTGTCGCGAAACGGGGCGGGGTGATCATGTTCGCCGCGTTCGCCGTCGGCCGGGCCGAAACGCTCATGCTGTACCTCTCCAGGCTTCTGAGGAAGGACGCGATTCCGCGCATCCCGGTATACCTGAACAGCCCCATGGCCATCGACGCCTCCGAAATGTACCAGCGCCATCCCGAAGAACACCGGCTCCAGCGGGAGGAATACACGCAAATGTACAAACTGGCCAAGCTCACCCGCACCGTGGACGAGTCCAAGCTGCTGAACCTGCGTGGCGGACCCATGATCATCATCTCGGCCAGCGGCATGCTGACCGGCGGACGGATCCTGCACCACGTTGCGGCATATGGCCCCGATCCGAAAAACGCCATCGTCCTCAGCGGCTACCAGGCCGGCGGCACGCGCGGGGCCACCCTGGCCGCCGGCGAACGCGAGCTGCGCATCTACGGGGAGGACGTCAAAGTGCGGGCGGAAGTCATCCAGATGGAAAGCCTGTCCGCGCATGCCGACGCCGACGGCATCATCGCGTGGATGAAAGCGGCAGCAAAGGAGCCACGCATGACCTACATCACGCACGGCGACCCGGACGCCTCCGATGCCCTGCGTATCCGGATCAAACGCGAACTCGGCTGGCGGGCCCGGGTGCCCGAGCACCTTGAGTCGATTGACATCGAGGATCCGCGATGACCCCCGCCGCCGTCACCCGGAGCTCCGTGCTCAAGGAGATCCATGATCTCGCCCGGCCGCTGAAAAGTGACCGGGACCTCAACGGCCTCGTGGAGCGGGCCGCCGGCTGCCGGTTTGTCGCCATCGGCGAGGCGTCGCACGGCACGCACGAGTTCTACACCTGGCGGGACACCCTGAGCCGGCGGCTGATCGCGGAGGAAGGCTACAACTGGATCGGCGTGGAAGGCGACTGGCCCGACTGCTGGCGGATCAACCGCTGGGTCCGCGGCCAGGACGGGAAGGACCTGGGAGTCCACGCCCTGCTGGCAGGCTTCGAACGCTGGCCGACCTGGATGTGGGCCAATGAGGAAATCGCGGCATTCCTGGACTGGCTGCGCACCTGGAACGCCGGGCGGCCCATGGACAAGCGCGTGGGCTTCTACGGACTCGACGTCTACTCGCTGTGGGATTCGCTGCGGGAGATCATTAACTGGCTGGAGGACAACGTTCCCGACGCCGTGCCCGCGGCCATGCGTGCCTGGCAGTGCTTCCTGCCGCATCACGAGGACCCGCACCAGTACGCGTGGAGCACGCGGCTGGTGCCGCAGTCCTGCGAGGCCGACGTCGTGGCCCTCCTCACCGAGGTCAGGAACCGGGTCTTCAGCCCCGGCCCCCACGATGAGGACGCGTTCGACGCCGTCCAAAACGCCGAAGTCGCAGCCAACGCCGAACACTACTACCGCATCATGGTCCGCGGTGACCGGCAGTCCTGGAACGTCCGCGACCACCACATGGCAGACACCATCGACCGGGTCAGCAGGCACCTGGGCCCGACGTCGAAGGGCCTGATCTGGGAGCACAACACGCACGTCGGGGATGCGCGGGCCACCGACATGGCGCAGGACGGCCTGGTCAACGTCGGACAGCTGCTGCGGGAACGCCATGCCGGCGAGGGGGTGCTGCTGGTCGGCTTCGCGGCGCACCGGGGCTCCGTGATCGCCGCCGACGCGTGGGGCCGCCCGGAGCGGATCCTCACGGTGCCGGAAGCGCGTCCCGGCAGCCACGAAGACTTCCTGCATCAGGCCCTTGGCGTGGCCTCCGTTCTGGAGTTCGGTGACGACAGAACGGGGCCGTGGCTCTCGACATGGCTCGGGCACCGGGCGATTGGCGTCGTGTACCACCCGGAACGGGAAGCCGGGAACTACGTTCCGACCCGGATGGGGGAGCGCTACGATGCGCTCATCTGGCTCGAACACACCGCTGCTCTGCGGCCGGTGCACCATGAGGGGCCACCCCGGGAGCCGGAGCTGGAGACCGAGCCGACAGGTTTCTAGGCCGGTGCGGATTCCGGCCGGACGCGACGCTGCCCGCGCCGAAGGATGGCAAGTGAAGGGCTTAAGGCCCTAAGCCGGGTTTTGGCAGGCGGCGCACACTGAAGTGACAGGGGACTTGTCGGGTTATGCGGTGCGTAACCATCACTCCACTTCAGAAGAGCGTGATTCAGAATGAGCAAAGCAATCGTCGTCGGTATCAACGGGTCAACGGGCAGCGACGCGGCCCTGACATGGGCCCTTCAGCGGGCGGCCCGGGACAAGCTTCCGGTCATCGCCCTCCACGCGGTGGACGACCGCTGGATGTCTCCGGACTTCCAGTACCACGAGCTCATCCGCGAATCGGGGATGGAACTGCTTGAGAAAGCGAAGGCGAGCGCCGGCGAGCAGACCCCCGGCGTGGAGGTGGACATCCAGCTCCGTCATGGCAGCGGGGGATCGGTGCTGCGGGATGTCTCCAAAGAGGCCGCCATGATCGTGGTTGGCGGCCATGAAAAGCATCACCTTGACGGCGGTCCCGTCACCGACCGCGCCCTGCAGGTTGTCTCCGCCTCTGACTGTCCGGTCGCCGTCATACCGGCAAAACCGGGCACCGGGGCCAAAGGCGTGGTGGTCGGCGTCGACGGCTCCGAGGAGTCGCTGCAGGCCGTGGCAGTCGCTGCCGCAGAAGCAGACCTCGGCGGAGACGAACTCACCGTGGTCCTCGCGTTCAAGACCCCTGCCCGGTGGGTCGAGAAACAACTGCCCTCCAGCGGCCTCGCCGAGAGCATGGTCGAAGAGAACCGGATCGTGCTCGCCGAGTCGGTGGCCGGGCTCGGCGACAAATACCCCGACCTGGTGGTCCATCAGCGGCTCGAGACGGACACCCAGCCGGCGAAAGCGCTCGTGGATGCCGCCGCCAACGCCAGGCTGCTCGTGATCGGAAGCCGCGGCCGCGGCGGCCTCTCCCGCACGGTGCTCGGTTCCACGGCCCACGCCGTGCTGGTAAACGTGCCGTGCCCCACCGTCGTGACGCGGGTGCACAAGGTCAAGCACGGGGACTGACCCCCGGCAGGCAGTCCGTTGCCCCGGCAACGCCCGTAACGGCGGAAAGCCCCCTCCGCGGAGGGGGCTTTCCGCCGCCGCCGACGGATGGGAGGATGTTGCCGTGGACCCCTTCTTCAATTTTGTCAGCCACTTCTGGTGGCTCGTCTTTCCCATGAGCGGGCTGATCGGCGGGTGGGCGCGGTCCTGGTCCAAAGCCAGTGAGCGCAGGCACCGCCGCCGGGTGGAGCTTTACACGCTCAAGAACCAGGCGGCGCAGGCGGAGCAGGCCAGCCAGACCGAGGTGCTGGGCCTCATGAAGGCACACGACGCCGTCAACAAGCGCTGGTTGGACTACGAACTGGACGTGGGGAAACTGATCGACTATCCAGTCATGACCGACGTCCGGGAGCCCCTCACCGTGGCGTTCCTGCGGGCCAAGCGTGAGGCCGACGGACTGCGCCCCGCCGCCGCCGGGGACATCAGGACTGCCGCGAGGCTCGCGGAATACCGCGCTGCCGTCACCAGTTTCGAGCTCGCCTTCGACGTCGCGGAACGGGAAGCCAAACGGATCCGGGACAGCAAGTTCACGGGTCCGGAACGCCAGCGGCTGGAGACCGCCCGGAAGCTCCTGAGGATCGCATCGGATGCTGCGGCGACTCCCGCCGAACGCCAGACGGCCTACCGGCGCGCGCGCCGGGAACTCGACGGGCTCATCGTGCTGCCGGAGGCCACGCTCGCCGCGCTCGAGGACAAGATCGCCTCCATGCTCGACGCCGGTCCGGCCCCTGACGTGCGACGGGCCGTCTAGCCGCCTGTGACCGGCGTCGCACCGCCGCCAAGAATGCCGGCCACCGGCGGGAGGCCCCGGGAATTAGGGTCTTCCGGCATGTTTTGCCCTGCCGTCTTTCCCACGTACCATCGATAAGGTTTCAAGCTGTTAAGTGACCACAAACAATCATCGGACATCAGGTGAACGTTTGTCGTCCTGCGGCGCCGGGGATGGAACTGCTGACCATGGACACTGCAGATTGGGCAACAGGTGGAAATCACCGTAATGGTGGCGCTAGTGATATCGCTGGCGCTATTCTTCGACTTCACCAACGGATTTCACGACACCGCGAACGCCATGGCTACCCCCATCGCGACCGGTGCCATCAAACCGAAGACTGCCGTCGCCCTGGCGGCGGTGCTGAACCTCGTGGGAGCATTCCTGTCCACGGAAGTCGCCAAGACCGTCTCAGGCGGCATCATCAAGGAAGGCACGGACGGCGTCCAGATCACCCCGGACATCATCTTCGCCGGGCTGATGGGCGCCATTCTCTGGAACATGATCACGTGGCTTAAGGGCTTGCCCTCAAGTTCCTCCCACGCGCTCTTCGGCGGCCTGATCGGCGCCGCGATCGCCGGCATCGGCATCCACTCGGTCAACTTCGAATCGATCCTGCAGAAGGTCATTCTGCCCGCAGTGTTCGCCCCGATCATCGCCGGCGGCGTGGCCTACCTGTGCACGCGGCTGGCGTACGCCCTGACATCCCGCCACGACCCGGAAACGGGTGACAAGCTCACCCAGAAGCGCGGCGGCTTCCGGACCGGCCAAATCTTCACGTCCAGCCTCGTGGCCCTGGCCCACGGCACCAACGACGCCCAGAAGACCATGGGCATCATCACCCTGGTCCTGATCTCCGCAGGCACCCAGCCCGCCGGCTCCGGCCCGCAGTGGTGGGTTATCACCGCCTGCGCCCTCGCGATTGCGATCGGCACCTACGCCGGCGGCTGGCGGATCATCCGCACCATGGGCGCGGGACTCACCGAAGTGAAGCCCGCCCAGGGCTTCTCCGCCGAGAGCAGCACCGCCGCGGCCATCCTGGCTTCATCGCACCTGGGCTTCGCCTTGTCCACCACCCAGGTCGCGTCCGGCTCGGTCATCGGCTCCGGCATGGGACGCCGCGGTACCACCGTGCGGTGGGGAACCGCCGGCCGGATTGCCATCGGCTGGCTCTTCACGCTCCCGGCGGCCGGCATCGTGGGCGCGCTTACCACTCTGCTCGTGCAGACCGGCGTCGTCGGGGTGGTCATCGCGGCAGTCGCCGGCACCGCCGCAGTGGCCTATATGTTCGCCCACTCACGGAAATCCCACGTCGGGCACCAGAACGCCGTCGAGATCGAGGAAGTCGGCCAGGCCGTGCAGTTCCGCAAGAAGAAGTCCGCCGCGAAAACGGTCAAGAACGGAGGTGCCCAGCGATGAAATGGTTGGAACTGCTCAGCGTTGCCGGTGCCACGCTCCTGTCCGCAGTGACGGTCGTCGTTCTCTACTCCCTCGGCGTCCGGCTCACGGCCATCGCGGGGGACGTCCGGAACTCCCCGGCATCCTGGACCCGCCCGCTCGCCTACACGTGCTTCGGCCTGTGCGGCGCCGCCATCCTCTTCGGGCTCTACCTGATCATCCCCTACTTCCACAAGTAGGCGGATTGCGGACGCTGACCTCTCCGGACGGCGCGTCCGGGTCCGGCGACCGGGGGATGGGCACCCAAAGCCGTTTTGGCTAGGCTGGGGCCATGGCGAGCTTCCAGTACTTCGTGGCATCCTCACTCGACGGCTTCATCGCCACTGACGACGACAACCTGGCCTGGCTGCTTCAGTTTGACGGCTTCGAGGGCGGCCAGGACAGCTATGACACATTTATCGCCGACGTCGGCTGCATCGTCATGGGCGGCGAGACCTACGCCTGGCTTCTGGAGCACGAACCGGGCAACTGGCCCTATCCGGGCACGCCGTGCTGGGTCTTCACCCACCACGAACACTCTGCCCCGAAGGGCGCCAATGTCACGTTCGTGCGCGGGGCCGTCCGCGAGTTCGTCGATGACCTCAAGGAAGAAGCCGCCGGCCGCAACGTCTGGGTTGTGGGCGGGGGAGTCCTCGCAGCGCAATTCGCGGACGCCGGGCTGCTGGACGAACTGATTGTCTCGATCATTCCCGTCGTGCTGGGCGGCGGCAAGCAGCTGCTGCCCATGACAGGTCCGACGCCGCCGCTGGAGTTGGTCTCGTCCCGCACCATGGGGCGCGGCATCGTGGAGCTGCGCTACCGGTTCCCCGGCTTCCCCGGCCGCACTTCCTAGGAGTCTGCTAGCGCCCGATATCGCGGATCAGGTTGGTGATCCGGGCGGTGGAGAGCCGGCGACCCCGCTCGTCCGTCATGATGATCTCGTGCGTCGTGAGGGTCCGGCCCAGGTGGATGGCCGTGCAGGTGCCGGTGACCGTGCCCTCGGAAATCGCCCGGTGGTGCGTCGCGCCGACCTCGATCCCCAGGGCCTGCCTGTGGGGTCCCGCGTGCAGGCCGGCCGCGAAGGAACCCAGGGTTTCGGCCAGGACAACGTGCGCCCCGCCGTGCAGGATGCCGGCCACCTGTGTGTTGCCCTCCACCGGCATGGTGGCCACGGTCCGCTCCGGACTCATTTCCAGGAAGTGGATCCCCATCTTCACCACGAGGGCACCGACGCCATATTGGCCCAGCCATTCATGCATGTCCTCGGGAACGCCGGCCGCTGTGAGCTCGGCCGCGTAGGGGGCGGGCGTGAAATTGTCCATCATGGGAACTAGGCTGGCACCTGTGAGTGAAACTACCAAACCGGCCCCTTCCCCCATCACGGCTCCTGGCGCAGGTGCTGTCACCGCGCCCACCGGCGAAGACGCCCGCGCAGATGCCGGTGCAGGCGCTGTTGCCTCTGTCCTGATGGCCGAGCCGCCAGCCGCCCCTGCCGAGGCGCGGGCCAAGAAGCCACGCCGCGTATCGTCGGAGGTCTCCGCGACCGAGGCGCCGGTGATACCGCTCACGGACCAGCCCCGGCTCCTGGTCCTGGACGGCCACTCGATGGCGTTCCGCGCGTTCTACGCCCTTCCCGCCGAAAACTTCGCCACCTCCACCGGCCAGCACACCAACGCCGTTCACGGCTTCACGTCCATGCTGATCAACCTCATCAAGGAACAGAACCCCACGCACGTCGCCGTCGCCTTCGACGTCTCGGACGACACCACGTTCCGCAAGGCCGAGTACGACGGCTACAAGGCCGGCCGCAACGAGACCCCCCGCGAATTCAGCGGCCAGATCGACCTGATCGAAAAGGTCATGACCGCCTGGGGCATCAAGACCATCAAGATGCCCGGCTACGAGGCCGACGACATCCTCGCCACCCTCGCCGCCCAGGGCGATGAGGCCGGCTTCGAGGTCCTGCTCGTCTCCGGCGACCGGGACACCTTCCAGCTCATCACCGACAACGTCTTCGTCCTCTACCCGAAGCAGGGCGTCAGCAACATCCCGCGCATGGACGCCGAGGCGATCGAGACCAAGTACTTCGTCTCACCGCCGCGTTATTCGGACCTCGCCGCCCTTGTGGGGGAGACCGCGGACAACCTGCCGGGCGTGCCCGGCGTCGGACCCAAGACAGCGGCGAAATGGATCAACCAGTACGGCGGGCTCGAAGGCATCCTTGAGAACCTCGACTCGATCGGCGGGAAGGTCGGCGACGCCCTCCGCGAGCACATCGACTCCGTCAAGCGGAACCGCCGGCTCAACCGCCTCCTGACGGACCTCGAGCTGCCCGTGACCCTCCATGACCTGGAGGAGCCGCGCCCGGACCACGACGCGATCGAGGACATCTTCGACCGCCTCGAATTCAAGACGCTCCGCACCCGGCTCTTCGCCCTCTACGGCAACGAGCCCACCGAAGGCGAGCCGGACAGCATCGAGGTACCCGAGTTCTCGACCCTGAGTTCCGCGGCCGGGCTGCGGACCTTCTTCGACGCCGGCAAGGGGCTGCGCTCCGCCCTCGCCGTCGAGTTGGTGCCCGGCCGGATCGTGGACGACGCATCAGCCCTCGCGGTGGTCCGCAAGGATGCCGCCGCGTACATCGAGCTCACCGGCCTGGACGCCGAGGCGGACGCCGTCCTGGCCGGCTGGCTCCGTGATCCCGGCAGCGCCAAGGTGATCCACGGATTCAAACCCGCGCTGAAGGCCTTCACGGCCCGCGGGCTTGACCTCGACGGTGTGGTGGACGACACCGCGATCTCCGGCTACCTCATCCAGCCGGACCGCCGCAGCTATGAGCTGGCCGAGCTCGCCCAGCACCACCTGAAGATGACCGTGTCCACAGAGGCGGCCAAGACCGGCCAGCTGGAGCTCGCGTTCGGCGGCGAGGACGAGGCGGCCGCGGCCGGCGCGCTGGTCCAGCAGGCCGCCGTCGTGCACGTCCTGAGCCACCACTTCGAAGCGGAGCTGAAGGCCCGCCAGGCCCAAGAGCTTCTGACCAGCCTGGAACTGCCCGTCAGCCGTGTCCTGGCGCAGATGGAACTGACCGGCATCGCCGTCTCCATGGAGCGCATGGACGACCAGCTCGCCGACCTCGCCAAGGTGATCGACAACGCCCAGGAGCAGGCGTTTGCCGCGATCGGGCACGAGGTCAACCTCGGGTCGCCCAAGCAGCTGCAGACGGTGCTGTTCGAGGAACTCGGCCTGCCCAAGACGAAAAAGATCAAGTCCGGCTACACCACTGATGCCGCGTCGCTCAAGACGCTGCTGGAGAAGACCGGCCACGAATTCCTCGTCCAGCTCATGGCGCACCGCGAGTCCTCGAAGCTGCGGCAGATGGTGGAAAGCCTCAAAAAGTCGGTGGCCGACGACGGCCGGATCCACACCACCTACGCGCAGAACGTGGCCGCCACCGGCCGTATTTCCTCCAACAACCCGAACCTGCAGAACATCCCGGTCCGGAGCGAGGAGGGCCGGCGGGTCCGCAGCATCTTCGTGGTGAGCGAGGGCTACGACTGCCTCCTGTCCGCGGACTACTCGCAGATCGAGATGCGGATCATGGCGCACCTCTCCGGCGATGCCGGCCTTATCCAGGCGTACAAGGAAGGCGAGGACCTGCACCGCTTCGTCGGTTCGCACATCTTCGGCGTGCCGCCGGCCGAGGTCACCAGCGCCATGCGCTCCAAGGTCAAGGCCATGTCCTACGGGCTGGCTTACGGGCTGACGTCGTTCGGGCTCTCCAAGCAGCTGGAGATCTCCGTGGACGAGGCCCGGACGCTCATGAAGGAATACTTTGAACGCTTCGGCGCTGTCCGCGACTACCTCCGCGGCGTCGTGGAGCAGGCCCGGATCGACGGCTACACGGCCACGATCGAAGGCCGGCGCCGCTACCTGCCGGACCTCACGAGCACCGACCGGCAACTGCGCGAAATCGCCGAGCGGGTGGCGCTGAACTCGCCCATCCAGGGATCCGCAGCGGATATCATCAAGCGCGCCATGCTGGGCGTCTCCGGCGCGCTGGCGGAGCAGGGGCTGAAATCGCGCATGCTGCTGCAGGTCCATGATGAACTGGTCCTCGAAGTGGCCAAGGGCGAGCGCGAGGCCGTTGAGAAGCTCGTGACCGAGCACATGGGCTCTGCCGCGGACCTCAGCGTTCCGCTGGACGTCCAGATCGGCATCGGCTCCAGCTGGCACGAGGCCGGGCACTAAGCGTTCCGGTCCCGGCAGATTGTCGTTCCGGCGCTGCCGGGACCGCAGTAATCGCAGGATTCTTAGGGGGAGAAAAGCACGTGGCAGAAAAGTACGAGCTCAGGCGGTTCCGCGCGGCTGAAAAGGATTCGCCGGACTATGGGCTGGGCACCGCGTGGCTGCGGGGCGTCGGGATCGGGTTCTACGACGAGCCGCGCAAGGACGAGTTCGTGGACAAGATCATGGCCATGTACCTCGTGGACAATCGTGAGATGACCGGCGTCTACCAGTCCGACGGCGTCGCGGCCCACTCGCTGGCAGCGGACGTCCCGGTGGCCACCTTCGCCACCCTGCGCAAGGACCTGAACATCGGCTACGGCCGGCAGCTCGAGGCCCAGCTCGTCACGGCCGTCACGGTGCGCGGGACCCACCGCCGGCAGGGGCTGCTCCGGCGGATGATGACCGGTGACCTCGCTGCGGCCAAGGCGGACGGCGTCGCGCTGGCGGCCCTCACGGCCTCGGAAGCGTCGATCTACGGCCGGTTCGGCTACGGTGTGGCGACCTTTGAGCGCAGCATCAAGGTCGATACCGGGCCGCGCTTCCGGCTGCGCCACGAGCCCTCCGGCACGGTGGAGATCGCGGACCGTAAGGTCCTGCTGGACCTGGCCCCTGAAGTTTTTGGGCGGGTCCAGGCCGCCTTGCCCGGGTCGATCTCGCGGCAGGAGGCATACCGGCTGCGGGCTTCGGGCATGCTCGGCCGTGACGGCAGCGAAGACGAGGCCATCCGCTGCGCCCTGCACTACGATGCCGCAGGCGCCGTGGACGGGTACGTGGCCTACAAGTTCGCCGGCTGGGACACGAAGCCATACACGATGGAGATCGTGGACCTCGTGGCGGCGACCGATGCCGCGTACCTGGAGCTCTGGCAGTTCCTCGGCAGCATCGACCTCGTGGAACGGATCAGCTGGCAGGACGCGCCGGTGGACGACCCCCTGGCCTGGGCCCTGGAGGATCCCCGCTGCGTCGAATCCTCGGACCACCGGGACATGCTGTGGCTGCGCGTCCTGGACCCGGCGCGGGTTCTGGGCGCCCGGCGGTACTCGGCCGACGGAACCCTCGTTCTGGCCGTGCGGGACAACCTGGGCTTCGCCGCCGGCACCTTTGCACTGATGGTCAGCGGGGGAGAGGCCACGGTGACGCCGGCTCCGGGGGCCGGGCCGGACCTGTCACTGGACGTCGCGGACCTCGGCTCCATCTATCTGGGAGCCGTCTGCCCCGTGACCCTGAAAGCCGCCGGCCGGATCACCGAACACGCCGCCGGGGCGGCGCTGACAGCGCGACTCATGTTCGCCGTCGAACGCTCACCGCACTGCCTCACGCACTTCTAGCCATCCGGCCCGCTTGCTGCGGCCGTGCCCCCGCGGGAAATGCCCCGGGGCGCTTTGACCCGCGTTCACGTAAACGACTAGACTAAACGGGCGTGTACTACGTGCGCGCATCTACAATCCACAAAATCAGGATGACCCGGCGGATCGCACGTTGAGAAGCCGTGTTCTTGGCCTGCATTCCAGAATGCGGGCAAAGCGGTTTGCCTGACCGACTAACTATCCACAACGGAGCCCCTACTACATGACCATCACCTCCACCGAGAAGCCCGGTACCCCCGTAGTCGCCATTAACGACATCGGTACCGCTGAGGACTTCCTCGCAGCTGTCGACGCCACCATCAAGTACTTCAACGACGGAGATCTCGTCGAAGGTACCGTCGTCAAGGTCGACCGCGACGAAGTTCTGCTCGACATCGGTTACAAGACCGAAGGTGTCATTCCCTCCCGCGAGCTTTCCATCAAGCACGACGTTGACCCCGGAGACGTCGTCTCCGTTGGCGATCAGGTCGAAGCCCTGGTGCTCACCAAGGAAGACAAAGAAGGCCGCCTGATCCTCTCCAAGAAGCGTGCTCAGTACGAGCGTGCCTGGGGCGACATCGAGAAGGTCAAGGAAGAAGACGGTGTTGTCACCGGTACCGTCATCGAGGTTGTCAAGGGTGGTCTTATCCTCGACATCGGTCTGCGCGGCTTCCTGCCCGCATCCCTCGTCGAGATGCGCCGTGTGCGCGACCTTGCTCCGTACATCGGTCAGCAGATCGAAGCCAAGATCATCGAGCTGGACAAGAACCGCAACAACGTTGTGCTCTCCCGCCGTGCATGGCTCGAGCAGACCCAGTCCGAGGTCCGCTCCACGTTCCTCAACAAGCTGGAAAAGGGCCAGGTCCGTCCCGGCGTCGTTTCCTCCATCGTCAACTTCGGTGCCTTCGTGGACCTGGGCGGCGTAGACGGCCTCGTTCACGTTTCCGAGCTGTCCTGGAAGCACATCGACCACCCGTCCGAGGTTGTCGAAGTTGGCCAGGAAGTCACCGTCGAGGTTCTCGAGGTCGACCTGGACCGCGAGCGCGTCTCCCTGTCGCTCAAGGCTACGCAGGAAGACCCGTGGCAGACCTTCGCCCGCACCCACGCCCTCGGGCAGGTTGTTCCGGGTAAGGTCACCAAGCTCGTTCCGTTCGGCGCGTTCGTTCGCGTTGAAGACGGCATCGAAGGCCTGGTCCACATCTCCGAGCTCGCCGTGCGCCACGTTGAACTGGCCGAGCAGGTTGTCTCCGTTGGCGACGAGCTGTTCGTCAAGGTCATCGACATCGACCTCGAGCGCCGCCGCATCTCGCTGTCCCTCAAGCAGGCCAACGAGGGCGTCGACGCCGACAGCACCGAATTCGACCCGGCACTCTACGGCATGGCCGCCGAGTACGACGAAGAGGGCAACTACAAGTACCCGGAGGGCTTCGACCCGGAGTCCAACGAGTGGCTTGAAGGCTACGAAAACCAGCGCGCCGCCTGGGAGCAGCAGTACGCTGACGCCCAGACCCGCTGGGAAGCCCACAAGAAGCAGGTTGCCCAGCACGCTGCCGACGACGCTGCAGCTGCAACGTCCGGTGAGAGCGACTCCGGCACCACCAGCTACTCCTCCGAGCCGGCTGCAGCCGAAGCCGGTGCAGGCACGCTTGCCTCGGACGAGGCTCTTGCGGCTCTGCGCGAGAAGCTGACCGGCAACTAATTGCCCTTGATCCTCAGGGAGCCCGCTCCCTGAGACCTGGCAGTTTGTAGCTTGAAGCGGCACCGTCACGGTGCACAGTAGAAGTGGCCGTCCCTCTGGGGCGGCCACTTTTGCGTTCTCCGGACATGCTCATTCTTGTCGGGGACATGCTCATTTCTGGACTTGTCCAGTGGACAATTGGGCATCCTGCCCAGTCCTTGCCCCGGGCGTGGGACATGTCCATTCCTCGTGAGCACTCCTTGGGAACATGCTCATTCAGGCCGCAGCTGTATGGGACATGTCCATTCCAGAGGCAAGTTCACGACGCCCTTAGGGACATGCTCATTCTTGTCGGGGACATGCTCATTCCTGGACTTATCCAGTGGACACTTGGGTATCCTGCCCAGTCCTTGCCCCGGGCGCGGGACATGTCCATTCCTCGTGAGCACTCCTTGGGAACATGCTCAGCCAGGCCGCAGCTGCGTTGGACACTTCCATTCCTGGGCCCGGCCTTGGGTATGCGGGCAACAAGGAGATCTCCTGTTCGTGCCGGACGGAGCTGTGCCAGCAGGAACGGCCGACGGAGGTGTCCTTGACGGCAGGGAGGCTTTGGACCCAGACTCTGCAGGTTGAGATTTTGCGACCGAACGACAAGGGGAACCTTCCATGGCTGAAGCATCAGGTGCTGTTGAATCGCAGGGCACGGCTGAAACCGCGGGTTCGTGGCCGCGGGGCATCGCTGCGATCACCCTATTTGCGGAAGACCTTGCCGCTACGAGGAGCTTCTATCAAGAGGTATTTGGGCTGCCTCTTATTTTTGAGGATGATGTCTCTGCGGTATTCAAGTTCGAAAACACCATGATAAATCTGCTCAACATCTCCGAAGCACCCGAGCTCATACAGCCGGCAACTGTGGCTACCGCAGATTCCGGGGCCCGCATGCAGTTCACCATCGAAGTGGAGAATGTCGACGCCATGTGTGCCGAGCTGTCCCGCCGCGGCGTCGATCTTCTCAATGGCCCGATGGACCGGCCGTGGGGCATCCGCACTGCCTGTTTCCGCGACCCCGCCGGACATATCTGGGAAATTGCTCACTAGGAATTATGTCGGCGCTGTCCGATTGGGCATGCGCGACGGAGGACATGTCCAGCCTTGGACCCGGTGGCTTCGGGAGGGCATGTCCAGTCCTGGGTTCGCGCGATGGACATAGCGGGACTATGCGCATTCCTCGCAGTTAGAGGGGGACATGTCCAGCGGTTGCCGGCCTGGCTTAGGGAGGGCATGTCCAGTCCTGGGTTCGCGCGACGGGCATAGTGGGACTATGCGCATTCCTCGCAGTGAACGGGGGACATGTCCACTGGCGGGCGTGAGGGGCCCGGGCTCCAAGGTGTCAGTGCAGCGGGATTCTGCCTTTGACCGGGACGGTCGCCGTATCCGAGGCAGCACCGGTCACCAGTTCGGCGCCCGCGGATTTCAGCAAGGCGAGGGCACTTACGTTTCCGGCGGTGGTGTCGGCCACCAGGACGGCTGCCCCGGCAGACGCGGCCCGATCCTTGACT
>Ga0213839_1000816_pt1 | contig 26309 bp, 21 predicted proteins | sample SWPATP21_FD_160075 | JGI IMG/M metagenome (GOLD analysis project Ga0213839, IMG submission 160075) | Coastal seawater microbial communities from Marineland, Florida, United States - SWPA TP2 #1 | ecosystem: Environmental > Aquatic > Marine > Coastal | place: USA: Florida | collected 2016-08-14
CGGCGAGGGCGCCTGGGGCGGCACCGGCGAGCTCCGTGGCGACATGGGCGCCGACGGCGCGGGCGGCCACCGCGGCGTGGACGGCGCCGAGGGCACCGTGCAGGTGGTCCGGTTCTGAGATGGCCGACCGACGCCAGCCCTGGTGGGCGCGGGCCCTGCGCCGGGTGGGCGTGCAGGTCGCCACGATCCCGAAGCCCACGCTCGATCCGCAGGCCGTGGCCGAGGGACGCATCGTCTTCGTCCACGACGACGACACCTCGCCGCTGGTCGACGTGATCCGCTGGGCCAGCCACACCTTCCGGGTGCCCGCGGCCGAGGCGGCCGTCAAGGTGGCCCAGGTGCATCGGGAAGGGGCGGCCGCCTTCGGCCCGTTCGCGGCCGACGACGTGGCGCAGGTCATGGAGCGGGGGCGCACGGAGGCCGAGCGCCTCGGACTCGCTCAGCTCCGCTTCGGGCCTTCGCCGCGGTAGCTGCCCAGGGCGAACACCTGTCGCACGCCGAACACGAAGTCGTCGTCGGGCACCAGGTGATGCACGGACGCGCAGGGGAAGGACGCGGCCGGCAGCGGCGGCAGCGGCTCGACGAGCCCCCGCTCGCTCAGCGTGAGGTGAGGAACGAAGCCCTCGGTGAACGGCAGCGACAGGTCGAACAGGCCCAGGGCGTGGAGTCGCTGCCGCAGCGACAGGACCCTGTGTCGGGGCTCGACCCGCAGCACGACCACGTCGGGAGCGAGCCGCTCCACCGGGCCCAGGACCACGTCGAACGGCGCGTGCCCACGCACGACCTCGGCGATGGCGTGGACATCGGCGTCGGACAGCGGAGCCACGAACGGCTGTGTCAGCGTGATGTGGGCCGTGCACATCTGCGCCGACGCCGGATCGTGACGCCGCCGCAGCGGGTCGAGGGTGGCGCGCAGCGGCTCGGGCGGGAGCAGGAGCAGGGTCCCATGTCGGTAGGCATCACGCCAGCTCATCGCAGGCCATCCGTGATCGTCGGCCCATCGTAGGGCGTGGAGCCCGTCCACGTCCACGAGACCTCCGACATCGGCGGGGCTGAAACAGCCCGTCACATCCCGTTCGGGGTGTGTCAGCGCCTGGTGGGCCACAGAGGAGGTGTCCCCAACGGAGGTCCTCTCGATGCACCGCCCCCTCGCCGCCCTGGCCCCCCTGCTGCTCGCCGCCGCCTGCACCACCTACCTGCCCCCCGAGGTCTCCTCCGCCGACCGGGCCCGCGAGGTCGACACCGTGCGGGTGGTCTCCTGGAACATCGAGACCATCGGCGATGTGGGCAGCGACGAGTACGAGGCCGCCCTGCAGATCCTCGCCCGCCTCGACGCCGACGTGGTGGCACTGCAGGAGGTGGAGTGGAGCACCGACGAGCACAGCCTGCAGCCCTTCGCCGACGCCGCCGGCTACCCCCACGTGGTGAGCGGCTGGCCCGTGGCCTTCGGCGACGACACCCAGGTGATCCTCTCCCGCTGGCCCGTCACCCACAGCGCGCTGCTCGACGGCGACGACCTGTCGGGCGACCCGTCCGCGGTCGACCTGACCCGCGCCATCCCCGTGGCCACCCTCGACATCGCCGGCACGCCGCTCACCCTCGGCACCGGGCACTTCAAGGCCAGCGACGATGTCGAAGACGAGTTCCGCCGCAGCATCGACGCCCACCGCGCCGCCCAGTCCCTCGGCAGCTTCGACCCGGCCACCGACCGGGTGCTCTTCTGCGGCGACCTGAACGACGACATCGAGGACGCCCCCGACTCCCCGGCCGTGTGGACCTACGCCCCGTGGGACCTGCCGTCGTTCTACGTCCTCGGCAGCGACCTCGACCAGCAGATGACCCAGCACGGCCTGCCCAACTCGGCCTTCGAACCGCTGCTCGACCTCGGCCTGACCGTGCTCGACGCCACGCAGCGCTCCGGCGAGACCCTCACCCGCCCCGCCTCGGGCCGCCGCCTGGACTACTTCGTAGTGAGCGAGCCGCTCACGGGCGCCGCCGCCGAGGTCTACGACACGAACGACGAGGGCATGAGCGGCCTGCCCCTCGCCGGCAGCGCGCCCACCTTCGACACGCTGGACGCCGCCGACCACCTCCCGGTGGTGGTCGACCTGCCGTGGAGCGGCACGGTCACCGACCCCACCGACCCCACCGATCCGACGGACCCCACCGACCCGACGGATCCCACCGACCCCGGCGACCTGCTCACCATCGACGACCTGGGGGCCGGCGACCTGCGCATCACCGAGGTGCTCGCCAACCCCAGCTGTCCCGACGCCGAGGGCGAGTGGGTGGAGGTGATCAACCCCTTGGGCGAGGCCATCGACCTCGCTGGACTCGAGCTGTGCGACGACCGTGGCTGCACCGCGGTCGACGGCCTCGGCGTGGTGGAGGCCGGCGCGGTGGTGGTGCTCGGCCGCACCGAAGATGCCTGCGGGGTGGGCGCCGACGGCACCTTCGGCCGCCCGCTGAACAACGGCGGCGACGCCGTGACGCTGCAGGCCGGCATGGGCGGCGACATGATCGACAGCGTGAGCTACGCCCGCGCCCGCACCGACAGGTCGACGGTCTTCGCCGACGACGGCCCCTGCCGCACCGACCCCACCCCCGGCGTGGCGCTCGACTGCGCCGGCGAGCCCTGGCCGGTCGAGGCCGAGCCCACCGAGGTGGTGTACACCGCCTACGACGTGCCCGTGGGCGATCTGGTGCTCACCGAGGTGTTCGCCAACCCCGTGGGCTGCATCGACGAAGAGAACGAGTGGATCGAGGTGCACAACACCGGCCCCCACCCCGTCGACCTGTCCGACCTGCACTTCGCCGACGCCAACCTGCTGCCCGAGCGCTTCGACACCGCCCACGTCCTGGCCTCGGGGGACCGCGCAGTGTTCGCCCGCAGCTGGTCGCCCTGCGACGTGAGTGAGGTGCACGGCACCTTTCAGCTCGCCCTGTCGAACGGGGGCGACGACCTGGCCCTGCAGCGCCCCGACGGCGAGGTGCTCGCGGCGATGAGCTACCCCTACGGCGCGTCGGGCGACAGCTGGCAGCCCGAGGGCGGTGGCTGGTGCCTGGCCGAGCCGACGCCGGGGAGCGACAACCTGGACTGCTTCTGACAACCGCTGGTCAGGCGGGCCAGACGAACCGCACCACCTCCGAAGACGGGGCGCCGTCCGCCTCGACGAACCCGGCCTTGATCAGCACCCGCATCGACGCCGCGTTCCCTCGACTCACCAGCGCATCGAGCGCGTCGACCCCCACCGTGCCGCTCCACGCCACCAGTCCCCGCACCACCTCGGTGGCAAGCCCCCGCCCCCAGTGCTCGCGGGCCAGCACGTAGCCGACGCGCAAGGAAGCCGGCGGGCCCAGGCCCTCGGCGAACAGCACGACGAGGCCCACGGCGTCCCCCGAAGACCGCTCCCGAACCAGCAGCACGGGCCCCTCGGCGTCGCGGGCCGCCACCCACGCCCCCGCCGACGCCCTGGTCAGTGGCCCCTGCCAGGAAGGCGGCAGGTAGGTGCCCACGTCGGCGCCGAGCAAGTCCACGACGAAGCCGATCAGCTCGTCGTCGCCCGCTTCGTGCCACGGCCCCACCGACAGCCGCTCCGTGGCGAACCGGCACCGGTGCACTACAGCACCGCCCGCGGTCCGATCGCCGCCAGCGCCGCCCGCCACGCCCGGTGGGCCACCTTCACGCCGGCCATGCGGTCTCCGTGGCTCCACGCCAGGCCCATCCACGGACCGTCGCGCCAGTGCATCCAGTCGTGCCGCGCCGCCCGCTCGTCAGCGTGCACGGTGCCCGCTGGCACGAACCACCACTCTACCGGCTCGAGTGCGCTTCCTTCGGCCACCGCGCCCAGCATCCGCAGCCGGCGCTGCTCGGCCTCGGGCCACGGCGGACGCACGATCACCCCGCCCACCTCGAGCTGCACGGCTCCGTCGACCACCGCCACCGCCAGCGAGGCCTCCTCGCGCTCCTCGAGGGCATAGGCCTCGTCGGGCTCCCAGGCGATGTGGTCGGGCAGCGGGTAGCGTGCGTGCAGCGCCTCGAAGCCGCGCGCCGCCACGGCCGGCACCTGCACGTCGACGAGCTCGGGCAGCTCCACCCCCTGGCGGTCGACCACGTGGTCGGCGAGGAAGAGGCCGTGCACGCAGTGGTCACCGTCCGACAGGCGGTAGCCCGCCTCGGCCCCGCAGCCCGCGCACACCAGGTTGGGCTGCCCCTCCCGGTAGCTGATCCCACAGCACCCGATGGACCGACGCCCCTCGGGATGCTCCCGCAGGCCCACGGTCGACGACAGGTGCACGGCCACGGGGAAGCCCGAACGCCGATGGCTCGGCCGTGGCGCGAACGTGCCCACCGGCACCTCGGTCTGCACCGCGCGCCCTTCGTCGGTCAGCGGCCACGCACGTAGCCACTCGGTGAGCTGGGCCCCGCAGGCGCGGCACCCCAGGGCCTGGGTCTCGACCACCATGGTCAGGTTCTACCTCGGTCGCGGACCCCTTGCGCCAATTCTTCCGCAGCCCGGTAGGGACGGGCCCCCACTTGTCAAGACCCCGCAAACCCAGAGAATCTAGGTTTTCCCTACTCAATGGCAGCAACTCGCTCGAGCGGCCGCTCCGTGACGAAGAGGTGAAGGTGGATTCACCAGGTCCCTCGTGGCAGATCGCCGACCCTTCTCCGGCTGGGGCAGCGGTGTCCCACGTCGCGAACGACCCCTTCTCTTCGGTAGCGTCTCTTCGTCGAGCGGGACCCCCGCTGCACCGACCCTGGCCCTCTGGCCGCGTCGGCGCCCCCGCTCCCCCGGATGTGTCGCACCCCTTCTGTCCCCCACCCCCGCCCCTTCGGGCGGTCGGAGGCCGCTTGCGACACTGGTTCCTCGTCTCGGTCGTCTTGTCCACCGGCTGCACCGTGCTCGCGCCCGGTGACCACCTCGACGACGCTCACCGCGGCGACCCCCGGTCGGTCGAGGGCCAGGCCCAGACCGTGCGCGTGGTGAGCTGGAACATCGAGACGCTCGGCCCGGTGGGCAGCACCGAGTACGACGCCGCCCAGCAGATCTTGGCCCACCTCGACGCCGACGTGGTGCTGCTGCAGGAGGTGCAGTGGGAATACGACGCCTGGGTGATCGACGACTTCGCCGCCGACGCCGGCTACCACCACGTCCACGACGGCTGGCCGGTGAGCTTCGGCACCGACACGCAGCTCATCCTCTCCCGCTACCCGATGAACTGGCAGGTGCTGCTCGACCACGACGACCTGTCCGCCGATCCCGACGCCCGCGACACCACCCGCGCGATCCCGGTGGCCGGGCTCGACATCGACGGCGTGGAGCTGGTGGTGGCCTCCACCCACCTCAAGTCGGGCTCCCGCGACAGCGACGAGCTGCGCCGCGCCGTCGATGCCCAGCGCTCGGTGCAGGCCGTCACCCCCTTCGACCCGACCTCCGACCTCGTGCTGCTCGCCGGCGACCTGAACGACGACATCGAGGACGGCACGAACTTTCCGGCGGTGTTCACCTCGCTGCCCTCGGGCCTGCTGTCCAGCTACCACCTGGGCGACGACCTGTTCGACCTCCTGGTCGGCGACGGCATCCCCAACGACGTGTTCGCGCCCATCCTCGACGCTGGGCTGGTGATCCTCGACGCCGAGCAGCTGTCGGGGGGCGACGCCACCCGGCCCCAGTCGGGGCGACGCCTCGACTACATCGCGGTGAGCCCGCTGCTGGCCGACGGCGCGGTCACCGAAGTCTACGACACCTTCGACAGCCACCTGGACGGCCTGCCCAAGCCGGGCCCGGAGCCCACGCTGTCGACGCTCACGGCGGCCGACCACCTCCCGGTGGTGGTCGACCTGCAGCTCGTGGTCCCCTCCACGACCGAGCCCACCGAGCCCACCGAGCCCACCGAGCCCACCGAGCCCACCGAGGGCGTGCCGCTGGCCGAGCTGGTCGCCGGCGAGCTGGTGATCACCGAGGTGATGGCCGACCCCGACGCGTGCAGCGACAGCGACGGCGAGTGGGTGGAGGTGCTCAACCGCAGCGGACGCAGCGTCGACCTGGACGGACTGCAGCTGTGCGACGGCCACAGCTGCGGCGTGGTGGATGGTGCCGGGGTGCTCGCGGCCGGCGGCGTGGCGGTGTTCGCCCGCAGCGACCTGGACTGCGGCGTGCCGGTGCACGGCACCTTCTCGGCGGCCCTGTCCAACGGCGGCGACGACGTGGTGCTGCTCGGCGCGGTCGAGCTGGACGCCGTGGCCTACGACGGCACGGAGGCGGGCGTGTCGTGGGTGTTCGACGACGACGGCGCCTGCGAGGGCACGGTGGGCGGAACCCCCGGCGACGCGCTGGACTGTGCCGGCGAGCCCCTCGACGCGCCAGGGGACGGGGACGGCAGCGACGAGGACGACCAGGAGCCCACCGGCGTGGTGTGGACGGTCGACGACGTGCCTGCGGGCGTGCTGCAGCTCACCGAGGTGATGGCCAACCCCGCCGCCTGCGCCGACGACGAGGGCGAGTGGGTGGAGGTGCACAACAGCGGCCCCGATGCGGTCGCGCTGGCGGGCGTCTTGCTGGCCGACAACAGCGGCCCGGTCACCGTGGTCACCGACCGGGTGCTCGAGGCGGGCGAGCGGGCCGTCTTCGCACGCTCCTTCGACGCCTGCGACCCCGAGCAGGTCGACGGCACCTTCTCCGTGGCCCTGTCCAACGGCGGCGACCTCGTGCAGCTCACCCGCCCCGACGGTGGGCTGCTCGACGCCATGGACTACCCCGACGCCCCCTCGGGAGAGACCTGGGTGCGCGACGGCGACGGCTGGTGCCTCAGCGGCGCACCGACCCCTGGCGCGACGAACGCCGCCTGCGACTGACGGTGGCGCCGAGCACCACCAGCCCCCACCACGGGCCAGCGAGCGAGGAGGACTGACAGGCACAGCCCGCGGCAGCCTTGCCGTCGGCGGGCGTGGCGGCTCCGTCGTCGGTGGGGGCACCGGTGTCGCCGGGGTCGACGGCAGAGTCGACCGGCGGGCCGGTGTCGGGCAGCCCCGTGAGCCCGGTGAGACCCGAGCCGTGGTCGCTGTCGCTCGGGCGGAAGGTGTCGCCCGTGTCGATGGCCGTGTGCGTCGTGTCGCCGGTGTCGCCCGTGGTGGGCGGCGACGTGGCCGTGTCGGTGGGGCCCGTGTCGGTGGCCGTGTCGAGCGGCTCGCACAGCGGCAGGGTGACCTCGAGGCGCTGCGCTCCGCCCGGCAGCGTGTGGTCGCTGGGCACCACGCCCGGCACGTCGACGTAGCCACGCCCCGTGCCCCCCGGGCTCGTGCTGCCCGTGCGGTCGGCCATCGGGAACACCCGCACCGTCAGCTCGGCGTCGGGGTCGACGCCGGCGAAGTGCAGCACCGGCCACATGCGCTGGCCGCGGCCGAGGCCGCCTTGGAGCTCCTGCAGGTCGCTGACGGGGGTGCCGCCAGCGTCGGTGAGCACCACCTGGGCGCCCCAGTCGGGTCGGGACAGCTCGGGCTTCACGCCGCAGGGCGTGAGCCGCGTGCGCACCGCCACCTGCAAGTGCTGATCACGATCGACGGTCTGCTGGTTGTCGTACAACCGGATGCCCTCGACCCGGGTGACACCGGCCTGGACGACCAGGTCGAGGTCGCCATCGTCGTCGAGGTCGGCGGGGGCCAGGGTGAGCGCCCGGGCGTCCGCCACCGAGCTCTCCACGAGCTGGTCTTCCGCCACCACCGCATCGAGGTTGCCTCCGAACACCACGTCGGGCGTGGCGTCGGCGTCGAAGTGCCCGCAGGTGGCCGTCCGCACCTGCTCGAGGTCGGATACCTGGCCATCGAAGCCGTAGGCCGAGCCGTTCCACGAGTAGAATCCGTGGGTTCCCGCATCGGGGAACTGCGTGCCTTCGGTGGGCATGATGGCCAGCGTGGTCCCGGTGCCTCCAGCGTCACAGGCGACCATCACCCCCTTCGCACCGATGTTCTGCGACAGCCCATCGACCGACGCGAGCGAGGGCTGGTGCACGTAGCCGCCGAGACCGTCGGCGTGCCACGCGAGCTGGTTGTGGTCGGCGTGCACGAACAGGTCGGTGAAGCCGTCGTGGTTCGCATCGGCGGCCGTGACGAAGCTCGTGCCCCCCGACGGCAGGGTGACGAGCCTGGAGACCTGGAAGGTTCGGGCGCCCTGCTCGTTGCGATACAGGTCGAGCCAGTCGTTGTCGTTGACGACCACGTCGAGCCAGCCGTCACGATCGACATCGACCAGGGCTGCCCCCTCGCGGTTGCCTCCGGTGACGAGGGTAGCAGCGCCGAACAGCGCACCATCGTTCCAGAAAACGGTGACGTCTTCGGTCCCCACGACCACTACGTCGACGAGCCCGTCGTGGTCGAGGTCGGCGGGCAGCACCGCGCGCACGGGGTTCATGCTGTCGAGGTCGACCAGCCCGCGGCTCAGCGCCTCGTCGACCCACAGGTTGGGACCCTCCTGGATCATCAGGTGGAACACGTCGGTGCCGTTGTCGGCGTTCTCGACGTAGAGCACGTCCCAGTCGCCGTCGCCGTCGAAGTCGAGCACCGTCGGGCCCACCTCGGCGCCGTGCTCCACGACACCGTAGGCCTCGAAGTCGGGGGTGTCGACCAGGCCGAAGGGCAGCGCCCAGGCGAGGCCGGTCCACAGAATCACCGCTTCCTCCTCCGTCGCACCGTATCGTGCGCGCTCATGTACCGGGCAGGCCACCCTCCAGCAGCACCTGCTCGAGGGCCCGCACCCGGTCGCGCAGCTCGGCGGCCCGCTCGAACTCGAGCTTGCCGGCGGCCTGCTTCATCTCCTTGCGCAGCCGGGTGACGAGGTTGGGGATCTTGCGCGGGTCGTCGGGGATGGGGGCGTCGCCCCGCTTGGCGGACGGCCGCTCGAGCTCGACCTCCACGAAGTCGCCCCCGATGAGCGAGGCGAGCGGCGAGTCGATGTCGCGGAGGATGGTGCGCGGGGTGATGCCGTGCTCGGCGTTGTAGGCCTCCTGCACCGCGCGTCGGCGACGCGTCTCGTCGATGGCCCGCTGCATGTTGTCGCTCACCCGGTCGGCGTAGAGCACCACGTGGCCGTTGGCGTTCCGCGCGGCACGCCCGATGGTCTGGATGAGCGAGCGCTCGTTGCGCAGGAAGCCTTCCTTGTCGGCGTCCATGATGCAGACCAGGCTCACCTCGGGCAGGTCGAGGCCCTCGCGGAGCAGGTTGATGCCCACCAGCACGTCGAACTCCCCCTTGCGCAGATCGCGGAGGATCTCCATGCGCTCCAGCGTGTCGATGTCGGAGTGCAGGTAGCGCACCCGCACCGACAGCTCGGCGTAGTAGTCGGTGAGCTCCTGGGCCATGCGCTTGGTGAGCACCGTGACCAGCACCCGCTCCGAGCGCTCGGCCCGCACGCGGATCTCCTCGAGGGCGTCGTCGACCTGGATCTGCGCGGGACGCACCTCGACCGTGGGGTCGAGCAGGCCCGTGGGGCGGATGATCTGCTCGACGATGGCGTCGCCGGCCTTCTCACGCTCCCAGTCGGCGGGGGTGGCCGAGACGTAGATGGTCTGGTTGAGGTGCTCGAGGAACTCCTCGAACTTCAGCGGGCGGTTGTCGATGGCCGAGGGCAAGCGGAAGCCGTGCTCCACCAGCACCTCCTTGCGGGCCCGGTCGCCGCGGTACATCCCGCCTACCTGGGGCACCGCGATGTGGCTCTCGTCGACCACGAGCAGCCAGTCGTCGGGGAAGTACTCGATGAGGGTGGGGGGCGGCTCGCCCGGAGCCCGACCCGACAGGTGGCGGCTGTAGTTCTCGATGCCCTTGCAGCGGCCGATCTCCTCGATCATCTCGAGGTCGAAGAGGGTGCGCTGCTCGAGGCGCTGGGCTTCCAGCAAGCGGTCGCGGCTGCGGAGGTGCTCGAGGCGCTCGATGAGCTCGGCGCGGATGCTCTCCACCGCCATCGCGAGCTTCTCCTGGGGCGTGACGTAGTGAGATGCTGGGTAGATCGCGATCTTCTCGAGCTTGTCGAGCTTCTTTCCCCGCAGGGGGTCGAACAGCCACAGCTCGTCGACCTCGTCGCCGAACAGCTCGATGCGCACCGCGCGGTCTTCCTCGTAGGCAGGGAAGATGTCGATCACGTCGCCGCGGGCGCGGAAGGTGCCGCGGTGGAAGTCTTGCTGGTTGCGCTCGTACTGGATCTCCACGAGCTTGGACAGGATGTCGTGCCGGCGCACCTCCTGGCCGGTCTCGAGGTGGAGCAGCATGCCCTCGTAGGCCTCCGCACTCCCCAGCCCGTAGATGCACGACACGCTGGCCACGATGATCACGTCGTTGCGCTCAAGCAGCGACTTGGTGGCCGCGTGCCGGAGGCGATCGATGGCCTCGTTGATGAGGCTGTCCTTCTCGATGTAGGTATCGGAGCTCGCGACGTAGGCTTCGGGCTGGTAGTAGTCGTAGTACGAGACGAAGTACTCGACGGCGTTGTCGGGGAATAGCTTGCGGAACTCCCCGAAGAGCTGGGCCGCGAGGGTCTTGTTGGGGGCGAGCACCAGCGTGGGCCGCTGCGCCTGGGCGATCACGTTGGCGACGGTGAACGTCTTGCCGGAGCCGGTGATGCCGAGCAGCACCTGGTGCTCGTGGCCCTGCTGCAGGCCCGCGACGAGCTTCTCGATGGCCACGGGCTGATCGCCAGTGGGCTGGTGGGGCGACACCAGGCGGAAGGGCCGCCCGGCGTGGATGGTGCCGGCTTCGTGCTGCGTGGGCGGCCACTGCGAACCCATGGGTCCCTCCGGGAGACAGAGAGCCTATCCGCCCTGTGGGACGGAACCTGTCCGTTTCGCCCCCACGTGGGGGATTCTCGCTCACGTCTTCTGGGCGGCCCCCGCGAGCGGTGAGAGACCCGCAATGCGGACAGCGCCTGTCCGTTTCGCCCCCACGTGGGGGATTCTCGCTCACGTCTTCTGGGCGGCCCCCCTGAGCGGTGAGAGACCCGCAATGCGGACAGCGCCTGTCCGTTTCGCCCCCACGTGGGGGATTCTCGCTCACGTCTTCTGGGCGGCCCCCGTGAGCGGTGAGAGACCCGCAATGCGGACAGCGCCTGTCCGTTTCGCCCCCACGTGGGGGATTCTCGCTCACGTCTTCTGGGCGGCCCCCGTGAGCGGGGAGAGACCCGCAATGCGGACAGCACCTGTCCCTTTCGCCCCCACCGTGGGGGATTCTCGATCTCCTGGGCGGCCTCGACCGTCGAGAGGGGAACCGGTGAGGGGTCGAAGAGGGTCCCTCGCCGACCGGTGAGAGGTCGAAGGGGGTGCTCGGGCCTGCGCTGGCGGCGTGAGCCCTCGATACGCGGCGTTTCCTCGTACGCTTCCGGACGGATCGGCACGAGAACACCCTCTTCGACGTCGCACCGGTCAGCGAGACACCCTCTTGGACCCCTCACCGGTCCGATGCAGGCGAGGGGCGGAGAGCCGGACACTCCGCGCGGGACAGAACCTGTCCCCCCTGAGTCCGTCCTCGGTAGCGCGTCGTGGTTGGTGAGCGCAGCCCGCACGCGCGTCGTGCAGGTGCAGGTTCGACCTGAACGCGAGGTCGAGGGTCAAGGAGGAGCGTGAAGCCTCGCTGCTGGCTGGCCCGCGTCCCGCCAGCTCGTCCACGAGGGCAGCTCCCTCGCCTGAACCGGCACGAACCGCGCCCGCCCGTTGGCCCAGTCGTACTCCGCGAGCACCGCACCGAGCACGTCGAGCCCGAGCAGCCCGTCGACCCCGCCGGAGCGCCGACGGTCGGTGAGCTCGACCGCGCCGATGGCCACCTCCCCGAGGCGCACGTCGGCGATGTCGTAGTGCACCAGCGTGCGGACGCTGCTTCCGGTGCCACCGCTGCCGCGCAGCGTCGCATTGGCCTGCACCTCGGAGGGCTCGAGCCCGAGCCGCTCGCCGTCGACGTAGGTGTCGGTGGCGCCGGTGTCGACCACCGGCCACACCACCCGGCCGTCGAGGTGCAGTGGCAGCACGCTGCGGTTGCCGAACAAGAACTCCCGCTTGAGCACCACCACGCCCTCGCCCGCGTCGGGCAGCGCCCCGTCGCTGGGGGGCTGCAGCGCCATGGTGCCGTCCGCCGGGTCGAAGGTGACTACGAAGCGCCGGAGCACGTCCATGCCGAGAACCCCCGCCACCGGCACTTCGTCGGGGTCGTCGATCGACGAGGTGGCGCCCAGATCGCGCACCTGGCAGGTGAGCCCCGAGACGAGGTGCTCGCCGAGCTGCAGGGTGGGCAGCTTCGCCTTCGAGGTGGGCAGCTTCCCCAGCTCGCCCCGCACCGAGCCGCGGCCGCGGGTGGTGAGCCCCAGCGCGGCCACGAAGTCGTCGTCGCAGGTGGTGTAGGTGTAGCCGGTGTCTACGAACAGCAGGTAGTCGCCGGCCGTGTCGCTGTGCAGCGGCACGTACCAGCGGCGGGTGTCGGTCGACGGCTGCACCAGCGGCAGCACCGCGAGGTCCGCCGCGTACTGCACGTCGGCGCGTCCCAGGGTGTAGGCACAGCCGGGCAGCAGGGCAGCGGCCAGCACGACACGCACCGCGCTCACTACCGCACCAGGTCGAACGTCGCCGTCCACTCGAGCCCAGCGCTCCCTTGCTGCCAGTCGCCCTGCATCGAGCCCATCATCTCGTTGCCCGACACCACGCCGGTCCAGTCGTCGACCTCCGGGTTGCCGCCGAAGGCCGGGTAGCTGCTGCGCACCGTACCCTCGAACACCGGGTAGGCCGACAGGTTGCCCTGGAAGCTCATCTGCAGGGTGAGCCCGCTGAACAGATCGCAGCTGCCCGTGCCCGTCACCTGGGGCGACGCGGTGCTGTCGACGAGCAGCTCGAAGTCGTAGTCGGTGCACTGGTCGTAGTTGACCGCGAACCCGAGCTCGACCGCGTCGACGTACAGCGTGCCGACGTAGAGCCCGTCGAGCAGGACGCCGGTGTCGCCCGTAGGCGCGGAGTCGGTGTCGGTGTCGGTGTCGGTGTCCGTATCCGTGTCGGTGTCCGTATCCGTGTCGGTGTCGGTGTCGGTGTCCGTGTCGGTGTCCGTGTCCGTGTCGGAGTCCGTGTCGGTGTCGGAGTCCGTGTCCGTGTCGGTGTCGGCGTCCGTGTCGGCGTCGGTATCGGCATCCGTGTCGGTGTCGGTGTCGCTGGCGACGTCGGTGTCGGTGCCCGACGGCGTGGTGGTTCCGTCGTCGTCCTTGCCGCCACAGGCCACCAGCAGGGCCAGGGCGAAGAAGCATGAGGTCGTGCTGCGCATGGGGACTCTCCTGCGGTCAGCCTATCCCAGCCGACCCGCGGGGCTGGTCAGCCTTCCTCGAGCAGGGCCCGCACGGTCTTCTGATCCGCGCCCGGGAAGGGGTAGTCGCCGAAGGCATCGGGGGCGACCCAGGCCACGGCCTGCACCGACGAAGGGAACGGCTCGGCCTCGCCGATGTCGGCGCGGTAGACCGCGAGAACCACCCGGTAGTCGGGGTAGTCGTGCTCCACCTCGAGCACCTGCCCGTGGACGGTGGCCGCCACGCCCACCCGGTAGCGGACACTGCGCACAAGGGCCTCGACGTCGGTCTCGCCGTCGCGCACCCGCCCGCCGGGGAACTCCCAGAGCAGCGGTAGCACCGCGCGCGCCGACCGCTGCGCCAGCAGGTAGCGCCCATCGCGCTGGATCTCCGCGCTGACGACCCGGATGACCGGCACCTCATCGCTCATCTCGGCTCTCCGACCCGTGGGGGACCTCGAGTATACGAGCGACGGCCCCGCTGCGGGGAGGGAGAGCGCGCCCTCAGGCCCGCGCCTTGCGCCCCGCCAGCTGGTAGGTGCCCTGGTAGGGCGCGCGCACCTCGTCGCCGTCGACGAGCCAGTGCGGCGCATGCCGACGGGGAACGCGCACCGTCGCGGAGGCCTGCCAGGTGCCGAACGCGTGGTCCCACAGCGACGTGGTGACGCCGTGATTGCACCGCGGGGCCACGTGGTGGTGGACCAGGTGGTGGCGCCGGGCCCAGGCGGCGTAGGCGTGCAGCGGGGCGTGGGTGTGGATCCGCCGGTGGATCACCTCGTAGGCGACGTACATGGCCGTGAAGCCCACCGCGAAGGCGACGCCGGGCAGCCCCACCAGCGCGTGCCCGCCGGCGCCGAGCAGCGACACCACCACCGTGGCCACCACCGCCTTCTTCCACGTGGCGGCGAAGGTGGACGGGTCGGCGTGGTGGGCGAGATGTTCCTTGGAGAACGGCGTCTTGCCCTTCATCCCATGACCGTCGAAGCGGTGGATGAGGTATTCGGCGAGGGTCCACCCCAGGGCACCGAGGGCGGCAGCAGCGAGGCACGACAGCAGCATCATGACGAGGCTCCAGGGAGGGCCCAGGCCGACAGCAGATCTGCCGCCAGGGGAAGGGTGACGTTCTCGGGGGCGAGGCGCGGATCGAAGCGCGCGAGCTTGGCGAGCTGCAGCGTTCCGAACAGGCCGAACAGCCAGCGGATCGCGCGCTCGCGGGGGTCGCCGGCGGTGTGGACGCCGGCCTCGGTGGCGCGGGCGAACCACTGGGCCAGGTCGGCCACCAGGCCCACCAGCTCACCGATGTGGGCGGGCATGTCGTCGTCGACCAGTCGCCGCGGGTCGGCGAGGGTGATGGCCACCAGGCCGAAGGCCTCGGGACGCTCGAGGGCGTGGCGCACGAGCTGCTCGGCGGCGCGCTCCAGCGCCACCACCGGGTCGCTCACGCCCTCCCAGGCCGTGGCGAGCCGGGCGCGGTGCTCGGCGAGCACCACCTTGTTGAGCTCGGCGATCAGCGCCCCCTTGCTGGGCACGTAGCGGTAGAGCGCGGGGGCCGTGTAGTCGAGGCGGTCGGCGAGGCGGGCCATGGTGAGCCCCTCGAGGCCGCCCTCGGCCACCAGCGCCAGCCCCTCGTGGGCGATGCGCTGCAGGGTCTTCGTGCGTCGACGCTGGCCTGCGGTAGTCATGTTCACTTTGTTAACGACATTAACGAAATCACGCAAGCAGCTACCACGTGGCCCATCGCCGGGCGTGGGCTCGGGCTGTCGGTGCGCGTCGCTGAGGCAGAGGAGAGCTTGCTCGCCGAGGCAGGCCCTCGGAACACGGACCAGCTACGAGATCCGCCGGAGAGGGGCTGCGTCGAAGGGCCTCCCCCAGCCCCCATGCTCGGCGAAGGGGTAGGGCAGGACCTGCGCCGGGTCGGGAAGCGGGACATCGGCCTGGACCAGGGCCCGCTCGATCTCGCGAAGCTCCGACACCGAGGTGCCGCCCGCCTCTCCCAGCCCCCCGAACAACGCGAGCGTCGCGACGTCGTAGACCCGGTCGACGAGCTCGCCGATCAACGAGGGACTGCCAGCATAGAGACCTCGAAGGTGCCTGGCCTCTGACCCGCTGAGGAAGTCGAAGTCGCGGGGATCATCGCAGGTGACCACCGCGGGGAGACACTCGGACGCCATGTCTTGCCACCCATCGAGGAGCGCCGTCGACGTGTAGGACCACAGCCGATCGAGCAGCGGAAGCCAGCGCGGTGGGTCGGGGTCGACGTGCTGAAGGGCCACCTCCAGACACTGGAGCGCGTAGGCCACCCGACCACGGACCGAGACGCTGTGCAGCGGGTGCATCGGTCCTCGAGGCTCAGACGCGCGGCGTGACCCGACGCCGACGCCAGCCGAGCAGCGCCAGCACGGCCAGCCCGACGCTGGGGCCGGGCGTGGAGGTCTGGCAGCCGCAGGCCGAGGAGAGCCCCTCGTCGTCGACCTTCGGGTCGGAGGAGGTGGGCAGCGGGTCGGTGCCCGACGCGCCGCCGGTGTCGGTGGTGCCGTTCGACCCGGTGGACCCGTTGGTTCCGGTGGACCCGTTCGACCCGGTGGACCAGGACCCCGTGTCGCCCGTGGTGCCGCCCGAGCCGCCGCTTCCCGTGCCCGGGCGCCCCGTGTCGCCGGTGGAGCCGGCGGTGTCGGGACAGGCCTCGTCGGCGCCGTCGCAGTCCTGGTCGACGCCGTCGCCGCACACCTCGGGGGCGTCGGGGTAGGCGTCGCCGTCGTCGTCGTCGCAGTCGCCCGCCTCGCGGGCATAGCCCACCACCACGTCGCAGCTCTCGAGCGACACGGTGGCGTCGCCGAACCCGTCGTCGTCGCCGTCGTAGTACCAGGTGACCTCGATGGCATCGGGGTCTTCGTCCCCGGGGATGCCGTCGCAGTCGTAGTCGCCGGTGCCGCAGTACTCGTCGGCGTCGGGGTAGGCCAGCGCCTCGTCGTCGTTGCAGTCGCCGTCGACCGAGGCCCAGCCCTCGCCCGGGTCGCAGGCCACCGCGGTGCGGTCGGCGCCGCCGAAGTCGTCGCCGTCGTTGTCGCCGTACCAGGTGGTCTGCCCTTGCACGTCGGGGTCGTCGTCGTCGATCAGCCCGTCGCAGTCTTCGTCGCCGCCGCCGCACACCTCTTGCCCCGCCGGCGAGACCGTGTCGTCGTCGTCGGCGCAGTCGAGGTCGGCGCAGTAGCCGTCGCCGTCGCCGTCGCCGAGCGCGTCGTCGCCGTCGCACAGGTCGATGCCGTCGCACACCCCGTCGCCGTCGGCGTCGGGCAGGCCCTCGTCGGCCACCAGATCACAGTCGTCGTCGACCCCGTTGCACAGCTCGGACGCGTTCGGGTGGACGCCGTCGTCGTCGTCGTCGCAGTCGGTGTCGTCGTCGACGGTGCCACCGGGCGCCTCGCAGGCCTGCACGGAGGGGCCCGCGCCGTAGCCGTCGTCGTCGTCGTCGTCGTACCAGGCGCTGGTGCCCGTGACACCGCCATCGTCGTCGTCGGCGAGCCCGTTGCAGTCGTCGTCGACCCCGCCGTTGCAGATCTCGACCGCATACGGGTGCACGTAGGCGTTGTTGTCGTCGCAGTCTACGTCGGCATCGTAGCCATCGCCGTCGCTGTCGGGCGCGTCGAAGGGGTAGGCGCCGATGTCTTCGAACACGCCGAAGGGATCGCCGGCGCCGATGGCCGCCGATCCCAGCATCAGGCGTAGGTCGAGGGCGTCGCAGTCGTTGGCGGCATCGACGAACATCGGATCGCCGTAGACGCTGTCGAACAGCTGGTAAGGGTCCTGGTCGGCGTCGTTGCCCCAGAACAGGTTGTGGCCACCGGTGATGCCACCGCCGAGGAACTCCTCGTCGACGGCAGGACCGTCGCGGTGGTCGACGAAGCTGTTGTTCAGCACGAAGGCCGTGGCGCCGAGGCGGACGCGCAGACCCGAGCCGTAGTCGGCCTCGTTGGCGTAGAAGGTGTTGTTCACCAGGCGCGCATCGGCGCCGAGGGTGACGTAGACGGCCCCACCGGCATCGAAGGACTCGTTGTGGGCGAAGACCGTCCGCTCGACGTCGACACTGCCGCCATAGGCCACGATCCCGGCCCCGTCGCCGTAGGCCGTGTTGCCACACACGAAGCACTCGGTGCAGCGAAGGTCGCTGCCGAAGTCGTTCAGCCGTGCCCCGCCGCCCGAGTCGGCACCCGTCTGATACGAGCCCCAAGCCAAGCCGTCGACGAGCGCGAGGCGCTCCCCGATGACGGTGGCGTCTCCGTTGACGATGAGCCCGGTGAAGTCGCCATCGCCGTCGATGGTGAGATCGCGGAGCACCACCTCGGCGTTGCCGTTGTTGATCTGCACCGCCACGACGCCCGAGCCCACCGCACAGGCCCCGTCGATGACCGACAGACCCATGCCGGCGCCCTCGATGGTGAGCTGGTCGACGTCGATGATCACGTCTTCGCAGTAGGTGCCAGCCGCCAGGAGGATGCGGTCGCCCTGGTTGGCCGCGCTCAGTGCGTCGTTGATCGACGGGTAGGCGCCGGGCACCAGCAGGTCGGCGGCGAGGGCGGAGGCGGTGAGGAGCCACATGGCGCCAGTCTACACGATCGACCCGGCTTTCGGGCTTCGGCGGCGCCATCCGAGCGCTCCGAGGAGCAGCAGTCCCAGCCCGGGGGAGGGCGTGGCGGTCTGGCAGCCGCAGGCCGGCGAGAGCCCTTCCTCGTCGACCTTCGGATCGCCCCCCGAGGTGGGCAGCGGATCGGTGCCCGGCCCGCTGCCCGTGTCGCGGGTGCCGTTCGACCCCGTGGATCCGTTCGACCCGGTCGATCCCCACGGCCCGGTGTCGCCCGTGGTCGCCCATCCGCCCGAGCCACCGGTGCTCGTCGTGCTCGCGCCGGTGTCGCCCGTCCCACCCGCCGTGTCGGGACACACCACGTCGGCGCCATCGCAGTCCTGGTCGATGCCGTCACCGCACACCTCGGGAGCGTCGGGGTAGGCGTCGTCGTCGCCGTCGTCGCAGTCGCCCGCCTCCCGTGCGTAGCCCACCACCACGTCGCAGCTCTCGAGCGACACCGAGGGGTCGCCGAACCCGTCGCCGTCGCCGTCGTAGTACCAGGTGACCTCGATCGCATCGATGTCTTTGTCGCCGGGGATGCCGTCGCAGTCGTAGTCGCCAGTGCCGCAGTACTCGTCAGCGTCGGGGTAGGCCAGCGCCTCTTCGTCGTCGCAGTCACCGTCGACCGCGGCCCAGCCATCGCCCGGGTCGCAGGCCTCGATGGTGCGATCGGTCTCGCCGAAGTCGTCGCCGTCGGTGTCGCCGTACCAGGTGGTCTTCCCTTGGGCGTCGGGGTCGTCGTCGTCGACCAGCCCGTCGCAGTCTTCGTCACCGCCTCCGCACACCTCCTGGCCGGCGGGCGAGATGGTGTCGTCGTCGTCGACGCAGTCGTGGTCGGCGCAGTAGCCGTCGCCGTCGGCGTCGCCCAGGGCGTCGTCGCCGTCGCACTGATCGATGCCGTCACACACCCCGTCGGCGTCGGCATCGGACAGGCCCTCGTCGATGGCCGTGTCGCAGTCGTCGTCGATGCCGTTGCACACCTCGGTGGCGCCGGGGCTCACCGCGGCGTTGCCGTCGTTGCAGTCGGTGTCGTCGTCTACCGTGCCACCAGGCGCCTCACAGGCCTGCACGGGGGGACCCGCGCCGTAGCCGTCGCCATCGCCATCGCCATACCAGGCGCTGGTGCCGATCACGTCGGGGTCGGCATCGTCGGCCAGCCCGTCGCAGTCGTCGTCGACCCCGCCGTTGCACACCTCGGTGGCATAAGGATGCACGTACGGGTTGCTGTCGTCGCAGTCGATGTCGGCCGCGTAGCCGTCGCCGTCGTTGTCGGGCGCCTCGAAGGGATAGGCCCCGATGTCTTCGTGCACGCCGCTCGGGTCGCCCGCCCCGGTGGCCGCGGAGCCGAACAACAGGTGCAGATCGACGGTGTCGCAGTCGACGGTGGCGTTCACGAACTGCGGGTCGCCGTAGACGTTGTTGCCCAGGCTGCCGCCGTCGATGTCGTCATCGTTGTCCCAGAACAGGTTGCTCGAGCCGCTGATGCCGTTGTTCTGGCCATCGATGGCCGGCCCGTCTCGGTGACTGGCGAAGATGTTGTTGACGAACACCGCGTCGGCCCCGCTCTTCAGCCTCACGCCGGCGCCCTCGGGAGCCTTGTTGGAGAAGAAGGTGTTGTTCGTGAACAGGCCGAGAGAGCCCGACGCCAGGTGCACGGCGCCCCCCTCGAAGTCGCCTTCGTTGTCGACGAATACCGATTCCTCGAAGACCACGTCGCCGCCGTCCACGAACACGCCACCCCCGTCGTCGTCGGCGAGGTTGCCGCAGATGAAGCACTGCGTGCACTCGAGCTCGCTGCCGGGGTCGTTGAGCCGAATCGCTCCGCCGTAGGGAGCCGTGAACCGGGCATGGCCGTCGACGAACGCCACGCGCTCCACGTAGGCGGTGGTGTCGTTGTTGATGATGAAGCCCGTGAAGCCGCCGTCGCCGTCGATGGTGAGGTCACGCAGCACGAAGGTGTTGTTGCCATAGACCTGCACGGCGAGGATCCCCGTGTCTTGCCCGCAGGCACCGTCGATGATCGTGAGGCCCATGCCGGCCCCCTCGATCGTCACATCCGCGACGGTGACGTTGATGTCTTCGCAGTAGCTGCCCGCTGCGACGAGGATGCGGTCGCCGGCGTTGGCCGCCGCCAGCGCCGAGTTGATGGTGGCGTAGGTGCCGGGCACGTCACGGTCGACAGCGAGAGCAGGGAGCAGGAAGGCGAGCCACATGTCTGCAGTCTACACCGGGGAACGGCGACCGTAGGACCGTCGTCGTCGCAGGGTCCACGCCCCGAACAGCGCACCGAGGAGCCCGGGCCCGCCGCCCGCCGACGAGGCACAGCCGCACGCCGACGACAGCCCCGTGCTGTCGAGCTCGCCCTCTTCTGCGCCATCCGTGGATGACCCGCCCCCGGTGGTCGAGCACGCAAGGTCGAGGCCGTCGCAGTCCTGGTCTCGCCCGTCGCCGCAGATCTCGTCGGCTCCCGGATGGGCGGCGGGGTCGGCGTCGTCACAGTCGCCAGGCACCGTCGCCCGTTCCGGCGGGCAGGCGACGACGCTCACCTCTCCGCCAAAGCCGTCGCCGTCGTCGTCGACGAGCACCGACACCATGTCGACGGCGTCGACGCCCTGAAGCCCGTCGCAGTCGTCGTCGTAGGGGGTGGCGCACCGCTCGGGCACGCCGGGCCGCACCTCGGGATCGGCGTCGTCACAGTCACCGTCCTGCTGGCTCACCGAGTCGCCCGGAACGCAGGTCACCACCCCCTGGCCGGCCCCGACGCCGTCGCCATCGAGATCGGTGTAGTAGGTCGTGGCCTCGAGCGAGCCGTCGTCGTCGTCGACCAACTCGTCGCAGTCGTCGTCGAGGCCGTTGCACACCTCGATCGCACCGGGGTTGCGCTGCGGGTCGTCGTCGTCGCAGTCGTCGTCGGCGTAGCCGTCACCGTCGCGATCGTAGACGTCCCCCGCGCCGAGCACCCCGTCGACCAGCGGATCACCGTAGGTGACGGCCGGACTGTCGGCCAGCACCCGCGGATCCCAGTCGCAGTCGCCGCTGGGCTCCTCCACGAACAGCGGATCCGCGGTGACATCGTCGATCTGCAGCTCGGTCTGACCGGTGTTGTCGTGGTAGAGCACCGGCCCGAGCCAGGTGCCGACGCCGGACATCAGCACGCCGAAGGCCACCTCGTTGCCCACGACGACCGCGTGCCCGAAGGCCACCGAGGGCCCCGCGGTCACCACGCTGCTGTCGGCCTCGTTGCCCACCCAGGTGCCGTCGAGGAAGGAGGCCTCGGTGTAGGCGTAGACCGCGCCGCCCTGCTGGGCGACGTTGGCGAGGAACACCGAGCGCTCGGCGGTGATCCGCGACAGTCCCCCCTGGCCGTGCAGGCCGCCGCCCAGCGACGCCTCGTTGCGGCACAGCGTGGTGTCGAGCAGGACGAGCCGAGCCGCCCCCTCCACCGCGATGCCAGCCCCCTGGCTCGCGGTGTTGTCGCGCACCATCGTGCCGCTCACGGTGCAGGTGGCGTCGTTGCCACACCACAGCCCCCCGCCCGAGGTGGCGGCGTTCCCCGCGAGCTCGCTCGAGGTGAGCAGCAGCGAGGCGGAGTCGGTGATGCGCACCCCTCCACCGCTGCCGAAGCCCGTGTTGCCTTCGAACACCGAGTCCTCGACCACCAGCGACGACTGGTTCGACGCGAACGCGCCTCCCGAAGACCCCGAGCCGTTGCGCAGCGTGACCCGGACGAGGGTGACCTCCGCGTCGTCGAACAGACCGAGCGCCCGCAGGCTGCCCTCGCCGTCGATCACCAGGTCTTCGACGCGGAACACGTTCGTCGCGCCCACGTTGAGGACGGACGAGCGCTTCGAGCCGTCGTCGATCAGCACCGCGCCGGGCTCCCCGCGGATGGTGAGCGTGCGGCCCGCCCCCCACAGCGAGCCCCCCACGTGGCGCCCCTTGCGCACGACGATGGTGTCGCCGTCGTCGGCGTCGGCGAGGGCCTGGTGCACGGTCTCGTAGTCGTCAGGGACCACCCGATCGAGCGCTTGGGCTGGCAAGACGAACCACCACATGGACCGATGCTACCCGGTCAGGCCACGCGCAGTCCCCGCTCGTGGGCCAGGGCCAGCTCCCGCGCGACCCGCTCGCGGGGCCACCCCAGCGCCGAGGCGAGCGCGGCGGCGGATCGGGTGCCGTCGAGGAGCGGCAGCAGGCGGCGATCGTCGTCGTCGAGACGGCGGCCACGGTGGTGCAGATCGGCGGCCCAGGTCGACCCCTCGGCCGCCAGCACCCGAACATCGGCCGGCACCTCGGGGCGGTCGGTGGACGCCGGCGCATCGCCGCGGCGCGCCCGCGGATGCACGAGATTGGAGGCCACCAGGACGGTGACGATCGGCAGGGCGGCCGCACCGAGCAGCGCCTCGAGCTCGGCGAACGGGACCGCCGCGGGCCAGGCCGCGCCCAGCCGCCCGAGCAGGCGCTTGACGGCCGGATCGGCGATGGTGGCCGACGCGCCCCAGGCGTGGGAGAAGGTGGTGGGCCCCGGGGCATACACCGGCGCCCCCGCGCTGCGGCGCAGCTCGGTGGTGAGCCAGCTGGCGCGGGGGCCTTGCCGCTCCCCTACGGCGTCGCGTCGGGCGAGCACGGTGCTCCGGAACGACCGCTTCTGCTGCGTGTCGTGCCAGCGAGCCCGCGCCACCGGGTCGTCGCCCACCGCGGCGGCCGCCTGCTGCACGGCGGGGTGCCAGGGGGTGCCCAGCGACAGGCTCAGCGCGTTGGCATCGCACAGCGGCACGAGTCCACGGCGCCCGACCGCCTCGACGAGCTCTTCGTAGCGGTAGGCGTGGTTGAAGGCCGCGAGGTAGTCCTGGCTGATGTACGCGTCGGACTCCTCGGCCACCTCCGCAGCCAGGGAGGCCACCTCGGCCGGCGCCTCGGGGAGCAGCGATCGGGCCGCATCGACCCGGGCCTGCTCGTCGTCGATGTGCCCCACGCGCTCGAGGAGCCAGGTGCGCAGACGACCGCGGTGCTCCCAGCCCTGGGCCACGTTGTAGGACAGGTAGGCCACCCCTCCGGGCTTCAGGGCCCGACCCACACGATCGAGCAGCGCGTCGGCCACCGCCGGGGGAACCCAGGAGAGCAGCCCGTGGGCCACTACTACGTCGTGGGTGCCCAGGTCGTCCGCGGTGCTCACGTCGGCACAGCGCAGCTCCACCTCCGCCCCCGCCGCCCGAGCCAGGCGCTGCCCTCGGGCGATCTCGTGGGCCGCCAGATCGACGCCGGTCACGGTCCACGTGGGGTGACGCGTGGCCATCGGCAGCAGGTTGCCCCCCGCCGCGCAGCCCAGCTCGAGCACCGACAGCGGCCCCTCGGGGCTGGCCACGGCGACCCCCATCCAGCGCCCCAGGGCCAGCAGGTGGTCGGGATGCGTCGCATGGTGGGGAAACAGGGGGTAGAGAACCGACATCGCGGGACCGGTCAGTCGATGGGGGTGAGATCGCCGACGTAGTGGTCGGGCTCCGACGACACGTCGGGCAGCTCGGTGCCTGGCGGCGCGGTGTACACCAGCTCGCCCTCTTCGGAATCGTCGGGCCCGTGGACGCGGTCGACGTTCTTCACCGTGGCCGCGAGATCGTCCATCTTGGTCTGCACGGCGGCGTCGGACCCGTTCTTGAGGCGCTTGAGCTCCGCGAGCAGCGACGCCGAGCGCTCGGCCAGCTGCCGGGCCAGCTTGCGGTGCCGCTCCACCTCGGTGAGCAACTCGTGCACCCGGTCGGAGGCCACGCGCTCGTCGCGGACCAGCAGCGACAGGGCCGAGCGTTCCTCGGGGTACATGCGGTCCCAGATCTCCGCCCTGAGGAAGGGGGGGCGCTGCGCCATGGTGCCTCCTGACGGCATCGCACCACAAAGCACGGCCCGCTGTCCATCGGCCTCAGCTACCCGCTTCCTTCACCTGCCACCGGGTGCGCCATGCGGAGGGCCACAGCGCCCCTGGCACCACCAGGGCAGAGCGTGGGTCCATCCCGGACGGTCCGACCAGCAGGGGCACCCGGGCGTCGGCCAGCCAGCCGCCAGGGAGGTGGGCGCGGTACAGCATCACCGATCCGACGAACATCGCGTGGCCTTCGCACAGCTCGGGGGGCACGCGCAGGTGCTGGGGCCAAGCCATGCCGGTGTCCAGCGCGGCGACGAGCTGCCGCTGCCACGGGTCGGTGGGCGGATCGCCCTGGAACTCGTGGAACGCGAACAGGCGCTCGCCGGCGCGGCGAAGCTTGCCGGGGAAGGCGGCCACCGCCGGGTCGAAGCTGTACACCGCCGCCGCCGGAGCGTCGGCCTCCCCCGGCTCGTACAGCACGGTGTTGGCCATGAACAGCACCGCCGGGGCCAGCCGACCGCGCTCGACGACGAGCGCATGATCTCGCCGGATCTGCTCGAGGGCATGCCCTGGCTCGAGCCAAGGGGGAGCGGGTGGCAGCGCCATCGCCTGCGCCAGCTCACCATCGATCCGCCGGGGCGCCGGTCCGAGACGAGCGGCCAGGGCTCGCAGCAGGTCGGTCACGGCAGCTCCAGGCCGTTCTGGGCGGCGACCTGGTCCACGCGGGCCCCGAGGGCGGCACGCCAGCGCGCGATCCGCTGCGCGTCCTCGGCGGCAAGCGCCGCCTCGAAGGCCACCAGCAGCTGATCGAGCTCCGCGCGGACGGGCCCCGCCAGCAGCTCCACCACCCACGTGGCCCGCTCCAGCAGCACCCGGTTCGGCAGCAGCTCGCGGGCCGGCACCGACAAGCGCTGCAGCTCGGCCAGCGCGGCCGCCCGCTCGTCGGGATCGTAGGTGGTTCCCGAGCGCTCGAGCACCAGGGAGGCCCGCGCCCCGGTGCTCACGGTGGCCTCGACGTGCAGCAGGCCCGACGCGTCGTGGGCGAAGCGCACCGCCACCGAGCGGTCGACCCCTTCCCCCACGGGCAGGTCGCCCACGGACAGCTGCCCGAGGAGCGTGTTGTCGGAGGCCACCCGGTGCTCCCCTTCGTAGACCGTCAGCTCGACGGTGGGCTGGGTCTCGTCGACCGGCTGGTAGTGCCCGGTGCGCGACGCCGGCAGCGTGGTGCCCCGCGGGAGCACCGGATCGAACCGGTCGTCGAACGCCTGCTCGCCCCACCGCTGCACCACGGCCACCCCCAAGGAGTGGGTGAGCACGTCGGTGACCACCCGGTCGCGGACCGCCGCGTGATCGAGCACCAGCGCCGCCTGCACCGCCGCGCCCAGCGCCACCAGGTGGTCGAGCTCACGCAGCGGCAGGGGTGGGCGCCCCAGCAGCTCCTCGGCGACGGCCGCCAGCCAGGGCATGCGCGCCGCGCCGCCCACGAGCACCACCTCGTCGAGCTGCCCGGCCCGCAGCCCCGACTGCATCAGGGCCTGACGGGTCAGCCGTCGCACCCGCTGAATCAGCGGCGCACAGGCTGCCTCGAAGCGCGCCCGATCGAGCGTCGAGGTGCCTCCGTCGAGCTCGGCCCGCTCCACCGCCACCTCGTGGGCCTCCGACAGCCGCCGCTTGGCGGCCTCCGCCCGCAGGCGGAGCCGTCCTCGCAGGGCCGGATCGAGCACGTCCATGCCGGCGTCGGCGCAGAGCAGCGCCACCACCGCGTCGGTGGCGTCTTCCCCGCCGAGGTTCACGTCGCCGACGCTCGCCGCCACGTCGACGAGCCCGTCGAAGGCCTCGAGCAGGGTCACGTCGAAGGTTCCCCCGCCGAGGTCGAGCACCGCCACCGCGCGGGGCTCCGGGTCGGCGTGCAGGCCGTGGGCGATGGCGGCGGCGGTGGGCTCGTTGATCAGCCGCAGCACGTCGATGCCGGCGAGCTGCGCCGCGTCGAGGGTGGCGCGACGCTGCGGCTCACCGAACCACGCGGGCACCGACACCACTGCCCGCGGCTCCACCCCCGGCAACGCGCTGGTGGCCACGTCGACGACGTGCCGCAGCACCAGGGCCGACAGGGCCGTGGGGGAGAGTCGACGCCCCCCCAGCGTTCGCCGGTGATCGCTCCCCATGTCGGGCTTGAACCGGGCCGCAGCCTGGCCCGGCGCCCCGATGGCCCGCTGGCGCGCGGCCTCCCCCACCAGGGTGACACCGTCGGCGGCCTCGGCGACCACGCTCGGGAACAAGGTGCGACCTTCGGCGTCGGCCAGCACGCGGGGCACGCCTTCCTCGCACACGGCGACCACGCTGTGGGTGGTGCCGAGATCGATGCCGAGCACCCGTTCAGCCATCGTCGCCCTCCGCGGCCGCCTCGAGTCGGGCGAGGTGGGGGGGCCCGAGCACCTTCCAGGGACCGCCGGGGTCGGCGCGGAAGGTGAGCACCGGGTGGCCCGGCCCGTAGCCCGTCGTCCCGATGGGCAGCGCATCGTCCCAGGTGAGCT
>Ga0213839_1000817_pt1 | contig 26259 bp, 18 predicted proteins | sample SWPATP21_FD_160075 | JGI IMG/M metagenome (GOLD analysis project Ga0213839, IMG submission 160075) | Coastal seawater microbial communities from Marineland, Florida, United States - SWPA TP2 #1 | ecosystem: Environmental > Aquatic > Marine > Coastal | place: USA: Florida | collected 2016-08-14
CTCCACCTGGTCCCCCTGGACCACCACCTCGTCCTCCTCGACCCGCGCCCCGGTGCCCAGCAGCTTCTTCGCCCGCTTCGCCACCTCCTCGTGCCCGGACTCGATCCCCTGGATCAGCGTCACCGTGCGCCCGCCCCGCCCCTTCCGGGTACGCCGAAGCACCACCTTCGCCGCGAAGCGCATCCCCTCGACCGCCTCGGTCGCAGGCGCGTCGGCCTCCTTCTCCGCCTCCGGACTGCCCTGCAGCCCGGCCTTCGACAGCAGATCTCCGAACGACCCCGCCATGGCCCCTCCTTCTCCCCTGGGCACTGCACTAGTAGCATGGCGCCGTGTCGTCCTGGATCCGACAGTCGCTGGAGCGCGGCAGCTCCCTCGTCTCCGCCGCCATCCTGCTCCGCGAGGCCACCCGGTCGAGCCGGCGATGGCAGACCTACGCCATCCGGACGGCCTTCGCGGGCATGCTGCTCGCCGCCCTGCTCCTCGGCATCCACGCGGTGCTCCAGATGGCCAACGACGGCCTCCTCGACATCGCGGAGATGGGCCGCGTCGGGCGCCTGCTGTTCATCGGCTACGCCTTCGTGACGATGTCGCTGGTGGCGACCATCGCCCCGCTCACCACCGCCAACGCGGTCCGGGAGGAGGCCGAGCAGCGCACCCTCGACCTGCTGGTCCTCACCGGCCTGACCCCGACGCAGATCGTGCTCGGGAAGGTGCTCTCCCGCATCGGCATCCTCCTCGCGATGGTGCTGGGCTCGATGCCGGTGATGCTCCTCGCCGTGAACATGGGGGGCGTGAGCGGCCTGGAGGTCGTGGCCCTCGCCCTGCACATCTTCACAGTGGCGCTGATGGGCGCGGCCCTCGGCGGCTTCTTCGGGCTGTTCACCCGCTCCCCGATGGTCTCCACCGCCGCCGCCCTCGGCTACGGCATCCCCTTCTACGCCATCCTCCCCGCCGGCTTCGCCCTCTCCCTCGCGGACCCGGGCTCGGCGGCGATGTTCTCCCCGCTGTCGGTGGCCGCGGCCTCGGGGGCGTCGGCCCTGGCGGTGCCGCTCTCCTACGCCCCCTCCTTCGTCGTCGTGATGGTCATGCTGACCGCCACCTTCGACCTGCGGGCCAGCGGCGCGCACTTCCAGGAGGTCTACTCCCACGAGCTGTGGCACACCAAGCCCTGGGTCATCGCGCTGTCGGTGTGGAGCGCCCTGGCCCTGATCAGCCCCGTCGCCCTGCCCCTGGCCTACCTGGACGGCGCGGCGTCGGCAGGCTGGGCCTCGTGGCTGGTGGGCAAGGCGGCGGGCCTGTGGCTCTGGGCGCTGATGACCTTCGCCTACGCCCTGTGCACCTGGCTGTACCTGCGGGTCTCCTTCGACATCGTCGACGCCCTCGACGGCATCTTCGGCCGCCGCGGCGGCGTGGTGACCGCCGACGCCGTGAGGGTCGGCAACCACCCGGTCTGGTGGCGGGAGACGCGCCACGGCACCATCACCATCGGTCCGGTCCTCGCCACCTGGGGCCTGCTGATGCTCGGCCTGCTCCAGACCGGCTGGTGGCTGGTCCCCGGCGGCGTGCTGGCCATGGGCATCGTCAACGCCATTGCCACCCTGCTGCTCACCGCCTGGCTCGGCGCCAGGGCCTTCACCGACGAGCGACGCAACCACACCCTCGAGGCCCTGGTCACCACCACGATGGGCGACGGCCGCATCGTCTTCGACAAGCTCTCCGCCGTGCTCTGGCCCACCCTGCCCCTGTGGCTGGTGACCGGCCCGATGCTGGCCGTCGGCGTGCCCCACCTCAAGCTCATCCGCCTGTACAACGACCCGTCGAGCTGGGAGTGGTCCTTCCTGTTCGCCGGCGGCTTCGCCTGGCTGTGGAGCCTGCCGGTGTGGGTCGCCGTCGCCGGCGCCGCCATGGCCTTCGGGCTCCGCGCCAAGCGGCCCCGCTCGGCCTTCGGCCTGGTCGTCACGCTGACCACCGTCCTCCTGGTTCCCCCCGCCCTCGTCGGCCAGCTCTACCCGGACCTCCCCGTCCTGGCGCCGCTGGCCCGCTTGTGGGCCCCAGGCCTCACGGGGAAGGCGACCATCCTCCACTACCTGGTCTCCACGGCCACCTGGAGCCTCCTGGCCCTCGCCATCCCCATCGTCCTGAGCCGCAAGCTCCGCAGCTGGGCCCTTCGGGTCCTCGCCGTGCTGCTGACCCTCGGCGTCGCGCTCCCCGCGGACGCTCAGGAGGACGAGGAGCTTCCCTCCGACCTCGAGGCCCTCAACCAGCTCGAGATGGACGTGCAGCCCTGGCTCGACGGCTACGTCCGCCCGGACGGCTGGACCGCCGCCGTCGTCGAGCTGCGGAACACCGGGGCCCCCACCCAGGGGGAGCTCTCCCTCGACGAGCAGCTCCCGGGCGACCTGTCCAGCCGCTGGGTGCGGACCATCGAGCTACCGGCCGGGGGAAGCAAGCGGGTCGTGCTCCCGTTCGTCTCCGGGGCCAACGGCCGCAAGCGCCAGCTCCGCTACACCGCCGACGGAGGTCGCTACGCCCTCGGCACCCTCGAGCTGCGGCGGGTCCCCCCCAGCGACATCCTGGTGGTGGTCCTCGGCGACGACAACCTGGGGCTGCCCGGTGCCATCCGAACCGCCACCGGCGAGTCCCTGCCCCGCCACGGCGTCGACACGATGCCGGAGATGCCGGCGGTCCCCCCCGACAGCCCCCCGGTCGGCGGCCCCCGGCAGGTGCGCTCCACGACCCTGCCTCTCGCCCAGGTCCCCACCACCAGCCAGGTGCTGTCCGGCGTGGACTGGATCGTGTGGCCCGCGGCCGACCCTTCCCGTCTCTCCCAGGACCAGGCCCAGGCCCTCGCCGCTTGGGTGGTCGACGGAGGGCACCTCGTGCTCACCGTCAGCGACACCTCCCGCCAGCTCGAGGCCAGCCCCCTGGCCGACATCCTCCCCGGCCGCATCGAGGGCCCCCGGGTGGAGTCCGTCGACCCCTTCCTGGCCGACCTCCGCACCCGTGCCGAGCGCGCCCAGCTCGACGTCCGCATCCCCCTCACCGGCCCCGAGACCCCGGTCGCCCACTTCCTCCCCCGCACCGGCACCCAGACCTACGCCCGCACCGCCAGCGGCCAGCCGCTGTGGGTCGCCGCGCCGAAGGGCACCGGGTCCGTGCACCTGCTCCTCACCGACCTCTCCCTCGACCCCCTCGCCTCCCTGGACCGCCAGCACCTGTGGCGCACGCTGCTGTGGCTCCCCGACGACGGCCCCGTCGCGCTCGGCTTCCCCGCCCCCATAGAGGACCACGACGCCGTGTCCCCTCGGGGCGACTTCGAGCACACCATCCGCCGCCGCCTCGCCGACGTGCCGGGCCTCGCCCCCCTCCCCATCGGCTGGCTGGGCCTGTCGAGCCTGATCTACCTGCTCCTCATCGGGCCCGTGGACTACTTCGTGCTCCGCTGGACCCGTCGGCAGCTGTGGACCTGGATCACCTTCCCCACGCTGGTCGTGGGCTTCTCGGTGTTCGCCTTCCTCGCCCTGCGGAGCAGCAAGGGGAGCCAGGCCATGCTCACCCGGGTCGAGCTGGTCGACGTCTTCCCCGACGCCCGCCACTGGCAGGGAACGACCCACATCGGCGTGTTCAGCACCCGGAAGGCCGACCTGGTGGTCTCCTCGGGCGACCCCGACGGCGTGATGTCCCCCCTGGAGGAGGCTGGCTACCTGCCCGTCCCCAACCTCACCGCCGGCTACGGCCCGGGCTCCGTGCACTACCGCGCCGAGACCTGGACCATGGCCTACCTGCGGAGCGAGTGGGTGCGTCCCGAGGAGGGCCGTCTGCTGCTCCAGCGCCTCCCCGACGGACGACTGCAGGTGGAGAACCGCCTCGGCTTCGACCTCGACGAGCTCGTGCTGTACGAGCTGCGGGTCCCCAAGGCCGACTTCGGGGCCGTGGCGGACGGCGCCATCGCCACCACGGAAGACCAGGGCTACGCCCCTTCCGCGCCCCTGTACGATCTCCCCTGGCACTGGCGACACGACCTGCGCCGGGGCTCCCTCAGCGCCGACGAGCGCCACCTGGTGGGCCACGCGGCCATCCCCATCGACCCCGTGACGCTCGAGGGCCTCTCCCCCGTGCATCGCTCCGACCTCATCGTGCGCCAGAAGGTACGCGACATCCCGGCCGAGGAGACCCCGTGATCCACACCGAGGCCCTGACCAAGACCTACGGCGAGCTCACCGCCCTCGACGCCATCGATCTGAACGTCGAGGAGGGGGAGGTCTACGGCTTCATCGGCCCCAACGGCGCCGGCAAGACCACCACCCTCCGCATCCTCACCACCCTGCTCCAGCCCACCTCCGGCATCGCCCGCATCGCTGGCCACGACGTGTGGGAGGAGCGGAACTACGTCCGCAGCCTCATCGGCTACCTCCCCGACGACTTCGGCGTCTACCGGGACATGACCTGCACCGAGTACCTGCACTTCTTCGCCGCGGCCTACGGCCTCCCCGAGGACGGCCGGAAGGGCCTCGTCCACGGGCTGCTGGAGCTCACCGACCTGGCCGACAAGCAAGACGCCCTCGTCGATCAGCTCTCCCGCGGCATGCAGCAGCGCCTGGGCCTCGCCCGCACCCTCGTCCACGACCCCAAGGTCCTCATCCTCGACGAGCCGGCGTCGGGCCTCGACCCCCGGGCCCGGGTCGAGATCCGCGAGGTCCTCCGGGAGCTCCAGCGCATGGGCAAGACCATCCTGCTGTCGAGCCACATCCTCACCGAGCTCCAGACCGTGTGCACCCGGGTGGGCATCCTCGACCGCGGCAAGCTCGTCGCCCAGGGCTCCATCGACACCCTGATCGCCGAGCACAGCACCGAGGACCTCGTGTCCATCCACACCGACGACGACCTGCGGGCCGCGGTGGTGCTGCTGGAGGTGCCCGGCGTGATCAAGGCCACGGCCCTCGCGGAGGAGAAGCGCGTGGAGGTGCTGGCCACCAAGGGCCTCGATCTCGTCGCCCTCAGCGCCCAGCTGGCCTCCCGCGATATCGGCCTGCGGCACCTGGAGCGCAAGCCTCCGACGCTGGAGGAGGTCTTCATCCAGCTCACGGACCTCTGATTCGATCAATGCTCGTCGAGCAATGCCTGCTTCACTCGAGCGACGAACCATGCCACCCGGTCCGTGGCATCCACCCAAGCCTCCAGATCCGAGGCATCCATCAGGACAACAAGTTTGTCGCCCTTCGACTCGCGGAGGAGGTCGACCCGGGTCTCCCCGGAGTACCCGCCCAGGGCCACGAGGACACCGAGCCGACAACGCTGCCGCCAACGCCCCATGTCGCCCAGCAGGGCTCGCACCTCGGGCGTTCCTACCCGACCTGCCCAGTTCTTGCACTCGATGAGGAGGACGGACCCCTGCTTCTGAAGCCAGGGATCCGTGGACTCATTGAACACGACGACATCGAGCTGCTGGCCCACCTGCTTGACATTGTGGTGAGCATCCGCGAGACCCTCCATGGATTGGAACAGCAGCAGCAGCGCTTTCTCCAGCTGGAGTCCGCGTTCCTGGGCCGAGCGTTTGCTGTCCTGGGCCGCAGCCAGCGCCTCGGACAGAGGCTTGTCATGGACCACCCTTGCGTCCCGATCGCTCCAAGCGCTCTCATATGCGCTGCGCACCCGGTGCGGCAGAAACCATCGAAACGAGCGACCCTTCTCCAGGTAGTCATGAGCTCCGCGAGCGAAGGCCGTGCGCACCGCCTCCTCGGAGCCAAAGCCGCTCATCAGCACCACCCGACTGCCGGGGGAGATCTGCCGTAGCTCCTCGATGCGATCCAACCCGTCGTCCGGACCTGCATGGCCCCGCAGCCGCTGGTCCAGCAAGATGACCAAGGGACGCCCTTTGGCCAGCGCGCGACCTTCGGCCATGTTGGTGGCCGTGGTCACTGCGTACCCGAGTTCCTGCAGCGTCTCCGTGAGTTCCTCGCGAAACAGGTCGTCGTCGTCGATAATCAGCACGTCGGTCATCGGTCGTCCCCCGGGATGGGAAGGGCCAGTCGAAAGCAAGTGGGCCGAGTCGACGCCAGCGCGAGACTTCCCCCCATGCGTTCCGCCGTCTGGCGGGCCATGGCGAGTCCGAACCCACTGGAGGCACGACCACTGAATCCACGCTCGAAGAGCCGGTCCGAGACGTCATCAGCGACACCACGACCGTCATCGCTCACGTCGAGTCGGACCTGGGACTCGCCGACGTCAACGGACAGCGAGACGCGACGCGCGCCAGCGTGGCAGGCGTTGGTGATCAGCTCAGCCACACACTCCACGAAGCGATGTCGGGGCCCCCGAACCACCACCTCGGGGGCGGCCACATCGACGGTCGTGGTTCCATTCCGCCGGGCAGCGGTGGCATCCCGAGATTCCATCAAGGCCGCGGCGAGGTCGAAGATCTGGTGCACCTCCCCATGCTCGGCGAGCTGACCCGCCTTGTCAGCGAAGGCCTGCAGCTCCGCCACGGCGCGACGCGCACGTCGGACCCAACGCACGGCATCTCCCTCGACGACATCTTCGAGCCGATCCAGATCGCCGCTGAGGGGGGTGAGGGCGTTGTGGAGTCGGTGAGCAAACACCGCAGCCATCTCCAGGTCATTTCCTGCACGGCCTGCGGGGGAGAGGCCTCGGGCGAGCAACACCGTCGCCGAAGCGGGCTCACCAAGGACCTCGCCGAGCACGGCCCGTCCCAGGTGGGTGGCCTCCCAACTCCAGACGTCCCCGAAGGGCGCCTCCTCCAGGGCAAGGAGGCCGAGATCCACGCAGCGACCGTCGAAGTCCGGTGCGATCTTCAAAAAGAGAGGCCATGCATCATGGTCACTACCCACCTCTACGGTACCGGTTGGACGGCGCGAGAGCGACTCCAGTACTTCGGGACTCGCACAGTAGAGATCACCAGGCCCGGCGGACCGGAGAGCCTCGGTCGCCAGGAGAAAGACGAGTGCATCTCTTCCTCGCAGAGACAGGAAGATTTCTCCGGCACCTGTCGCCCTCCCTCCCACGACGAGCCCAAGCTCGACGGCGTAGCGCGAAGGCAGCACGGCATGAGAGCCAACCTTGGTCAGCGCAACGCTTAGCGGCGCCGGATGGCGGGGGAGCGTGCGCCCTCGAAGGGCTGCTGTCTCGAGCACGGCCATCGCCCCGGCCCGCGTGTCCTCGGGGGACAGCGCCGGCATCCAAGAGTCGAGGAGGTACTCCACGTGGCCCAGCAGATAGCCCACTTCCGCCTCGTCGAACCATCGTGACGGCGGGGTCTGTCCCAGGGTCAGCAAGTGCTGTATGGCTCCTCTCGCGTCGACGAGAGCAGGACGTTGGGTGCTGGCGGGCTCCCGCACGACGGCCCTCAGTTCATCCAGGAATCCCACGGCGCCACTCCTCAAGGTCTACTAACGCTACCGGCGGCGACAACGTCAGGCCTCGACGACGTCACGAACGGGTGTCGAAGACACCGTCGATCGCGCGGATCGACGCTGGACCTGTTACACCGCGCCCGTTGCCCGGAGGCCCCCCATGGTCCTGTTCACCCTGCTCTTCGCTTGCAGCAACGACTACGGCGTCACCGTCCAGCCCGATCCCGAGGTGATCGAGGCCAACGACGACCCGGTCACGGAGATCTTCCTCACCGAGGGCGCTCCGGCCGACATCATCTTCTACGGCGACACGTCCAACTCCATGGACCGCCGACTCGCCACCCTGGGCGACAACCTCGAGACCTTCGCCGACCGCCTCGGCGACCTGGCCTCCGACTGGCAGCTCCTCGCGGTCACCGGCCCGTCCGGCTGCGGCATCGGCGGCATCCTCACCGGCGACGACCCCGACTACGTCCAGAAGTTCGCCGACGGCATCACCACCAAGCCCACCGACGACACCCAGGACGAGATGGGCCTGCAGAACGTGGCCGAGGCGGTGGTCCAGGCCAACGGCGGCTGCAACAACGGCTTCCTCCGCGACGACGCCAGCCTCCACATCATCATCCTCTCCGACGAGGAGGACGAGAGCCCCGGCTTCGACACCAACCCCACCAGCTACTGGGGCACCTACGTCGACACGATCATCGCGGCGAAGGGCAACGCCGACAAGGTGCTGATCAGCAGCATCGCCGGCCCGGTGCCCGACGGCTGCACCAACGTCGAGCCCGCCAACGGCTACTGGGACGCGGTCCGGGCCACCAACGGCGAGTTCCTGTCGATCTGCGACGAGTGGGACGGGGAGCTCGGCGCTCTGGCCGACATCTCCATCACCATCGACACCTTCGTGCTGAAGGGCAACCCCGACCCCGACACCATCGAGGTCCAGGTCGAGGGCGTGGTGGTGACGAACTGGGCCTGGTCGCCCCCCCAGAACGCCGTGGTCTTCACCTCCGACCCGCCCTTCGGCGGCCAGGAAGTGGCCATCACCTTCGTCCCCGACATCGACGCGAGCACCTCCGGCACGGAGTGAGGCCCTGGCTGCTGGTCGCGGTCACGGCGGCGGTGGGCTGCCAAGCCGACTGCCACATCGACAGGCCCTGCGCAGTCGACGGCGGGGGCGAGTACTACGTCCTCGAGCCCGAGAAGCCCACGGGCCTGGCCTTCATGTTCCTCCACGGCGCCCGGCTGGACAACGTGGACGTCCTGGAGAAGGTCGACGAGGGCCTGTTCCTCGACGCCGGCATCCGCCTGGTGATGCCCGACAGCGACGACGGCCGCTGGTCGGTGTCCGAGGGCCAGGAGGCCGCGGAGGAAGAGGCCGCCTTCCTCGCCCGCGTCGCCGACACCCTCCGGGACGACGACCTCGCCGACGCCGGGCTGGCCCTGGGTGGTCACTCCGTCGGCAGCTCGATGGCCTGGTTCACCGCCTGCTACGAGCCCGACGCCTTCGACGCCTTCAACGCGACCTCGGGGGGCTTCTGGGAGCCGGCCCCGGAGCGCTGCGAGGGTCCCGTGGCCCTGCGCCACACCCACGGCCTGGCCGACCCGATGGTGCCCCTGGAGGGTCGCGTCCTGGCAGAGGGGGTCGCCCAGTCCGACATCCTCGAGGGGATGGACCTGTGGGCCGAGACCAACCACTGCGACGCCGAGCCCGAGCAGCGCGCCGACCCCGGCCACGCCTGCACCGTCTACACGGGCTGCGACGAGCCCCTGGAGATCTGCCTCCACGACGACGGCCACAAGCTGCTGCCCGACTGGGAGCAGCGGGCCATCGACTGGATCAGCGCGGCGATGTGACGGCCGACCAGCCGTCGACCACCAGCGCGCGGTACAGCGGCCGCGGAGGCGTGACCCCACTCGGACACGACGCCGTCATCGACCACAGCTCGGCCCCCGTGGCGGCCTCGATCTCCAGCAGCGTGTCGGCGGCGGCACAGTCGGCGATGACGTTGCCGCTGTCGAGGAGCACGGCCGAGCCCTGACCGGGGCAGCGGCGGTTCAGGGGCCAGGACTCCACCAGGTCGGCGGTGCCCGCCACCTCGTCGACCACGACCCGCAGCACCCGGGAGAGCTGCGACCCGCCCGGCTGGTTGTCGAGGAAGAGCAGCTCGTCGTCGGCGAGGACCGTGATGTGGTGCTGGTCCCCGAAGGTGATCGGCGTCACACCCGTGCTGCTGAGGCGCGCCAGGTCGGACACCAGGGGGGAGCCCGCCTTGCCGGTCAGGGTCCACACCAGGTCGCCGAAGTCGGGGGCGTCGGGGTCGAGGACCACCTTGTGGAGGGCGTCGATGGCCTTCAGGGAGAGCACGCCGGTGCCGTCGTCCCCCATGGCGAGGGCGTTGACGTGGGCCCAGTCGATGGCCCCGGAGAACACCGGGTTCCAGTAGCCCCCACCACCGGTCACGACCTGCGGATCCACCACGTCCTCGTGGGGGAAGTACGACAGCGGGCTCCCCTGGCCGTCGAACCACTGCACGCCGTCCATCACGTAGGTGAGACCATTGGGGAAGGCCACGGCCCGGGCGTCGATGGCGGCGACCTTGTCACCCCACCAGAGCACCTCGTGGTGGAGCGGATCCGCCACCGGCGTCGACCAGAGCAGGGTCCCGTCGAAGGCCAGCTCGGCGACCTCGTAGCGGTCGACCAGCACCAGCACCGTGCCGTGGGGGGTCAGCTCGAAGCCTCGGGACACCATGGCGCCCGGCGACAGATCGGCCACGTCCTGGTACCAGCGGACCCGACCCACCCCGTCGACCACCACCAGCTCGTCGGTGCCATCACAGCCCATGTTGAACAGGAAGGGGCCGGCCTCGGTGCTGCCGCTGACCGCCAGATCGAGGTCGGGTCCGACGGGGAGCGGATCGGTGGTGACCTCGATGATGGCGGGGTCGCCGGTGCCTCCGCGGGCCCGGACGGTGAAGGTGTCGTCGGCCCACATCCCCCACACGGCAAAGGCGTGCTCGAGCTGCTCCGATGCATCCGACCGCTCCACGACCGGCTCCCCGAGGCCGTCGAGCCACTCGAGCTCCGCCGCGGCAGGACGGTCGAGGCCCACGGTGCAGTCGTAGCGGAGGACGTTGTCGGCGTGGGGATCGCACGCCAGGGAGACCACCTGAGGCACGAGGGAGAGCTCCACCACCGGCGAGAGCTCCACGGGGCCGACCTGGACGGCCTGGAGCCACAGCGTGTCGAGGGCGGGCGCCGGCACCAGGACGGAGGCCTGGCCCGAGGCATCGGTGCTGAGGGTGACGACCCGATCGACCCGCTGCAGGTCGACGCAGGTGCCACCGAGGGCCGCGGGACAGGGGCCGGGGCCCTCCCCGAGGGTCGAGGCCAGCAGCTTCACCGACGCGCTCGGGCTCGCGCCGGTGATCTCGATGGTCACCTCGGTGCCGACGACGGCGGCGTCGAGGGTGAGGGCCTGGGCCGCGGTGATCCACCACATGGTGCCTCCCGGATCAGCCTATCGAATGCCGGAGGTGACAGCTGGGGGGACCGACGGTGTCCAGGGGGCATGGAGGATCCATGCTGACCCTGGCCCTGCTCGGCCACGCCCTCGCCGCCGAGCCCACCGACGACGCGCCCGCCCTCGATGCTGCCCCCACGGCGTCGCTGTCTGCCCCCACCCCGGCCGCCCTGTCCACCCCCGAGGCCGAGGCGCAGGTGCCGGCCGCCCTCACTCCCCGGAGCCCCTCCCCCAGCGCCCCGGTCGCGGGTCGGCTGGTCTTCGTGCCCGGCATCGGCTGGAACGCCGCCCCCGACCAGTCGGTCACCGGCTTCTCCACGGGGGTCATCGCCCACGGTCAGGACCTGGAGGGGGTCGATCTGCAGTGGGTGGGCTCCTGGCTCAACGGCACCGCCAACGGCGTGCAGATGGCCATGGCCTACACCGTCGCCCACGACGTCTCCGGGATCCAGACGGCCATGGGCTTCGCCTGGGCCAAGGGGAACGTCGATGTGGCGCAGCTCTCCGTAGGTGCCAGCGTCGCCGAGGGGCGGGTCCACGGCCTGCAGGCCAGCGCCGGGCTCGTGTGGGCCGGCGAGGGCTTCCGTGGGATCCAGGCCTCCTCGGGCCTCAACGTCGCCGGCGGCACCAGCGAGGGCATCCAGGCCACCGCGGGGGTCAACGTGGCGGACCGCCTCGACGGGGTGCAGGCCGCTCCCGTCAACGTCGCCAAGGAGGTCCAGGGCCTGCAGCTCGGCATCGTCAACGTCGGCAAGCGGGTCGACGGGGTGCAGCTCGGCCTGGTGAACATCGCGGAGACCAGCGACGTGAGCATCGCCCCCGTCAACCTGGTGAAGGACGGCCTCCACCGGGTCGACGTGTGGGCCAGCGAGTCCGCCACCGCCACGGTCGCCGCCAAGATCGGCTCCAAGCACGTGTACACCGTGGCCGGCGTGGGCTGGATCCGTCCCGACCAGAGCTGGTGGACCTTCGGGGGTGGCTTTGGCGTGCACCTCCAGAAGGACATCGTGTGGACCGAGGTCGACGCCACGGTCTGGGGGGTGGCCGACGGCATGCGGCTGGCACCCGGCATGCACCACAAGCTTCGGGGCTCGGTGGGCCTGGAGCTCGCCCCGGCCCTGCAGCCCTTCGCTGGGGTGTCGATCAACGGCTGGTACGGGACGGGACACGTCTGGCCCCGGGCCATCGACCTGCCCCTGCAGACGAGCCCCGACCGCCGCTACGCGATGTGGCCCGGTGCCCACGTGGGCGTCAGCTTCTGAAGCGCGCCCGAAGCCGACGGGCGGCCCGATCCAGCAGCGAGTTCTCCCGGCAGCCCAGGCGCTGCAGGCCAACCGACGCCTCGTCGAAGCGGACGTCGCCCTCGTCGGTGTTCCCGGTGCCCCAGTGCCAGGCGCACCACACCAGCTCGATGTGGAGCAGCACGTCGGCCCGCTTGGAGCCGACCATCTCGGCATCGGCGACTGCGAGCAGGGCGCGGGCCGCGTCGGTGTCCCCCTCGGAGAGCTCGAGCCACGCCAGCAGCGCGCGGACCAGGGGCGCGAGGGCGTCGACGTCGTGCTCCTCGGCCATCTTGAGGGCCCGGTCGAGGTGGCGCCGACCCGTCACCGGGTCCCCCGACTCGAAGGCCCAGTGCCCCCAGGACCGGTGGATGTGGGCCTCCGAGCGCGGATCCCGGCAGCGGGCGACGGCGGCGAGGGCGCCCTCGAAGGTGCGACCAGCCGCGGGATCGCCCTGGGCGTGCTGCAGCATCCCGAGGTTGTTGAGGGCGATCGCCAGGGTTCGGGTGGCGCCGACCCGCTCGGCCAGGCGTACGCAGCGCACCAACACCCGGCGGGCGTGGTCCAGCTGCCCGTCTCGGCCCAGCAGCAGCGCCAGGGACACGAGCGCGACACACTCCAGCCGACGGCTCCCGTCCTGGCGGTAGAGGCGCACGGCCTCCTCGAGCAGGCCCCGCGCCCGCCGGTCGCCCTGCTCGAGCCGAAGCGAACCGAGGTTGGTGAGGGAGGCCGCCTTGCGGGTGGTGTTCCCCACGGCGTCCTGCAGGCGGATGGCTGTCTTGTAGCAGGCCTCGGCTGCGTCCACGTCGCCGCAGCGGTGCAGGACCACCCCGAGGACTCCCACGCTGTCGGCCTCTCCTCGGGCGTCGGAGAGCTGCTGGTAGAGGGACACGGCCTCCTCCAGGCAGGACCGGGCCTCTGGGAGGCGCCCGAGGTCGAACAGACGGCCGCCGCGGCGCTCCAGGTACAAGGCACGGACGGCGGGGTCGGGGTCGTCGGCCAGCTCCCGGTCCAGCCAGTCCAGGCCCTCCTGGAGGCGGCCGCACGCGCCGAGGGCACTGGAGAGAGCGGCCACCAGCTCGGGCCGCTCGGGGCCGTACACGTGGTCCAGGAGCGGCTGCAGCAGCTCGACCGCGAGCTCGGGGGGCCCCTGGGCCTCGAGCACCTTCCAGGCCCCGATGGCACAGCCCACAGCGACACCGGGTCGACCGGCAGCACGGGCCCGACGGCAGGCCACCACCAGGTCGGGCAGGTGGGCGGGTCGGGCGGTGCGGGCCAGCTGCACGAACCAGTCGGCGTGGCGCTGCTCGGCGAGGGCCAAGGCCCCGGCCGGCGCACGACGACGGACGAAGCGTCGCACCAGGTCGAGCAGGTGGACGGCTCCGCTGCCGAAGCCCTCCACCAGGCTGGCATCGGCGAGCTCCTGGACCAGGGGCACCACCGGGCCCGACGACCGCACCACCGCCTGGGCCCCATGCCGATCGACGGCCCCCTCGAAGACCGACAGGGCCGTCAGCGCGGCCCGGGCCTCCGGGCGCAGCAGGGACCAGGACACCTCGAGGCAGGCATCCAGGGACCGGTGGCGGGCCCGCATGGCCACCGCGGGGTCGGAGCCGGTGCGGGTGCGCGCCGCCAGCTCGATGGCGAGGGGCACCCCCTCGAGGGCCCGCACCACCGTGTCGATGGCCTCCGCATCCGAGGGCGACGCCACCGGGCAGTACAGGCGGTACAGCTCCGTGGCCGCCTCCGGCGTGAGGGGCCCTACCGGCACCGCGCCCCACATCGTGCCGGGCCGTCCGCGGCGGGTCGTTCCCAGCACCGAGATCACCGGCGCCACCGCGTCGACCCAGGCATCGAGCCAGACCTCGGCCTCCTCCGTGAGCTGCTCGAGGGTGTCGAGGACCACCCACCGTCGCATCCCGCGACTGGCCGTCAGGGCCCGGGCCGCCATCGTCTCGGGGGTCGGCGCCGCCTGCATCCCGAAGGCACGGGCCAGCGCCGATCGGACCTCGGCCACCGAGCGCGCGTGGCTCAGGTCGATCCACACCGACATGGAGACCCGTGGCCCGACGAGGGCCTTGGCCACGTGGGACTTGCCGATGCCCCCGGGGCCCACGAGGAGCAGCGGCCCCTCCACCCAGGCCGCTCCCGCCTGCCTGAGAAGGGCGTCCCGACCCACCACGACATGGTCCGTGGGAGGACGACGGACCGGCGCGACGTCCGGCGTCTCCATGAGGCTCGCCATGGGCGACTCGTCGGTCTCGTCGTCGCGGGCGGACTGGGCCAGGGAGAGGCCCCTGCTGTTGCGGGCATCCAGCCTGGACCACTCGTGCATCGCCTTCCAGGCGTCCTCCGGCCGCTGGTCGGGGTCCGGGTCGAGCCAGGGCGTCAGCACATCCGCGAGCCCCGGGAGCACCTGATCGACCGGCGCGACCCAGGCGGCGACCCGGTCCGCGTCGAGGGCCAGGGTGCGGATCATCCCCACGTCGCCCCGTCCCACCAGGGAGCGCTGCCCGCAGGCCCGCACCAGGACGTTGCCGAGGCTGAACAGGTCGGCGCGGCCGTCGATGGGGTCGCCGCGCAGCTGCTCGGGGCTGGCGTAGCCGATGGTGCCGGCGGCCGTGTGGGTCTGGGCGAGGCAGGCGACACCGAGGTCGGCGATGCGGACGGTCCCTGCGCCGTCGATGAGGAGGTTCCCCGGCTTGATGTCGCGATGGACCATGCCCACCCGATCGCCGTCGACCTCCAGATCGTGGATGTGGGCCAGGCCCTCGAGGACCTGGCGGCCCAGGGAGATCAACGCCCTGGGAGAGAGGCTTCGCCGTCGCTTGATCACCTGCCGCAAGGAGCAGCCCTCGACGAGCTCCATCTCCATGACCCAGCGGTCGTCGATCTGCTCGAGGCCGTGGACGGCCACCACGTTGGGGTGTCGGAGCAGCGCACCGAGCCGCGCCTCCCGCTGCAGCTGCTCCCCGGACCCCGTGGCGTTGAGGACCTTGATGGCCACCTCGGCGGAGAAGCCCAGGGGCCCCACCTTGCGGGCACGCCACACCTCGCCATGGCCTCCTCGACCGAGGAGGGACACGAGCTCGTAGCGACCCAGGGTCTGCGGCGCGGGAGCGTTCATCCCTCCCCCCCTAAGCGGTCTCTGGCCGATCGTCGGCCCGCTTCGCCGCCTCAGAACGAACGCCCCGACCGGAGCGATCCGGCCGGGGCGCGTCGTGGGGTCCGTGGACGTCAGTTCATCCCGTCCATGGGCTCATCGGAGAACTCGTAGCCGTCGCGGCCCTCGACCGTCCCCTCGACGACGGCGTCGGTGTCGGGCTCGAGGACCCGCAGCTCGACGCGGCGGTTGAGGGTGGTCGCGTCATCGGTGTCCACCAGGGGCCGTCCCTCCCCGAAGGCGACGGTCTCGATCTGGCTGTCCCAGACGCCCATCTGGCGCAGGGAGGCCGCCACGGCCTCGGCGCGGTCCCAGGCGAGGTCGAGGTTGTCGGCCGCGGGCCCGGAGGCATCCGTGTGGCCCTCGATGCGCACGGTCACGTCACGGTGGTCGCGGAGGACCAGGGCGTTGTGGATCAGGTCCGGCTTGTCCTGGGCCATGACGTGGTGACGCCCCAACTCGAAGTGGAGCCGCTTCAGCTCGGGCTCCCGGGGGTGGACCACCACCTCGTCGATCACGGGCACCTGGTAGAACGACGCGAACACGTCGGCGTCATCCCAGGCCCAGTGGTCCTGGCTGGCCTCTCGGAGCTCGGCCCGGGCCTTGGCCCATCCCCGCTCGTCGTCGAGGACCTCGTCCTGCATGCGGACCCGCTGACGAAGGTAGCGGTTGGGCACGGTCCAGTCCTCGCCCTTGGTGTCGTTCACGCTGACGAGGAAGGCCTCGGCGTACTCCCGCTGGGCGATGGCTCGGGAGAGCCGGCTGGCGGCCAGGCGGCGCTGCTCACGGGCCGCGCGGATGCGAGCGGTCTGAAGGTCCACGAGGTCGTGTGCCTCCATGAGCTGGCGCTCGGCGAGGGCCTCGTCGTCGATGGCGACCCGCATGGCGATGTGGTCGTCGCGATCGGCCTGCCGCACGTCCCGTCGAGCGTCGCGGAGGTCCTTGCGGGCCTGCCTTCGCATCGCACGGGCCGACGTGCGGGCCTCCTTTCGCTGGTCGATCGCCAGCTGACGTCGATCCACCGCGACCTCGGCCTCCGCCACCATGGCGCGCTCGTCTCCGAGCTGCTCTATGTGGTCGGGGACCTCCTCGACGGGGCCGTCGGACATGTGCCACCACACCATCGGGCGGGCATCGGCGGCAGCGGGGAGCAGCAGGGCGCACAGAGTCAGGGTGGTGGTCCGCATGGGTCCTCCAGGGCAAGGGGTTTCGGTCGCGGCCTCGCGGCCGCTGGTCGTCGGGAGACCCGTGCTCGGGGCCAGCATCCGTCGACGTCCCCTCAGTGGGTCGGGTCCGACGGGACACAAGGGGCGTCGTCCGGATAGACGTCGACGCCCCAGAGGTCGTCGTTTGTCCCTCCAAGCCCGTGTCCGCCGCTGGACCCCTTCCACGCCGAAGGCTCCGACGCCGCTCCTCCTCGACGCGGTGCCCGGCGCTGCCCTCGACGATGCCACCATCGAGGCCATGTGGCGGCTTCGGGTCGACACCTTCCCCCTCAAGCCCGAGGTGGACCCGGCGGTCGATCGCGCCCGCTATGCCCGCCGGGTCCGCATGGGCCAGCGCACCATGCTGCTCCGGGACCCCGACGGCGGCGTCCAGGGCACCTTCTCCTTCTTCTGGACGCCCTCCCCCGACGGCCAACAGCTGTGGCTGTTCCCCGAGTACGGCTACCTCGGCCGTGCCTACCGGGGACATCCTGCCCTCGCCTGGGGGGTTGCCCGGGGCCTGCTCGCGGCCCTTCGTGCAGCGCGCCGCCGACCCCTGTGGTTCGCGGGCATCGGCTACCCCCGCTCCCACCAGAGCCTGGCACGGGTGTTCCGCCCCCTGCACACCCTCGCAGACCCCGACCTTCCCGACGACGCCCGCGCCGTCCTGGTCGCGCTCCACGAACGCTTCGCCGGAGCCTCCTGGGACCGCCACACCCACCGTGTCTGGCTCCCGACCCTCCCGCGGGAGCAGCGCCCGGCCGAGCCTGGACCGGCCTGGCAGCGCTTCGAGACCATCTGCCCGGACTGGGCCGACGGCTACGGCGTGGGGCTGGCGGCCCGGATCGACCCCCGGGTGATCTGGCGGGCGGTGGCGGAGGGACGGACGCGCAGCTCCCGCGCCTGACCTCAGCGCCCGACCTCCACGGTCACGTCGACGACCAGGGGCTTGGTCGGGGTCGGCTCGGGGTGTGCCTCCCGCAGGCAAGCGCCGATGCCGGGATCGTCGGGCCACGGCCCCCAGTGCCAGGCGACGCCGTCCCAGCGAGCCTCCACCGTGGTCGTTCCCCGGGTCAGCACCCGGACCCCGCCGAGCTCCATGGCACAGCGCCAGCCTGTGGCGATCAGCGCCTGCTGCCAGGTGGAGGTCGCGCCCTTCCCGAACGCGGCGACCCTGGCCTGCACGGAGTCGTAGGCCGTCCCATACCGGGGGCAGGCATGCTCGGCCTGGACGTCCGCCATCTCCGCGCACGGGAGCTCCAGGTCGCCCATGAGCTCGCGGGACCAGCGGTCCATACGAGGGACGTCCTTCCGCCTCACGGCCGCGTCGACCGCCCACATCTGCATGTGGGCCCTCCGGTACGTGCCCTCCGGCAGACGGTCCATCACTCGCTCCACCGCGTCCATGGAGGTGGGGCGCACGACCCGGTCGGCGATGATCTCGGCCGCGACCACGCCCAGGCTCGGGTCCTCGATCGTCTCGAGCAGCTCGACCGCCATGAGCTCCCGCTCCTCGTCGCTGCGTGTGGCTCGACTGCCGCCCCCCTCCAGGACGAGGGCCACCTCCACCATCGTGCCGAGGTCTCCCAGGAATGGCTCGTCGGGCCAGAGCTCCTCGAACAAGCGAACGTCCTCGCGGAGGGCCTCCTCGTCGAGCCCACGCGGGACCCGTCCCTCCTGGTAGTGGGCCTGTCGCTGCTTCGTTCCGATGCTCGACCACGTCTCCCCCGGCGGGAGCACCTCGGCGATGGCGTCCTGCCAGCGCCGATGCCACGTGGCGCGCTCCACCTGCAGCCTCGCCAGCAGCGCCATGGCCGCCCAGGCCGGGTGCTCGAGGTCCCTTCCGTGCAGGTCGTCGGTACGCATCGACGCTTCGAGCTGCTCCCAGGGGGAGGTGCGTTGCCTCAGCGACTGCCACGTGGCGCTGTCCTCGACCTCCTCCTCCCAGTCGGAGGGAAGCTCGAGCTCGCTGTAGCGCTCCACCGGCACCCGACGGCTCCACCACACCCAGCGAGGGTCGTGGAGCCAGATGCGGAGCGCAGACCGCTCCAGAGGGTCCGCCTCGGGCGCCTCGCTCTCCTCGGGGTCGGCCGAGGGAGGGAGGGTACCCACAGAGGACACGAGCGCACGCTCCGACACCTCGAACGTGGCCGAGGGGGTGCGCCCGAGCCACAGCAAGAGGACGATCAGCAGGACAAGGACCGCTGCAGGGATGCCGTACCGTCGCCTGCTCATGGTGTTCCCGGGACCATCGCTCCCAGTCTACTCCACCTTCAGCAGGGGCACCCGCTCGGCCTGGCCGTCCCACAGCGCGTAGGTACCGGGGGCCAGCCCCCTCCACACCACACCACCGGGCACCTCCAGGACGTCCTCGGGAGCCGGCGGCGCGACGGGCTCGGCGCCGTCCTGGTCGACCTTCGCCCCCAGGGCCCACCAGGGCTGCAGCGGGCCGCCATCGGTCAGCTCGAGGGTCTCGGTGCGGACGAGGGGCACAGCCTCCACCTTCGCCCCCCCCTCCGGCACGAACAGACCCTGCCCCGCCCCCCAGGTCGGCAGCACCACCGGGAGCACGGCGGGCATGGCCATCGGGCGGTCGTGGCCCCGGGGCTGGACCCGACGCACGTCGACCGTGGGAGGCAGAGGCACGACGCCACCTCCCACCAGGGCCAGGCCGTCGGTCCGATCCAGCACCTGGACCGTGTCGGGCAGGGTCTCCGCGGGGCCCTCCACCGCTGGCCACACGACGACGGCGGCATCGGCGCTCCGCACCTCGTAGTGGGTGTCGGGACACAGCTCGACCCGGGCCCGGCCCGCTCCGTCGGTGGGGCCCTCTCGGGTGCAGCGGCTGTCGTCGGCGGACCACACGAGGGGCACGTCGCCCCGCGCCACACCCTGCACGGCGTCGACCACCTTCAGCTCGACGTCGACGGGATCGGTGCAGGCCAGCAGCATCCAGGTGATCACAGCGTGCCCTCCTCGGGACGTCCGGTCGGGTCGTGGGGATCCGGGTACAGGTAGCGGGTCAGCGCATCCGCCATGGCCCAGGCGAAGGCCTCCTTCACGCGGTCTTCCCGCCAGCGAAGGGACTCCTCGTAGTCGATCGCGTTGTGGAGCTCGACGATGACCGAGGGCATCGACGGCTTGCGGAGCATGAACAGGTAGCGACGATCCTGGAAGGCCCCGGGCGTGGGGTCGAGGTCGAACAGGCCGGTGTAGTTCTCGCCGCCGTACGGAGGGAAGCCGGCCTGGGCCATCGAGGTGGCGACGGTGCGGGCGAAGCTGGCCCGCTCCTCCCGGATGCCGTCCTTGTCCCGGTAGAGGATGGAGAAGCCGGGCTGGTGGTCGTCCCGGTAGATCACCCGGTCGGGGTTGTGGGCCCACACGTAGGGGTCGCCCCGGGAGTCGGTGTGGAGCTCCACGAGCACGTCGACCCCGAGGGCCTCGGCCCGGTCGACCCGGCGCTGGTAGCTGGGGCGCTCGCCGACGTCCCGGGAGAGCACGATGTCGAACCGGTCGAGGGTCTCGAGTCGCTCGGCGAGGTCGAGGACCACCTCGAGGGTGGTTTCTTCCTCCACCTGGCCGTGGGCGCCGATGTTGCCGATGTTGCTGCCGGTTCCGTGGCCGGCGGAGAGCATCACCTTCTTGCGGGGACCGAAGGCCGGGCGGAGGGGCGGTGGCGACAGGGGAGCGCCCGGCGCCGGCCACACCGGTGCGTCGACCCGGTCGGGGGCTTCGTCGGCGAGGGAGAGGGCGAGGGCCAGCAGGACCACGGGGGGCTCCGACAGCGGGAGGGGGGCTCGGTTCAACATAGCGGCGTGGGCCCCCGCGACGACCCACGGTGTCAGAGCAAAAGGGCGGGGCGGGCCAGCGGGCCTCCGCTCACCAACGCCGCGTCGAGGTCCGCGACGAAACACGGTGTCAGAGCAAAAGGGCTCGGCACGACCCGTGGAATACAGTGGAGCCATGAGCGAGGCTGCCCTCCTACGACGACGCGCGCGCATCCAGGCCGAGGCCCAGGCGGAGCTGGACCGGGCCGAGGTGGAGGCGCACCTGGCCCTTCCTCCCGGCGAGCGCCTTCGCCGCGCCCTGGAGCTCTCAGCGGCTCACTTGGAGGCCTTTCCCCCCACCGGCGACGAGGTCGACGACGAAGCCGAGGTCTGGCGGCGGGTCCGGGCGTACCTGCAGAGCCTCCCCCGGTGATCGACGCCCTCGACGAGCTCCTCGCCGGTCTCGAGCGGCTCGAGGCCCACCAAGGTCTCGGGGTGGCGCTGATCGGCGGGCTGGCGCGCGGCGTGTGGGCCCGACCGCGGGCCACCATGGACGTGGACGTGCTCGTGGACACCACCGATCTGGAGGCGCTCGTCGAAGCAGCCCCCCAGGCAGGGTTGACCACCAACGACAAGGAGGTCGCCACCCTCCGCGGCTCCGGCATGACCCGCCTTCGCATCCCCACGCACCCGACGGGTCCGGTACGGCTCGACGTGTTGTCGGCGGATCACCCCTACTACCAGCGGGTCATCGCCCGCGCGGTGCGAACCACGGTCCTCGGTCACGAGGTGCCCGTCGCCTGCGCCGAGGACATTGTCGTGCTGAAGGTCCTCGCCGACCGCCTCCAGGACCGAGCGGACGTCGAAGCCATCCTGCAGTCCCAGGGCGATCGTATCCGCTGGGCGATCATCGAGGAGGAGTGTGCCGCGCTGGACCTGACCCCACCCCAACCACAGCCCTCTTGACAACCTATAAGAGCTAGCGTCGATCCTGCCGGTCCCGCGCCTTCTTCCGCGCCGCCAGCAGTCGCCCGGCGTAGCTGTCCTCCGGAACCTCGGGGGCCTCGACGTCGACGCCGTCGGTCTCCTCGACCGGTCCGGCGGCCTCGGCCCGCGCGGTCTGGGCCACGATCTGCCCGCGGGCCGGCCGGAACCTGGGACGGGTCCCCGCCGGCACGGTCGCAGAGGACTCCCCGGGCCGCTGGAAGAGCTCGAGCCGACGGGCCGCCACATCGAGGAGGAGCAGCAGGGCCGCCAAGCCCATCATCCACGGCCACAGGGCCGTCGGCACCATCCGGGGGACGTCGGGGCGACGGAAGGCGAAGGCGGGGTCGTCGAGGAGCTGCCCCCCGCCGACCCGGGCCAGCTCCTGGAGGAGGGGTCCGCCCGCCTGGGTGAGGCGATACTCGGGGGAGTAGGGCTGCACGGCCTCGGCCGAGCTGGCGGCCACCGTGGTGCCCTCCTCCGACAGCTCGACGCCCACCATCCAGCTGCCGTCCTGGTCGACGGGCAGGCGGGCTTCGTAGCGCCCGGGCGCTACCTGCTGGAGACGGAGCGCGTGCACCTCGAGGTCCGGGGCCACCACCCGGGCCTCCCCATCGAGGAAGTTGCGGAAGGAGCCGTCGGCCGCGAAGGCGTCGACCCCGACCAACAACTCCCCGTCGCGGATCTCTGCAGAGACGTCGATCCCCTGGGCCCCCTCGGTGGCCAGGAAGCGGCCTGCCTGGGTCCACAGGCGGGTGAACGACGCCGTGCCCAGCATCGCGCTGGCCCAGCGGCCGCGAGCGTCGCTGGTCCACGCCAGGGAGCGACCGAGGCCATACCGGCCATGGGCGAGCAGCGGCAGATCGCCGTGGGTCTCGTCGGGGATCCACAGCGGCACCGTGCTGCGGGGACGGGGCTCGGTGGCGATGTAGCCCTGCAGCGTGGGCAGGTTCCCCACGCCGCGGGTCACGGGCGAGGGCACGCCGGCCTTCGGAAGGAAGGGCTCCTCCACCAGGAAGGAGCGGCTCGCGAGCATCGCCTCCCGGGTGAAGATGGCGGGGATGGCCGACTTGTCGGTCACCGTGTAGGTGTTGCCCCCGCCCGCCCGCGCGAAGCCCTCCATCGCCGGGTTGTTGGCGGAGCCGCCCACCGCCACGGACGTGAGCGTGATGCCATCGTTGCTCTTGGCGTCGCGGATCAACGGCGTGGGGTCGTCGCCGCTGACGATGCCGTCGGACAGCACGACCATGTGCTTCAGGGCCGAGTCGTTGGCCTTCAGCGCCCGCGTCGCCTCCTGGATGGCCGGGTAGAGGACCGTTCCGCCGCCGGGCTTCAGCGCGGAGACGTCGTCGAAGACCCGCCGCTTGTCGTCGAGGGGAGCGAGGGGGCTGATCCAGGTGCTGGCGGCGTCGAAGCTGATCACGCCGAGGCTGTCGCGGGCGTTGAGGAGCTCGGCGGTCTGGAGCGCGGCCTCCTTGGCCAGGTCCATGGCCGTCCCTCCCATCCCGCCAGCGCCCATCGAGCAAGACTTGTCGATGGCGAGGACCATGGCGAGCGCCGGGAAGCGCGTCTTGTCCTCCAGATCCATCCGGACGGGCAGCGCCTCCTCCACCGGCGTCTTGTACCAGCCGCCGACGCCGAAGCTCTGGTCGCCACCGACCATGGCCAGGCCCCGCCCGAGGTCGCGGACGTAGCTCTGCAGGGCTCGCTGCTGTGCCTGGGTGGTCAGGTAAGCGGGCACGTCGACCAGCACCACGGCGGCGTGGTTCCGCAGCTGGACCAGGTTGCTGGGGAGGCGGTCGAGGCCGACGAGGTCGACCTGCAGCCCGCCCCGACGCATGGCCTCGGCCACGTGCTGTCCATGGCCCTTCGCTCGCTCCACGACGAGGACACGGGGGGAGCCGGCGACCTGCACGGTGCCAACGACCTGGTTGTTCTCGGGCTGAGCGTCGTAGGCCTCGTCGACCTCGAGGACGGCGCGGTAGCGGTACAGGCCCGGCTGCTCGGCCTGCTGCCGGATGGTGAGGACCTCGGCACGCCCCCCGGTGAGCTCGACCTCCTGGGCGCCCAGGTACTCGTTGTTGCGGTAAAGGCGCACGCGGCCCTTGGCGTCCTGACGGGCGCGGGCCACCACCTTCACCTCGTAGGCAGCCCCCTCGTCGACCCGGGTCGGCGCCACCAGGTCTTCGAGCAGCGCCTCCGGGCCGTCGGGACGACCTACCTGGACGACGGAGAGCTCGAGGTCCTCCTGCCCAGCGACCAGGGCCTGGGCGACGGCGTCACCGCGGGTCTGCTCCCCATCGGAGACCAGAACCAGCCGACGGGTGCGGTCGGCGGGCAGCAGCGCCGTGCCGAGGCGCAGGCCAGATGCCAGATCCGAGTGGTGGGGGCTCGGCGTGGCCTCGACCGCCGGCAGCTCGAGCTTCTCCTGGAGGTCCCGCTCGACGACCGCCTCGTCACCGAAGACCACGACGGCGGCCCGATCGCCCCCGTCCTGATGGGTGAGGGCCTCCTGGACGAAGGCCTGAGCCCGGGCGCGCCCGTCGGGTCCCATGGAGGCCGACTGATCGACGACGAAGACCACCGCGAGGTCGTCGACGGCCCGACGCCAGGTCAGCTCGCAGAGCGCCGCCACCAGGACGGCCAGCAAGACGGTGCGCAGCGCCAGGGTGGTCCACCAGCGCCGTCGGGAGATGCGACGACGGGTCGTCCAGGCGATGCCGACCATCGGCAACCACAGCAGGGCCAGCCACCAAAGGTCGGGGCGGTCGAAGCCGATGGGTCCCATCATGGTGCCACCACCCGCGTCATGCGACCCTCCGCCGGTGGTAGGCCAGCCACTCGAGGAGCAGCAACGCGAGCGCGATCCAGGCGAGGGGCCGCCACAGCTCACGGCGTCCGAGGAGGCTGGCCTGGTGGGCCGGGCCACTCCCCTCCTCCCCGAGGACGAGGTCACGGCGGGGCAGGACCTTGGACTCGCCCTCCGACAGCAGGTTGGCGGCGAAGCGAGAACGAAGCGGGCCCATGGACACGGTGTACACACCGACGCGGTCGAGGCCGCTGGCCCTCAGCACCCCATCATCGAGGCGCACGCTGGCCAGCGAGCCCTCGGGCCCCTCGATGGTGGGGTCGCCGTCGAACGCACCGACGCTCTGCACCCACGGCCGACCCGTCGCCACGCTGCCGCTTCCACCGAGCCCCTCCCGGTCGGCCGTCAGCCAGCCCACGGTGTTGAGCACGAAGATGGGCCAGCTGACCCGCAGGGGAACGTCGGACTTCAGGGGATCGAAGCAGAGCTGGACGATGCGCCCGCCGTCGCGCTCGCCTGCGAGGACCAGGGGGCCCGTGGTGCCGTCGACCAGGGGGACGAGCCCCGCGGAGTCCACCACGGACCGAGCCTCGGCCAGGACGGAGCGGCTCCACGTGGTGTACCGGAGCAGCGGGTGGGTGCGGTTCCAGTCGATGACGCCGGGGGCCTTCTGCACCGAGCCGAAGCCCACGGGGCTGCCCGCGTAGGGGCCGAGCACGGCGTAGTTCAGGCCCTCGAGGCCGTCGGGGACGTCACCGGCCACGAGCACGGCATCCGCCCCGGCCAACAGCTCGGGGGTCACCCCCGCCACGGGGACCCGCTGGGCCTCGATGCGGGGGTCGCTGGCGAGGATGCGGGCGAGGAGGGCGTCGCCGCCGACGAGCAGCACCTCGGACACAGCGGCCTCGTCGAGCACGGCGTAGGCGACGTCGTCCGCCGGGAGCACGTCGCCGGGCCAGGCGAGCACCACCTTGAGGAGTCCGCTGGAGCCCGGGGGGAGGTCCACCACCATGGGCACGGCGCTGCCGGGAGGCAGGCTCTGGGTCTCCACCTTCAGCCGCTCCCCGTCGAGGTAGACCTCCACGGTGCCGAGGCCGTCCCGGTCACCGAAGTTGGTGACGGTCACGAAGAGCTGCTGCTCGAGGTCGGACAGGGGGGAGCGCCGCACGTCGAGGGCCACGATGCCTGCGTTGTGACCCGAGCGCCCCAACGGCACGTACCGGACCGGAATGCCCCCGGCAGCCACTGCGGAGAGCTCAGAGGCCCCACCGTCGGAGAGCACCACCACCTCCACGTCGGGCCGGGAGCGAGCCAGGGACATCGCCAGGCGCAGGCCCGCCTCCAGGTCCGCGGTGGACTGGCTGACCCGCAGCGATCCCAGGCCCACGCGGAGCGTTCCCTTGTCGCGGGTGAAGGGGGTGACCACCTCCACCGCCGCGCCAGCGTCGACGATCATCGCCTCGTCGCCGACGGGCAGCTCGTCGATGAGACGGGCGGCCTCGGCGATGGCCCCGTCGAGGCGGGTGGGCTCGACGTCGGTGGCCCCCATGGAGGCGGAGGTGTCGACCACCAGCACCATGGAGTGGGCCGGCACGTCGCTCGCCTCCACCCAGGGGCGAGCCAGGGCGACCACGAGCAGGGCCAGGAGAGCCAGCTGCAGCAGCAGCAGCAGGTTTCGCCGGAAGCGATGGAAGGGGGACGCGAGCTGCTCGGACTGCTTGACGGCGTGCCAGGGCAGCAGGCTGCTCACCCGCACCTTCCGCCGCCGCAGCCGCAGGAAGTACATGGCGATCAGCGGGATCGCGAGCAGGCCGAGGGCCAACGCCGAGGGGGCGAGCAGGTTCATCGACGGGACTGTAGCAGCCGGAGTCCCCTCGGGATGGGAGACACCGCACCTGGACGTCGAGGCCGGACCGCGCGGCGGGCGCGGTCCGGGAGGAGATCAGCGGACGACGAACTCGACGATGTCGAAGTCCTGACCCCGAAGGACACTGCCGACCTGCTTTCCACGCAGCTTGACGTCGTACAGGGCCTCGACCGCTCCGTGGATCGCGCCGAAGGTGAACGACAGCTCCCGGGACGAGCCCTGCTCCTCCCCCGCCGAGCAGATGGTCTCGGTCAGGTACACCTTGAAGGTGTCGCCGTCGCGCTCCAG
>Ga0213839_1000824_pt1 | contig 26006 bp, 15 predicted proteins | sample SWPATP21_FD_160075 | JGI IMG/M metagenome (GOLD analysis project Ga0213839, IMG submission 160075) | Coastal seawater microbial communities from Marineland, Florida, United States - SWPA TP2 #1 | ecosystem: Environmental > Aquatic > Marine > Coastal | place: USA: Florida | collected 2016-08-14
GGGGTTGCGTGGTGACCCCGACAGGATTCGAACCTGTAACCTGCCCCTTAGGAGGGGGCTGCTCTATCCAGTTGAGCCACGGGGCCACGCGCGGCGTTCTTAGCGGAGCGGCGCGGGCTTGTCATGCCCGCCGCGCCCCGGTCGGGACGCAAAAACGGCGGTTTGCGGCAAAAGGCGTGAAAAACCTGGTCGGGGGAAGGCTGGTGTTAAGGTGTTTGCGGTCAATGTCACGACGAACCGGCCGGAATCGCTCTGGCGGGATGTTTCCAGACCGGGGGACCGCCCCCGCGCCAACCGGACAAAGGTGACTTTCATGGCCGCTTCCGCATCGCCGACACGTGACACGACCCCGGGCGCCCTGCGCCGGCTTTCGCCGCTGCACTGGCTCTCCCACATGCGCCTGGCGATGAAACTGCCGCTGATCATCTCGGCGCTCGGCGCGCTTGTCGCGACGGTGCTGGCGGTGACCTCCTATTTCGACGCCGAAAAGATCATGACGGCGGAGATCGAGCAGAAGTTCTACTCTGCCCTGGAATCCCGCAAATCCCAGCTCCTCGACCTGCTGCGCAGTGCCGAGGACGACATGCTGACCCAGGTAGACAACCCCACGACCCGCCTCGCCCTGGGGAGCTTTTCGCTCGCCTGGAACACCTTTGGCGGCAACCAGACGGAGCAGCTTCAGACCGAATATATCGATCAGAACAGCCACCCCGCGGGGGAACGCGACGCGATGACCAAGTCGGGCAGCGGAAGCCAGTACGACGTCTTTCACGCCAAGTTTCATCCGTATTATCGCAAGGTTCTGAAAGCGAAGGGGTATCACGACATCTTCCTGATCGACCGGGATGCCAATGTCGTCTACAGCGTCACCAAGGAACGGGATTTCGCGACCAACCTCGACACCGGGCCCTGGGCGGACAGCGATCTGGCACAGGCCTATCGCAGCGCACTGCAGAGCGCCGACGGGACCGTGGTCTTCACCGATTTCAACGCATACGAGCCAAGCGGCGATGCGCCTGCGGCCTTCCTCGCCGCGCGGGTGATGGATGGCGACCGGCTTCAGGGGGTGCTGATCTACCAGCTGCCCGCGGACCGGATCAATGCGATCCTCAACGACGCCTCCGGCCTGGGGGAAACCGGCGAAAGCTATGCGGTCAGCGCGGGATACGAGATGCGGTCGAAAAGCCGCCTGCCCGGCCGCCCGCCGATGCTGGGCGCGGTGGAGCCGACCGCCTTCCTCAAGGATATCTTCGACGGCGGCCCGCCCCGGTTCGTCCAGTCCGCCACCGACACCGGAGAGGCGGCACATGTGATGGCGGACCGGCTGCGGTTTCACGATGCGACCTGGGCCGTGGTGATCACGCAGGACGACCGGGAACTGCTCTCGCCGGTGATCGAACTGCGCAACAACCTCGCCATGCAGCTTGCCGGGCTGGTCGCCATCCTGCTCATCGTCGGGTGGCTTGTCGGGCGGGGCATCGCGCGCCCGTTCCAGCGCATCAACGACAGCCTGCAACGTGTGGCGGAGGGCGATCTGGACAGCGAGATCCCGATGACCGAGCGCAGGGAAGACGTGGGCGCCCTGGCCCGCAACCTGGAAAATCTGCGCGCCAAGCTGGAAGAGGCGGAGGCCGACAGGCTGGTCGCGGATCAGCGGGCCCGGGAACAGCAGCATGTGGTCGAGAACCTGACCGCCCGGATCCGCGATCTGTCCGATGGCAACCTGACCGCGCGGATCGACGTGGATTTCGCCCCCGATTACCAGACCCTGCGCGCCGCCTATAATTCGGCGGTGGAGCAGCTCCACGACACGGTCTCCTCTCTCCTGAGCGCGGCGAAGGAGATCGACGGCAATGCGCGCGACGTGGAAAACGCCTCCAACGACCTGAGCCAGAAGGCCATCGAACAGGCCGCCAGCCTGGAAGAAACCGCCGCCGCCATCACGGAGCTGTCGGCCTCCGTCAAATCGACGGCCGATGCGGCGGGGGACGCGGATACGGTGATGACCCGCGCCAAGGCGGATGCCCAGGAAAGCGGGCAGGTGGTGACGCGGGCCATGGGCGCGATGGACAAGATCTCCTCCTCCTCGCAGAAGATCACGCAGGTCACCTCGGTGATCGAGGACCTGGCGTTCCAGACCAATCTGCTCGCGCTCAACGCCGGGGTGGAAGCGGCGCGGGCGGGCGAGGCAGGGCGCGGCTTTGCCGTCGTGGCCTCCGAAGTGCGGGCGCTGGCGCAGCGGTCGTCGGACGCGGCGAAGGAAATCAACTCCCTGATCCAGGAAAGCGCGGAGAACGTGGTGAGCGGGGTGGAGCTGGTGGAAAAGGCCGGGGCCTCCTTCGACAACCTGATCGGAGAATTCGACAAGGTCTCCGTTTCCGTCTCGTCGATCGCCTCGGCCGCGCGAGAGCAGTCGATCGGCATCCAGGAGATCAGTTCCGCCGTCGATCAGCTTGACGGGGTCACACAGAAGAACGCCGCCGTGGCGACGCAGGTCCATGGTACCGGCAAGGTGATGGTGAACGAGGCGGCCCGGCTGATGCAGGTGTCGGCGGCCTTCCGGGTCAACGGATCGGAGGCGGGCGCGGCGCCTGCCAAGGCCCAGACTGCGGCGTCCCCCGCGGCGCGGGTCGGGCGGCAGGTGGTCAATGGCGGCGTCGCGGGGGTCGACGACATGTCGGACGACAGCTGGGCAGAGTTCTGAGGGATGGACCGGGCAAAAACGCAACCCCGCGACCCGCCGCGGGCCTTGCCGCTTGATCGCTGCGGGGGCTCTCTGTAACACTCGGGGCATTCATTCAGGACGACAGACAGTGCCCCCATCAGACCGCCGACCGCTCACCCTTCGCGATGTGTCCGAAGCCTCGGGGGTGTCCGAAATGACGGTCAGCCGGGTCTTGCGCAATCGCGGCGATGTCTCTGCCGCCACGCGCGAAAAGGTGCTGGAGGCGGCGCAACGGCTGGGCTATGTGCCCAACAAGATTGCGGGGGCTCTGGCAAGCCAGCAGGTCAACCTCGTCGCCGTCATCATCCCCTCGGTCGCCAACATGGTCTTCCCGGAGGTGCTGGCCGGGATCAGCCGCGCGCTGGAGGAGACGGAGCTTCAGCCGGTGGTCGGCGTGACCGATTATTCGCCGGAAAAAGAGCAGACGGTGCTCTACGAGATGCTCTCCTGGCGGCCGTCGGGCGTGATCATCGCCGGGCTGGAACATTCCGACGCCTCGCGCGCGATGCTGGCCGCCGCCGGCATCCCGGTGGTGGAGATCATGGACACCGATGGCGAGCCGGTCGATGCCGCGGTCGGGATTTCGCACCGGCGCGCCGGACGGGAAATGGGCAAGGCGATCCTGGAGGCCGGGTATCGCAGGATCGGCTACCTCGGCACAAAGCTGGGTCTCGACCGGCGGGCGCGCAAACGGTTCGAAGGATTTACCGAGGCGCTCGCCAAGGGCGGGGTCGAGATCGCGGATCAGGAATTTTACACGGACGGATCGGCGCTGGCCAAGGGGCGGGAGATGACCCGCACCATCATGGAACGGTCTCCAGACCTAGATTTCCTGTATTATTCCAATGACATGATCGGGGCCGGCGGGCTGCTTTGGCTGACGGAAATGGGCTATGACGTGCCCGGCACGATCGGCTGTGCGGGGTTCAATGACGTGCAGCTTCTGCAGGGGCTGCCGCGCAAGCTGGCGACGATGGACAGCTGCCGCCGCGAGATCGGCAAGCGCGCCGCGGAGATCATCCTGGCCCGGCTGGCCGGAGAGGACGCGCCCTCGGGCAAGGTGGAGCTGACCCCGCGGATCAACCCCGGCGACACGCTGCGTCAGGGCTGATCCATGGCGCGGCCGGTTCTCGACAATCGTGCCGCGCGGCGGTTGTTCCTGCATCGTCATCTTCTCGGCGATCCGCCTGCGGGGCCGGGCAAGGGCGCGGATCTGCTCAAGGTGATCCGCGATCTGGGCTTCGTGCAGGTCGACAGCGTGAATACGGTCGAACGCGCGCATCACATGATCCTGTTTGCCCGCCGCCCGGCCTACCGGCCCCCGGCGCTGCACCGGCTGATCGAAAAGGACCGGGCGCTGTTCGAGCACTGGACCCATGACGCGGCGGTCATCCCGGCGGAGTTCTACCGCTACTGGCACCTGCCCTTCGACCGGGCGCGGGACCGGCTGACGGAGCGGTGGAAGACCTGGCAGGGCGGGGCCTATCTGGAGGAACTGGACCGGGTGCTGACCTATGTGGCCGATCACGGGCCGGTCAAGTCGTCGGATCTGATCGCGGAAGAGCACAAGGGGCAGTCAGGTGGCTGGTGGAACTGGCATCCGTCCAAGGCGGCGCTGGAATATCTGTGGCGGACGGGGGCGCTGGCGATCTCTGGCCGGCAGGGGTTCCAGAAGCTTTATGACCTGCCGGAGCGCGCCTACCCCCTGCCCTGCGCCGCCCCTCCGCCGGAACCGGAGGAGATTGTCGAGTGGTTCTGCGAGGAGGCGCTGACCCGGCTCGGCTTTGCCACGAGCGGAGAGATCGCGGCCTTCTGGGATCATGTCAGCCCGGCGGAAGCCAAGGACTGGGTCGCGCGCGGGCTGGCGTCGGGGCGGCTGGAGGAGATCGACGTGCTGGGCCATGACGGCAAGGCCCGCCGGTCCGTCGTCTGGCCGGGCACGATGGAGGAGGCCGCGAACCTGCCGGAGGCGCCGCCGCGGGTGCGGGTTCTGTCCCCCTTCGATCCGGCGCTGCGGGATCGCAAACGGGCGGAGCGGCTTTTCGGGTTCTTCTACCGGATCGAGATCTTTGTCCCGGCGGAGAAGCGGCAATATGGCTATTACGTCTTTCCCCTGCTCGAGGGAGAGCAGCTGATCGGGCGGATCGACATGAAGGCGGACCGGGAAGCCGGGGTGCTGGAGGTCAGCAAGCTGTGGCTGGAACCGGGGGTGCGCCCTGCAAAGGGTCGGTTGGCCCGGCTGGAGGCGGAGCTGGAGCGGATGGCCCGGCTGGCAGGCGTGGGCGAGGTGCGGATCGCGCCCGACTGGATCCAGATGCCGCATTGAAAACGCCGCCCCGGAAGGCGGCGTTTTATCTGTCAGGTCAATACGTTCAGCAGCCCTGGACGGCGCGCCCGGTCAGGACCTTGGTCAGGTGTGCGCGGTATTCGGCGCTGCCGTGCAGGTCGGAGATCATGTTGTCGGACGGCACGCTCAACCCCGAGATCGCATCGGCGGAGAAATCGCCCGCCAGCGCCTCTTCGGCCTCTTTCCAGCGGAAGACACCGTTGTTCGACGCCCCGGTCACGCCGACGCCGACCCGGTCGCCGTATTTCGCGACGAAGACGCCGGTGAGGGCAAAGCGCGAGGCGGGCTGTTCGAACTTGATGTAGCAGGCCGCGTCAGGGATCGGGAACTTGACCGCGGTGACGATCTCTCCCTCCTCCAAGGCGGTGGCGAACATGCCTTCGAAGTAATCATCCGCGGCGATTTCGCGCGTGTTGGTCACGATGGTCGCCTGGCAGGCCATGGCCGCCGCCGGGTAGCAGGCGGAGGGGTCGTTGTTGGCCAGCGAGCCGCCGATGGTGCCGCGGTTGCGGACCGCCGGATCACCGATGTTCGCGGCGAGACTGGCCAGCGCCGGGAAGGCGGAGGCGGCCTCTTTCGCCACGGTGGCGTGGCTGGTCGCGCCCTTGATGGTCAGCGTGCCGCCGTCGGCGGAGACGCCGACCAGATCGGCGATGCCCAGAAGGCTGACCAGCGTGCCGGGCTGGTTCAGGCGCTGTTTCATCGTCGGGATGAGGGTCTGACCGCCGGAGAGGGGCTGAGCGTCCTCATCCGCGAGGGCGGCGATGGCCTCGTCCAGTGTCTTGGGTTTTACGAATTCGAAATTGTACATCTTTTCAACTCCCTGTCTGGGGTGCGCCGCCCCTCTTCGGGGCAGCGTAGATCATTTGTTCATGGCCGACCAGACACGCGACGGCGACAGCGGCATGTCGATATGCGCAACGTCATGGCCGTTCCGGTTGAGCGCGTCGAGCACCGCGTTGACCAGCGCCGGCGGGGAACCGATCGCCCCGGCCTCGCCGCAGCCTTTCACGCCAAGCGGGTTGTGCGTGCACGGGGTCTGGCAGGAGTGGTCCACCGTGATCATCGGCAGATCGGACGCGCGCGGCATGGCGTAGTCCATGTAGGAGGCCGAGAGGAGCTGGCCGTCCGCATCATAGGCGCAGTTTTCAAGCAGCGCCTGCCCGATCCCCTGCCCCACGCCGCCATGGACCTGGCCCTCGACGATCATCGGGTTCACCACGTTGCCGAAATCATCGGCGGCGGTGAAACGCTGAACCTCGACCTTGCCGGTGCCCTCGTCGACCTCGACCTCGCAGATGTAGGTGCCGGAGGGGTAGGTGAAGTTGGCCGGGTCATAGAACGCGGTTTCCTCAAGCCCCGGTTCGATCTGGTCGAGCGGGTAGTTGTGCGGCACGTAGGCGGCGAGCGTCACGTCCCCCCAGGCGAGCGATTTGTCGGTGCCCGCGACAGTGAACTGCCCGTCCTTGAGCTCGATGTCCGACTCAGACGCTTCCATGATATGGGCCGCGATCTTCTTCGACTTGGCGATGATCTTTTCGGTCGCCCGGAACATGGCAGAGCCGCCGACCGCGAGGGAACGGGAGCCGTAGGTGCCCATGCCCATGGGGGTGTTGGCAGTGTCGCCATGGACGATTTCGACCTGGCTGGCGTCGATGCCGATCATGTCGGCGATCACCTGCGGGAAGGTCGTCTCGTGCCCCTGCCCGTGGGAATGCGAGCCGGTCATGACCACGATGCCGCCGGTCGCGTTGACCCGGACGGTGGCGGATTCATAAAGACCGGCGCGGGCCCCCAACTGGCCGACGAGGTTGGACGGCGCGATGCCGCAGGCCTCGATATAGTTGGAGATGCCGAGGCCACGGAACTTGCCGCGCGCCTTGCTTTCCGCCGCGCGGGCGTCAAAGCCCGCAACGTCCGCCAGTTCCAGCGCCTTGTCGAGCGTGGCGTGGTAATTGCCGGTGTCGTATTCCACCGCGACCGGGGTCGCATAGGGGAACTGGTCGGGCTTGATGAAGTTCTGGCGGCGCAGTTCGGCCGGGTCGACCTTGAGCTCCCGCGCGGCCTTGTCGATGCAACGTTCAAGCTGGTAGGTCGCCTCCGGCCGGCCGGCCCCGCGATAGGCGTCAACGGGCACGGTGTTGGTGAAGACCGCCTTGACGTTCACGTAGATCAGCGGTGTGCGGTAATTGCCGGCCATCAGCGTGCCGTGCAGCCATGTCGGCACCGAGGGCGCGAAGGTCGAGAGGTAGGCCCCCATGTTCGCGTAGGTGTCGGTGCGCAGCGCGGTGAAGTTGTTGTCCGCGTCGAGCGCGAGCTGGATCTTCGTCACGTGGTCGCGGCCGTGGGCGTCGGACATGAAGGCCTCGGACCGGGTGGAGGTCCATTTGACCGGGCGCTTGAGCTGCTTGGCCGCGAAGGTGCAGAAGGCTTCCTCCGCATAATGGAAGATCTTGGTGCCGAAACCGCCGCCGACATCCGGGGCCACGACGCGCAGCTTGTGTTCCGGGATGCCAAGGACGAAGGCGCCCATGAGCAGGCGGATCACATGCGGGTTCTGCGACGTGGTGTAGAGCGTCGACTCGTCATTGTGCGCCGCATAGTCGCCGACGGCGACGCGCGGCTCCATCGGGTTGGCGACGAGGCGGTTGTTCACCAGTTCCAGCGTGGTGACATGGGCCGCCTTTTCAAAGGCTTCGTCCACCGCGGCCTTGTTCTCCTCCACGAAGCCCCAGTCGTAGCAGAGGTTCGAGGTCAGGTCGTCATGCACCTTGACGCTGTCATCCGCCACGGCCTTCTTCATGTCGATCACGGCGGGCAGTTCGGTCAGGTCCAGCTCGATCGCCTCTGCCGCGTCGCGCGCCTGTTCGAGGCTGTCGGCCACCACGGCGGCGACGATTTCACCGACATGCCGGATCTTGCCCTCGGCCAGAATCGGGTGCTTGGGTTCCTGCATGGGCTGGCCATGCTTGTCCGTCACCTGCCAGCCGCAGGGCAGACCGCCGACGGCCTCGAAATCCTTGGCGGTAAAGACGCGGACGACGCCCGGCATCCCTTCGGCCGCCGAGGTGTCGATGCCGTTGATCGTCGCATGGGCCACGTCGGAGCGCAGGAAATGCACGTAGAGCTGGCCGTTGAGGTTGATGTCATCCGTGTACCGGCCCTTGCCGGTCAGGAAACGCAGGTCTTCGCGCCGCTTGGTGCTGGCGCCAATGCCGTCTTTGGGCATGGTATCCTCCCGTTGAATAGGCGCTCTCCCGTGCGCCCGTCTGGTCCTTGCGGCCCGGACTCCTCCTGTCCGGATCGCGCCGTTCTTGTCGGGGTCTTATTCTGCGGCGACCGCGGGGACCTCTTGTCCCGAAGCGGCAAGCACGGCTTTCACGATGTTGTGGTAGCCGGTGCAGCGGCAGATGTTGCCTTCGAGGTGATGCCGGATTTCGGCCTCGGTCGGCTTGGGGTTTTCCTCCAGAAGCGAGGTGGCGGCCATCACCATGCCGGGAGTGCAGAACCCGCACTGAAGCCCGTGGTGATCCTGAAACGCCTGCTGCACCTTGGAGAGGGTGCCGTCGGAATTGGCCATGCCTTCGATGGTGGCGACCGTCGCGCCATCCGCTTCGGCGGCGAACATGGTGCAGGATTTGACCTGCTTGCCGTCGACATGGACCGTGCAGGCGCCGCACTGGCTGGTGTCGCAGCCGATATGCGTGCCGGTCAGGCCCAGTTCCTCGCGCAGGAACGTCGACAGGAGCGTGCGCCCCTCGGCCTCGCCGGACATGGTCTTGCCGTTGACCGTCATTGAAATCTTCATGTTTTCCTCCCGGTGCTTGCTTTTTTTCTGCTGGCGGATGGGTCAGCTTGTCAGGCGTTTGAACCAGCCCTTCTTGGGTTGGTCGCCCGGCCCTTCCTCTGCCGCGTCCGCGTCCTTCGGACCTTCGACGGCATTTGCGAAATTCTCAAAAAACTGGTCGGCCATCTTCTTGGCGAACCCGTCGATGATGCGGCTGCCAAGCTGGGCGAGCTTGCCGCCAACCTTGGCCTCGACCTCGTAATGCAGGCGGGTGCCGCCCTCGATCTCTTCGAGCTTAACATCCGCGCCGCCCTTGGCAAATCCGGCCGCGCCGCCCTTGCCCTCGCCCGAGAGCGTCAGGCTTTCGGGCGGGTTCATGTTGGACAGGGTGACCTGGCCCTTGAAGGTGGCCTTCACCGGGCCGACCCTCTGCACGACCGTGGCCTCGAACCCGTCTTCGGGGTTGCCGGTCAGGTCCTGACACCCCGGAACGCATTGCTTCAGCACCTCTGCCGACAGCAGCGCCGCATATACTGTTTCCCGATCTGCGGATATCTCACGGGAATCTGTAAGTTGCATGTAGAGTCTCCCTTTTGACGCGACAGTAACGTCAGATGCGTTGGCTGCAAATGGAAAGCACCCCGGTGGCGGGGGGGCGGGTGTCTCATCGCTGAGACAGGTGCGGCCGGGTTTCTGTCGGGGGCGGAGTTTCCGATAGGCGTCACCGCCCGCCGGGCCGGGGCGAAATGCGACCATTGGGCACGCGAAAGCGCCATCTCCTTCATTGCGCGCGCCGAGAATCACTTCTATATCCGGCGGCGGGACACCCCTCCCCAACGAGGGGCGTTTATCTGGAAGGATACCATCAATGGCGAACAACGCTCCGGCATCGCGGCCGGTCAATCCTCGATTCTCCTCTGGCCCCTGCGCCAAGATCCCCACATTCGAATTGTCGAAACTCTCCGACGCCGCGCTTGGCCGGTCGCACCGCGCCGCCATCGGCAAGGAGAAGCTGAAGGCCGCGATCGAAGAGACGCGCGAGATCCTCGGCATCCCGGCAGACTACAAGATCGGCATCGTGCCCGCATCGGATACCGGCGCCGTGGAAATGGCGATGTGGTCGATGCTGGGTGCGCGCAAGGCGACCATGCTGGCCTGGGAAAGCTTTGGCTCTGGCTGGGTCACTGATGTGGTCAAGCAGCTCAAGATCGACGCCGAAGTAAAAGAGGCCGGGTATGGTGAGATCGTCGATCTGGCCACCGTCGATTTCAACACCGATGTCGTGTTCACCTGGAATGGCACCACCTCCGGCGTGCGGGTGCCGAATGGCGATGCGATCCCCGCGGACCGTGAAGGGCTGACCATCTGCGACGCGACCTCTGCCGCCTTTGCGCAGGATCTGCCGTGGGACAAGCTCGATGTCGTGACCTTCTCCTGGCAGAAGGTGATGGGCGGCGAAGCGGCGCACGGGATGCTGATCCTCAGCCCCCGCGCGGTCGAACGGCTGGAAAGCTACACCCCCGCCTGGCCCCTGCCCAAGATCTTCCGCATGACGAAGGGCGGGAAGCTGATCGAGGGGATTTTCAAGGGCGAAACGATCAACACGCCGTCGATGCTCGCGGTCGAGGATTACCTGGTCGCGCTGGACTGGGCCCGGTCGGTCGGCGGGCTGAAGGGCCTGATGGCGCGTGCCGATGCCAATGCCAAGGTGATCTGGGATTTCTGTGATCAGAAGGATTGGATCGCCAACCTCGCCGTCGACCCGGCGACGCGGTCGAACACCTCGGTCTGTCTGAAGTTCACGGACGACCGCATCAAGGACGGCGCAACCTTTGCCAAGGCCGTGGCCAAACGGCTTGAGAAAGAGGGCGTGGCGCTGGACATCGGCGCGTATCGCGATGCCCCCGCAGGTCTGCGGATCTGGTGTGGCGCGACGGTCGAAACCTCTGACCTCGAAGCCCTGATGCCGTGGCTGGAATACGCCTTCGAGGCCGAGATCGCAGCGCAAGCCTAAGCGACAGGTGGGTCACAGACCCACCCTACGAACGCCCCGTAGGGTGGGTTTTCAACCCACCTTGCCCCCCCGTTTTTCATAGAGGAGTGCCCACCATGGCCCCCAAAGTACTCGTCTCCGACAAGCTTTCGGAAACCGCCGTCCAGATCTTCCGTGATCGCGGCATCGACGTCGATTTCATGCCCGAGCTGGGCAAGGACAAGGACAAGCTGGCCGAGGTGATCGGCCAGTACGACGGCCTCGCCATCCGGTCCGCCACCAAGGTCACCGCCGCCCTGCTGGAACATGCGACGAACCTCAAGGTCGTCGGCCGCGCCGGCATCGGCACCGACAACGTCGACAAGGATGCCGCGTCCAAAAAGGGCGTGATCGTCATGAACACGCCCTTCGGCAACATGATCACCACCGCCGAACATGCCATCGCGATGATGTTCGCCGTGGCCCGTCAGATCCCCGAGGCCAGCGCCTCCACCCATGCGGGCAAGTGGGAGAAGTCGAAGTTCATGGGGGTCGAACTGACCGGCAAGACCCTGGGCGTGATCGGCGCGGGCAATATCGGCGGCATCGTCTGCGACCGTGCGCGCGGCCTCAAGATGAAGGTCATCGCCTATGATCCCTATCTCGGCGAAGAGAAGGCCGACAAGATGGGCGTAGAAAAGGTCGAACTGGAAGAGCTTCTCAAACGGTCCGATTTCATCACGCTGCACGTGCCGCTGACCGACGCGACGCGCAACATCCTGTCCAAGGAAAACCTCGCCAAGACCAAGAAGGGCGTGCGCATCATCAACTGTGCCCGCGGCGGTCTGGTCGATGAAGAGGCGCTGGCGGAACTGCTGAAATCCGGCCATGTCGCCGGCGCGGCTTTCGACGTCTTTGCCGAAGAGCCGGCGAAGGAGAACGTGCTTTTCAACCTGCCCAATGTCGTCTGCACCCCGCACCTGGGCGCATCGACCACGGAGGCGCAGGAAAACGTCGCGCTTCAGGTGGCCGAGCAGATGTCGAACTACCTGATCGACGGCGCGGTGGAAAACGCGCTCAACATGCCTTCGATGACCGCCGAGGAAGCCAAGGTCATGGGCCCCTGGGTCAAGCTGGCCGGCCATCTGGGCGCCTTCATCGGCCAGATGACGGACGAGCCGGTCAAGGCGATCAACATCCTTTATGATGGCTCCGTGGCAGAGATGAACCTGGCCGCGCTGAACTGTTCCGTCATCGCCGGGATCATGAAAAAGGCCAACCCGGACGTGAACCTCGTCTCCGCGCCGGTCGTGGCGAAGGAGCGTGGCATCCAGATCTCCACCACCAACCAGGACAAGTCGGGCGCGTTCGACGGCTATATCAAGGTGACCGTGGTGACCGAAAAGCGCGAGCGGTCCGTTGCTGGGACCGTCTTCTCGGACGGGAAGCCGCGGTTCATCCAGATCAAGGGCATCAACATCGACGCCGAGGTGGGGGAGCACATGCTCTACACCACCAACGAGGACGTGCCGGGGATCATCGGCACGCTCGGCAGCACCATGGGCAAGGGCGGCATGAACATTGCCAACTTCACCCTTGGCCGCGCCACGGCGGGCGGCGAGGCGATTGCGCTTCTCTACCTCGACGAAGCCCCGAACGAGGCAGTACTGAAGGAGCTTCAGGCGACCGGCCTCTTCCGTCAGATCAAGCCGCTGGAATTCGATCTGGCCTGATCAAAGCCGTCCGGGGGTCCGCCCCTGACACTTGGACCGCCGCCCGATCTCCGGGCGGCGGTTTTCTTTGGCGCCCGGCCTCGCGGGGTCAGGCGCGGCCGCGTGTCAGAAGCACGATGACAAAGAGCAGCATCGACAGGATCGTCACGACAGATCCCAGCTTGGCCAGGGTTTCCCCGGCCTGGGTCAGCGCCATGACGATGCCGGGCACGATCAGCACCACGCCGACGACCGCGACCCCGGCCTGGATGCGGGCCAGCAGGCTTTCACCGGCGGCGGGGACGAGTTGATAAAAGGTGCCGAAAAGCGCCAGGCTCACCCATCCGAGCAGGTTGAGATGCGCATGGGCCGGCGACATGGCGTGATTGCCGGATGCCGACATCTGGATGCCCCAGGCCATGCCGATGACGGCACAGATCGCGGCGGCGAGAAACAGGATAAAAGGCAAAGGTCTCATTAATAATCCTCCGTACTGGCCCGGTTATGGCCGTGTCCGCATAGTCTGCATCAAAATTGCTTGTTTCGTGACGATTTTTTTCGATGACCCGGCTGTGCCCTTCGCCCCATGGATGGGCGCGGCGGCCCTGCGGTGGACATTGCCGCGCCCGCGTCGCATCACTCTCCCCGGAAGGGGACAGGCATGACGATCTACGCGGTTGGTGACATTCACGGGCAGAAATCCCGTCTGGAGGAGGTTCTGGACCGGGTGGACCGGGACAACGTGCCGGGGGCCGAGGTGGTGTTCATCGGGGATTACATCGACCGTGGCCCCGACAGCCGAGGCGTGCTTGACACGCTGATCGCCGGACAGGCCGAGGGGCGCCGCTGGACCTGCCTGATGGGCAACCATGACCGGATGTTCAGCAACTTCCTCGCCGATGGCACGATCACCCATCCGAGCATCAAGAGCGGCCTGCCGTGGAGCCATGAGAGGCTGGGCGGGCTGGACACGCTGGCGAGCTATGGCATCGACACGGGCGGGCCGGACATGCAGGCGATGTGGGACGCGGCGCAGGAGGCCGTGCCACAGACGCATCGTGACTTCCTCTCAGGCCTGCCTCTGTATGCTGAACGGGACGGGCTGCTCTTTGTCCACGCGGGGATCCGTCCCGGCGTTGCGCTGGCCGATCAGGTGGAGACCGACCTGATCTGGATCCGGGACGATTTCCTGATGCATCGCGCGGCCCATGACTGGATGGTGGTGCATGGCCATACCGCCGTGCACGGGGCCGATCACCGGGGAAACCGAGTGAACATGGATGGCGGCGCCGGCTATGGCCGCCCGCTGCGGGTCGCCGCCTTCGAGGCGGGCGAAGTGTTTGAACTGACGCCGGACGGGCGGGAGCGGCTGGCCCCCGGTGATTGGGGCGCCGCGCCCGCCTGGTCCGCCTGACCCCGATCTGACCGCGATCTGACATAAGCGGGGATGCGACAGCCCGCCCCGGCCCTGCACGTTGCATGTGCGGGGCGAAACGGGCATGACAATGACCGACGCGCCGGGCACCTGCCCCGCGCCCGAACGGGAGGTTTCCATGGAAGATATCGTCATTCTCAGCGGCGCTCGCACCGCCATCGGCACCTTTGGCGGCAGCCTGGCCGCGACACCGCCGATCGAACTGGGCACAATCGCCGCCAAGGCCGCGCTGGAGCGTGCCGGAGTCGAGGGCGCGCAGATCGGCCATGTGGCCTATGGCCATGTCATCAACACCGAACCGCGCGACATGTACCTGTCCCGCGTCGCCGCGATGCAGGCGGGCATTCCCGACACGACCCCGGCAATGAACGTCAACCGGCTCTGCGGTTCCGGTGCGCAGGCGATCGTGTCGGTGGTGCAGTCTCTGATGCTGGGCGACGCGGATTTCGGCCTCGCGGGCGGGGCCGAGGGTATGTCGCGGTCGCCGTTCATCGTGCCGGACCAGAGGTGGGGCGCGAAGATGGGCGATGTGCGCACGCTCGACATGATGCTCGGCGCGTTGAACTGCCCCTTCGGAACCGGACATATGGGCGTGACGGCAGAGAACGTGTCGGCCGAACATGACGTCAGCCGGGAGGCGCAGGATGCCTTTGCGCTGGAAAGCCAGAAACGGGCCGCCAGGGCCATCGAAGAGGGTCGTTTCAAGGATCAGATCGTGCCGGTCACCATCAAGGTGAAGCGGCAGGAGGTGGCGTTCGACACCGACGAGCATGTGAAGGCGGGCACTACGCTGGAAGGACTGGCAGGGCTGCGTCCGGCATTCAAGAAGGACGGGTCGGTCACGGCGGGCAATGCCTCGGGCATCAACGACGGGGCGGCGGCGCTGGTGCTGGCGCGGGCCTCGGCGGCGGAAAAGGCCGGGCTCAAGCCGCGGGCGCGGGTGCTGGGCTATGCCCATGCAGGTGTGCGGCCCGAGGTCATGGGGATCGGCCCGGTTCCGGCGGTGGAGATGCTGCTGAAACGGACGGGGCTGTCGGTGGAGGATTTCGACGTCATCGAGTCGAATGAGGCCTTTGCGGCGCAGGCGCTGGCGGTGAACGCGGGGCTTGGTCTGGATGCGGCCAAGGTGAACCCGAACGGCGGGGCCATCGCGCTTGGTCACCCGGTCGGGGCGACGGGTGCGATCATCACCGTCAAGGCGCTCTACGAGCTGGAACGCATCGGCGGGTCCAAGGCGCTGATCACCATGTGCATCGGGGGCGGCCAGGGGATCGCGCTGGCCATCGAACGGATGTGAACTGCGGTTTGAAGTGATCTTAGCGGGCGTCCTTCGGGGCGCCCGTTTTGGTTTTGGGGGACGGGAATGGCGGCGCGTTATCGGAGACGCGTCATCCTCGGGCTCGACCCGGGGATCTCTGGCCAAGGGCACGACAGATGACCGTAGATCCTCGGGTCAAGCCCGAGGATGACGGTGGACACAGCACGTAGGGCGGGGGCCACCCCGCCAAGCCGCCCCGCCTATTCCAGCACGACCTCCACCCGCGCGGACCGCCCTGCCCCGTCGATGACCGACAGTTCGGTGAACCCGCGCCCCAGACCGTCGAGCAGAAGCTCCCGATCCCGCGCCGCGGTCTGGACCGGACGGCCGTTGGCGAGCCAGGTGAAGGGGGCCACGCCGTCGCGGACCTTCACCGGCACTGTCCCGCCTGCGGCCAGAACCGCGCCGTCCGGGGGAAAGGCGACCTCCGGGCGGTCGGCCTCTTCCACCCTGCCGCGATGGCGGAACCGTTTGAGCGGTTCGGGCAGCAGCGTTGCGCCGACCAGCAGAGTTTCGGGCGGCGGTGACGGCGGGGCTTCCAGTGCGGGTTTCAGGCGGCCGAATGCCTCGAAGAGAATGGGCGCTGCGAGGTCCCCGCCAAAGGCGCCGGGCACCGGCGTGCCATCCGGGCGCCCCATCCAGACGCCGATCACATGCGCCCCGTCATAGCCTAGGGCCCAGGCGTCGCGGTGGCCGTAGCTGGTGCCGGTCTTGTAGGCCAGCCGGTTGGCAGGGGCACCGGGGGGCGGCGCGAGGCCGGCGAGGATGTGCCCGACCTGCCAGGCGGAGGCGCGGGAGATCAGGCGGGGGGCGTCCGTCGCGGCATCGGGCCGCCAGTGCAGCGGCCGGGTCACGCCGCCATTGGCGAGGCTGGCGTAGAGCTGGGTGAGGTCGGTGAGGCTGAGCCCCAGCCCGCCGAGAGCCACGGCGAGGCCCGGTTTGCCCGTCAGGTCGGGCCGCGTTCCGGCGCGGCGCAGCGCGGCCATGAGGTTCTGCGGGCCAAGCGCCTCTGTCAGTTGCACGACGGGCAGGTTCAGCGACAGGCGCAGGGCGTCGGCGACGCGGACCTCGCCGCGAAACTCGCCGTCGAAATTCTGCGGCGCGTAGCCGTCGAAATCCATCGGGCGGTCGGCGATCAGCGTCTCGGGATGCGCCAGCCCCTGGTCGAAGGCGAGGCCGTAGATCAGCGGTTTCAGCGTCGAGCCGGGGGACCTCAGCGCCTGTGTCATGTCGACGAAGCCCTGCCCCCGGTCCGCCAGCCCGCCGGAGCCGACGGAGGCGAGGATGTCGCCGGTCCGGTGATCGGCCACGAGGATCGCGATGGAGAGCCGGTCGGACCACCCCCGCAGGCTACGTGTGGCGAGGTCTTCGAGGCTGGCCTGAAGGGTCGCGTCGAGGGTGAGGGTCTGGCGCGGGGCGTCCGGCGCCTCTGCCATGGCACGGTCGGTCAGGTGCGGGGCGAGCGCCGGGAACGGGCGGCGGCTGCGGGGGGCGGTATCGCTGCGGGCGGTGTCGGCCTGCGCGCGGGTCAGGATGCCCTGCCTTACCATACGCTCCAGTACGCGGTCGCGGGCGGCCTGCGCCGCAAGCGGGTGCCGGTCGGGGCGCCGCGCCTCGGGCGATTGCGGCAGGGCGACGAGCAGCGCGGCCTCTGCCGGGGTCAGGCGGCGCGGCTCCTTCCCAAGGTACGACAGGGCGGCGGCCCGGATGCCTTCGAGATTGCCACCCATGGGCGCGAGGTGGAGGTAGAGGTCCAGGATCTCTGTCTTTGTCAGTTGGCGTTCCAGGGCGAGCGCCAGGCGGATCTGGCGCAGCTTTCCGGTCCAGGTGCCGGTGCCGCTGTCCTCCAGCAGGCGGGCGGTCTGCATGGTCAGGGTGGAGCCGCCGGAGGTGATGCGCCCGGCCCGGAGCGACTGCCAGGCGGCGCGGGCCATGGCGAGGGGATCGACGCCGCTGTGGGTCGGGAAGCGGCGATCTTCGTAGGCCATGAGCATGGTGAGGTAGAGGGGATCGACCTCCCCCGCCCCGCTGCGCAGCCGCCAGCGACCATCCGCAACCGTATAGACGCGCAGCAGCGCGCCGTTGCGGTCGCGCACCTCTGCCGAGGTGTCCAGCACCAGCGGCGGCACCTCTGTCCGGTCGATCCAGAGATCGAGCCGGTCGCGCGCCAGCGCCGCCGCCCAGAGGGCGAAGACGAGGGAGAGGAGGAGCCGCGTCATTCGGAGATCGTCACGCGGCCCGCATCGGTCCGGGCGCGGTAGCGCGGGCGGTACATGTCCTCGACCGTGGCGGCGGGGTGGTGGTAGCTGCCGGGCGTGATGGCGCGGACGATATAGGCCAGCTGGAACGGCTGGTCCGAGCGCCAGTCGATGGCCGTGAGGAAGCGGTCAGAGCGGAATTCGCTATGCTCGCCTTCCTGCGGTTTCAGCCAGTCGAGGGCGCGGATGTCGCCCGCGCGCAGCAGGTTGGGATTGTCGATCTCGAACCCGGCGGGCAGCGGATCGTCGACCATGAGTCGCGCGCCGGTCTTTTCGAAGGGGGTGACGGTGATCACGGTGACCAGCCGGTCGCCCTGCGCGACCTGCGCGGGATCGACACGGTCGCCGTCGGTCGTGAAATAGTCCCGTTTGATCGCATAGCCATAGCCGTCCGCAGTGACCGGCGCCTCGGGCACGCCGATGGTCGTCAGGGTGATATCCGTCTGCTCCGTCCCGTCGTTGCGGATCGCCATCGGAGTGAAAGCCTGCGCCGCGGTGGTGCGGACGAAGGGGCCGGTGACCTTCGCCCCGTCGAGCGAGAGGTTCGCCGCGACCGGGTCGTCGATCAGTGCCTTGGCGGCCAGCAGGGTCCAGGCGCTTTCCTGCGTGGACAGCGGCCCGTCGCGGCCCACCACGCGGGAGATCAGGGACTGGCGGTCGATGGCGGTGGAGCCGGATTCCACGGCGAGGGACAGCACCCCGGCCGTGTCGCGCAGGTTGGTGCCATAATCGGCGCGGAACACCTGCTCCTCCGGTGTTTCCTGACGTTTGGCGAGCATGTTGCCCGCGATGCGGAACATCGCGTCGGCTCGGGTCTGGTCGCCGTACATTGACAGCGCCGCGCCAAGCTGCGCGGTGGCGAGCGGGGTGGCGAAGTCTTCGCCTTTCACATCGGCATAATAGCGCAGGTCGCCCATGTTCGCCGCGCCTTCGCGGGCGAGGACCAGCAGGGCATAGGCCACATCTTCGCCGCCGCCGTTGGTGGAGGCGTCGAAATCGGGGGCGTAGTTGACCCGGTTGCGGAGGTTGTCCACCGCCATCTGGAAGGCGAGCGGGTTGACCTCATGCCCCTCGGCCCGCGCGCGCGAGAGGAAGTCGGTGACATAGGCGTCCAGCCAGAAATCCCCCGATGCCGCGCGCCAAAGACCGAAGGCGCCGTTGGTCGCCTGCCGGGTCAGGATGCGGTCGACGGCCTGGCTGATCCGCTCTTCGACCTGGCCCGGTCGGGCGAGGCCCATGGCTTCGGCCACCGACGAGAGATAGAGCAGCGGCATGGCCTTCGACGTGACCTGCTCGGTACAGCCGTAGGGATAGCGGTTGAGCGTCGCCAGCAGCTCCGGCGCGTCGATGCGGGCGAGCGGCCCGGCAGAGACGATCGCCTCCCCCGTGCCCGCGCGGTAGTCGGCAAAGACGTTCCGGTCGAGGGTGAATGTGTCGCCCGCCGCGAGGGTGAAGCGACGGGTCGACGCGACCTCCGGGTCGTTGACGCGGACGGGCATGGTCAGCGTCTTGGTCAACTGCCGGCCCACCGGTGTGGTCAGGGCCACGGTGATCGCATGGTCGCCGGTCTCCGGCGCGGTGAAGGGGATGCGGTAGGTCTGCGTGGCCTTCTCACCCAGCTCGAAGCCGGAGGGCACGGGGCCGGTCAGGGTCACGCCATTGGCCGCGACGTCCAGCCCCATGCGGCCCGTGGGGCCGGTGGCATGAACGATTTCCAAGAGCATCGAGGACTGGTCCCCCGGTTGCAGGAACCGGGGCAGCGAGGCGGTGACGACCACCGGATCGCGGACGAGGACATCGGCCTCTGCCGCGCCGACGCCGGTCTTGCTCCATGCCACGGCCATCAGCCGGACGGTGCCGTTGAATTCGGGCATGTCGAAGGTGACCTCGGTTGTGCGGTCCGGGCCGAGGGTCAGCGGGCCGGTGAAATAGGCGACGAGTTCCTCGGTCGGCGGGGGCGATTGCAGCCCGGCGGAGGAGGCCGCATCGCCGCCGGAGCGGACCCGGCCCATGGCGCCCTGCGTGCTGTCGATGAGGCGGCCGTAGAGATCGCGGATCTCCATGCCGAGGCGCTGCTGGCCGAAGTAGTGGCCCTGCGGATCGGGGGTTTCAAAGCCCGTCAGGTTGAGGATGCCGACATCGACGGCGGCCACGGTGACATAGGCGGTCTCGCCCGCCGTGACGCCGTCCACCCTGACCTTGGCAGAAAGCGGGGCACGCGGTTCAGACATTTCAGATGTTTCGAAACTGACGGAAAGCGCCTTCTCCGCCGGGTCCACCTTTGCGTGGCTCAGGCCCATGGCGCGGGTCGGCATCTGGCCTGCGGGCGCATCCATCGGACGCATGACGGAGGCCGTCACGTAGGCCCCGGTGCCCCAGTCTTCGGTCACCGCAAGGTCGATCAGGTTCTCGCCCTCCGTCACCTCGACCGCCTTCATGTCGATCAGCCGGTTGGAGACGACGGTGACCAGCGCGGTCCCGGCATGGCGCGGCACGAGGCGCAGGCGGGCGGTGTCGCCCTGCCGGTATTCCGCGGCATCAAGCGACAGGTCCAGCATGTCGGGCGTGGTCGTGGCATCGGCGGGGGCGTACCAGCCGGCGTGGAAATCCTCGCTCGCGGCGACGTAGGTGCCGGAGGTGCTTTCGACGACGATTTCGTAGCGGCCCCAGTCCGTGGGGGCCGCGACCTCGACCGGGCCGGCGCCGAGCGTTGCGGTGCCCGAGGCGACCTCGGCCCGCGTAGTGTAAGGCTCCCACTGCCAGTTGCCGTACTGGCGATACCATTGATAGCGGGTGGTGACGCGGTTGACGGTCCATTTGACCGGCATCTCCTGCGGGGCAAGCGCGGCATTCAACGCGATGAGGGTGAAACGGGCGGTGTCGCCTTCGGGCAGGCCACCGTCGAAGAGCGGCCTGATCCCGATTGCGGGGCCGTCGGGGCCGATGACGCGGGTGATCTGGCGCTCCACCGGGCGGCCGGAGCCTTCCTTCACGCGGACCGTCGCGGTCAGGTTGAAGGGGGTGCCAAGCGCCTCTTCCGGGAATTCCGGCTCAAGGGTCAGGGTGGCATGGCCGGTCGCGTCGGTCGCGCCGCCGACAAATGCGGTACGGGCAAAGCCGCGCGCATCGTGACGGCCAAAGACATAGTCGGGGAAGCTGGAGAGGCTGCGGGTCTTGGACAGGCGAACCTCGCCCTCGACCTCCAGATCGGCGCCGGGCGCGCCGAAGAGGTAATCGGCCTGCACATCGAGCAACGGCAGGTCGGCCACGGCCAGCGGACCTTCGGGCAGATCGAGCGTGACGTCGATGCGCTCGGGCAGGAAATCCTCAACCAGCACCTTGGTCGTCGCGAGGGCGGGCGCGTCGAGATCGGCCTTGATGTCGATCCGCCAGCTGCCGCGCGGGACGGTCTGGCCAAGCGGCATGGCGAAGACGTGCCCGCCTGCTGCGTCGCGGGTAGAGGTCATGCGGGCATATTCGACGCCGTCGGGCCGCGTCAGGATCGCGGTGACCGGCAGGCCGTCTATGCCGCGCGCCACGCCGTCGCGCGCCAGGGCGGTCAGGTGGATGGTCTCCCCTGCCCGATAGGCGCCACGGTCGGTGGCGAGGAAGACGTCGATCGGCGGAGCGGGTTCGCGCCCCTCGACGCCGCGATCGGACAGGTCGAAGGCCGGATCAGTCAGCGACAGGAAGGTCAGGTCATCGCCCGCCCGCGCCGTCACCATGGCCGGGGCCGAACCGCCGGTGCCGCGGATCAGGCCGGGGTCGAAGACCGCATAGCCCTGCGCGTCGGTGGTGGCGGTTCCGAGGACGCGGTTCGCCTTGTTCAGCAGCGCAACCTCGACACCCCCGCGCGGCTGCGCATCGCCCAGCCCGCGCAGGAAGACATGGAGCCCGTCGCCGCCCTGCATCGTGGTCATGCCGATATCGGTCAGGATGAACCACTGGGTCGCCGGATCGGCCTCCTCATCACCGGGCACGGCGGCGTTGAGCGCATAGGCCCCCGGTTCCATCCCCTTGAGCACCTCGCCAAGCGGCAGGCGCGTGGTGAGGGTGCGGTTGAGCTCCTGCCCGGTTTCGGCTGTGCCCTCCCACACCTTTTCGGCGACATTGGAGGCAAAGTCGCCCCGGTCCCAGTTGTAGATGCGCTGACCAAAATACCCGTCCTGAATGGAGCGCAGCAGGTTGCGGTCGGTCACGCGGTAGAGCGTCAGGTCCAGTTCCGTCAGATTGACCGTCTCCACCGGCAGGGCGGCATCGCCGGCGGCGGGCAGGACATAGGCGCGGCCGGGAAAGTTCACCATGGGCGAACGGTCGCGGACATAGGCGCGGATCTCGGTATCCTTGGCCAAGGCCTCGCCGCTTTCGGCGGGCAGGCCTTCGCGGAAGGTCAACGTATAGCGTTCGCCATGGCTGACCCCGGTCACGCAGATGCGGTTGCCGGAGGCTTCGACCGCCATGCTGCGATCGGGAAGCCGGACGTAATCGGCATAAGTGACGCCGGTCTGGGCAAGGGCTTCGTTGAACTCCGCGCAGATGCGCGGATCGGCGAGGTCGCTCTCCACCACGTGTTCAGCGACGCGGAAGCCGAACTTGGCGATGGCGTCCTCCAGCCGGGCGGTGATCTCCTCCCGCGGCTGAAGGCGTTCGGCCAGGCGCAGGGCGGGGATCATGTCAGGGCCACGGCGGTTGGCCTCCAGCGCGTCGGCGAGGACGGTCAGAGCGTTGACGCGCGCCGGGTCGGTCGAGGCCCGCAGGTAGGCATTGGCGGCGGCAGAGAGGGCGCGGCGGGTGTAGGTGCGGCGGTTCTGGTTATCCTGCGGGGCGACGATGAGCAGAAGCCGGGCGTATTCGGCCCAGAGGTCGGAGGCATCGGACGCGGCCACCGCCCCGCCGGTCCAGCGCATCGCATCCAGCATGTTGCCCGACGCGCGCCGGTCACGGGCCGCATCGATCATCGTCTGGAGGGTGAACTTGCCGCCCGGATGAATCCAGCCGATCTGCCGGGCGAGGTCGTGCGCGGAGGGCAGCGTTGCGGTGCCGAGAAATTCCAGATCCCCGACACGGGTCGCGGCGAGTGTGCGGGCCTCCTGCGTGGCGGCGATGACGCGGGCGGACTGGGCACCCTCATAATCGCTGGAGCCGGTCACGGCGGTTTTGGGGAAGCAGGCGTTGGAGCGGGAGTTGAAGGTGAAGGCCGTGCAGGCCGCGTCGCTTTCGCAGGCGGCGCGGCAGGCCTCGAAAGTGGTGTCGAATAGCTGGGCGAGGTCCTGTCCGGCGAGGTCCTGATCCATCGTCACAACGATCCGTTTGTCGGGGATCGGCCCCGTTTCGGCCTGCGCCGTCGAGGCGGCAAAGGCCAGAATTGCGGCAAGGGTTGCGATGAAACGGGTCATGGAAATCTCCTCTGGCCGGTACGGCCGAACTGGAGAAAGGGTGCCATGTGCCCTTTGACGCTGACAAGGATTCGGTCCCCTGCGCGGCTTTCCTAAACGGATTTTTCACCAAGACCCGCGATGGTGCCCCCGCGGGTCGATGGAGACGGAAGATGAGCCTCGCCAACAAGCTTGCGGAGGAACGCCGCGCGCGGCTCGCCGCAGAGCAGCTTCTTGAACAGAAGCAGGCAGAGCTGCACGCCGCCAACCGCAAACTGGACCGCCATGCCCGTGCGCTGTCCGAAGAGATCGTGGAAACCCGCGCCCAGGTGCAGACCGTGCGGGACGAAAACCAGCGGGTGAAGCTGGACCTGTCGGTGGCCAACCAGAAGATCGAGGTGGCGGAACGGCGGCTGTGGCAGTCGATCCAGGCGATCGGTGACGGGTTCGCCTTTTTCGACGCGGACGGCAACATGATCGCGGCCAACGACGCCTGGCTCGGCGTCTTCGACGGGATAGAAGAGGTGCGGCCCGGCGTCTCCTTCGTGCGGTTGCTGCAACTGGCCACCGAAGAGGGCATCGTCGATATCGGAGAGGCCGATCCCGCCGACTGGCGCCGGGACATGATGGACAGATGGGAGGCCGCGACGCCGGAACCGGTGGTCTTTCGCCTGTGGAACGGCGTGTCGATCAAGCTGATCGAACAGCGCGGACATGACGGCGACATCGTCTGCCTGGCGCTGAACATCACCGACACGGTGCGCTACGAGAAGGTCCTGAAATCCGCGCGCCGCAAGGCCGAGGCCGCCAACCGCGCCAAAAGCGCCTTTCTCGCCAACATGAGCCATGAGATCCGCACGCCGATGAACGGGGTGGTGGGCATGACCGAACTGCTGGCGGATACGGATTTGAGCGATGAACAGCGGCTTTATGTCGAGACGATCCGCAATTCCGGCGAGGCGCTTCTGGTCATCATCAATGACGTGCTCGACTATTCCAAGATCGAGGCGGAGAAACTGGAACTGCACCCCCAGCCCTTCGACCTGGAACGCTGCATTCACGAGGTCATCCTGCTGTTGCAGCCCGCCGCGCGCGACAAGGGGATCGAGCTGATCGTGGATTTCGACCTCTTCCTGCCGACCCGGTTCATCGGCGATCCGGGCCGCATCCGGCAGGTTCTGACCAACCTTCTGGGCAATGCGGTGAAGTTCACGATGGAGGGGCATGTCCTCGTCCGCGTCGTCGGCCTGCCGGAACCGGAGGAGGGCTGCGTTCACCTGCACCTCACGGTGGAGGACACGGGCATCGGCATCCCCGAGGACAAGAAGGACCGGGTGTTCAGCGAATTTGCCCAGGTCGAGGACGGCAAGAAACGGCAATACGAGGGGACGGGGCTCGGAATGGCGATTTCGCAGCGGCTGATCAACCTGATGGGCGGGCGCATCTGGTTCGACAGCCAGGAGGGGGCCGGCACCGCCTTTGGCTTCCGCGTCACCCTGCCGATCGCAGAGGGCGACGCGACCGACATCGGGGCGGACGTGGTGCCGGGGAACCTTGGCCGCGTGCTGCTGGTCGACGATCATCCCGCGAACCTCGGCATTCTGGAAAAGCAGATCGGGGTGCTGGGCGCGCAGACCGCGTGCTGCACATCGGGTCAGGAGGCGCTGGAGAGGATCGGCGACGGCTTCGACCTGGTGATCACCGATCACAACATGCCCGGCATGGACGGGATGGAACTGGCCGAGGCGCTGCGGGATGCCGGGCACGAGGTGCCGATCGTGGTCCTGTCCTCGGCCAGCGGTTTTGCCGAACGCGACCCGGCGCGTCGTCACGTGGCTGCCGTCCTGCAACGCCCGACGCCACGCCGCGACCTCTTTGTCGCGCTGAACAGCCTCGGCCTCGACCGGGCGGAGACGCAGGCGGTGACGCGGGACCAGCCACTGATCCTCGCGGCCGAGGACAACGCGACCAACCGGCTGGTCCTGTCCAAGATGCTTGCGAGGGAAGCGTTTACCCTGGAATTCGCCGAAAACGGCACCGAGGCGGTAGAGGCCTGGGCCCGGCTGCGCCCGGATCTGATCCTGATGGACCTCTCCATGCCCGGCATGGACGGGGCAGAGGCCGCCCGCCATATCCGCGCCCGAGAGGCGGAAGAGGGCCTGCGCCGCACCCCAATCATCGCCGTCACCGCCCATGTGCTCAAAGACGCGGAGGCCGAGGTGCGGGAGGCCGGGATGGACGGCTACCTCGGCAAACCGATCCGCAAAAGCGCGGTGCTGGACCTGGTCGCGCACTGGCTGGCCGAAACCGCCCCCGCCGCGCTGGACGGATGAGCGGACCGGCGGCGGATTGCAGAACCCGCAGGCTCTGCTTTCGATTCGGCAAGAATAGAGGTAGGATTGGACATAACGACAAAGAATACAGGCCGGCGGTTCCCATGCGCATCTTTCTGACGGCGACAGTTCTGTCGCTCGGTACCATCTGTTCCTTCTCTGTCGGCGCGGCAGAACCTGTCAGCCGATCCCTGCGCCCGGTGCTGCGGCCGGTGCCCGCCACCTATGTCAGTGCCGAGACGCGGGCGGCGGCGGCCTCCCTCGCCGCCGATACGATGGCCCGACTCAACCTCGCCTCGGCCGCGGCGACCCCCGCCACGACGCTCCCTGCCCCGACACGAAGCCTGCGGCCAAAGCTCCGCCCGGCCTCGCTCGGCAGCAGCACCAGCGCCCCGCCCCCGCAGGCGGAGACGGTCAGCAATCCCGCCGGGTTCCAGAGCTGGATCAACGGCTTCCGCCCGCGCGCCCTGTCCAAGGGAATATCCGCCCCGGTGTTCGACCGGGTGATGGCGCAGGTCCGCTACCTGCCAGAGGTGATCCGGCTGGACCGCAAGCAGTCGGAATTCACCAAGTCGACGGGCGAATACCTCGCCAGCGCGGTGTCGGACACGCGCGTCACCAACGGGCGCAGCAAGGCCGGGGATTACGACCGGACGCTGCGCGCGGTGGAGGCGAAATACGGCGTCGACCGGAAGATCGTCGCCGCGATCTGGGGGATGGAGACGAATTACGGCAGCTATCGCG
>Ga0213839_1000825_pt1 | contig 25995 bp, 23 predicted proteins | sample SWPATP21_FD_160075 | JGI IMG/M metagenome (GOLD analysis project Ga0213839, IMG submission 160075) | Coastal seawater microbial communities from Marineland, Florida, United States - SWPA TP2 #1 | ecosystem: Environmental > Aquatic > Marine > Coastal | place: USA: Florida | collected 2016-08-14
GTGGCCTCCATCACCTCGGTGTGGGTCGGGCCGGGACAGGCAGCCTCCTGCGCGAGGGCAGAGGCGATGAGGAGGGTCGAGAACATGCTCTCACCCTAAGTGGCCTCCAGCCACCGGGGACCACCCCCGATGGACCGGAAGAGCATTTCCACCTCAGACAGCCACGAATCGACGGATACACCACGGTATCGCGGCGACCTCGGGTCACAGCTTCCTGGTGCAGGTGAACGTCAGCGACGAGCACAGGATGGTCACTTCGCTGCCTCCCTCCACCACGAGGGAGTCGATGGCCACGAACTCGGGCTGGCCCTCGAAGGTCACGTGCACCCGGTAGACCCCCGCTGGCAGCTCCCCCCCTCCGGTCAGACCACTCTGGGCGCCGCTGAAGCGCACCGCGCGAGCGTCTCCTTCGACCCGGAGGGTCGCACGGGCAGGGGTCGGCTGCGCGGTGGGCGCGGGCCTCACGGGGGCCGGGGCCGCGGGGGCCGGAGCTGGCGTCGAGGGCTCCGGGACCGCTGGTTCGGGACTCGGCACCCCTGGGGCTGGCGACACCGGGGCAACAGGGGCAGGCCTGGGGCGCGTCACGAGGGCCGGCGGGCGTCCGGGCTTCGCCGCCGGCGTCGGAGGGGCCGGGACGGACGTTGCGGTGCCATCACCAGCGCTGCGACCGAGCACGAAGGCGAGCACACCCGTGCCGGCGATCGAGGTCGCCACCGTGCCCAGAGCGGCCAGGGCCACGACGACCAGCGTCACCTTCTGCCAGAGCGGGGTGCCGGGGGAGGCCGACAGCGGCAGCGGCGCTACGGGGTCGGGAAGGTCGTCGCCCCTGCGACCAGCCGGAGCCGGGGTCTCCCCCGGGAGGGACTCTCCCTGTCCTCGTGCCAGCGCCCGCCGCAGCGCCGAGGAGGTAAACCCGCCGGAGGTGGTGTCCGCCTCCTCTCCCGTCCACATCGTGAGGAGCGTGGGCACGTCGGGCCGCTCCGCAGGGTCGACCGAGAGGGCCTGCTCGATGGCCTTCTGCTTGTGGATCGCCAGATCGGGCGCAGCCTCTTGGATGGACTTCCGGTCGTCGTCGAAGACCTTCTGGAGGACCTCGGCGATGTTGGCGCCGTCGAACGGACGCTCGCCGCTGCACATCTCGAAGAGCATCACCCCCAGCGAGAAGACGTCCGCCGACGCATCGACCGTGCTCGCGTCGTCGATCTGCTCGGGGGCCATGTACTGGGGCGTTCCCATCATCACGCCGGCGGCCGTCTCCGTGTAGCCGTCGAGGGCCTTGGCCAGCCCGAAGTCGGTGACCTTGGGGGTCAGCACGCCGTCGACCACCTCGAGGAGGATGTTGGCGGGCTTGAGGTCGCGGTGGATGGTGCCCGCGGCGTGGGCCGCCCCGACGCCCCGCATGATGCCGACGGCCAGGTGGTCCACCTGCTGCTCCGTGAGCTGTTCGTTCCAGAGCAGGACGTCGAGGCTCGAGCCTCGCACGAACTCCATGATCAGCCCGGGAACACCGTTCACGTCGACGACGTCCGTCACGGCCGCGATGTTGGGGTGGCGTAGCTTGCCCTGGAGCTCCCCCTCCCGCATCAGCCGGGACCGGATCATCTCGCTGTCCTGCTTGAGCAGCTTCAGCGCGTAGGTGGTGCCGAGACGCTGGTGACGCACACGAAACACCGCGGCCAGGCCGCCTTCGCCGAGCTTCTTCTCGACCACGTAGCGGTCGTCGACGATGTAGCCATCCTTCAGCACGTCACCCAGCTATCCCGATTCCGACGTTCCACGAGGGTCGGACCTCGGACGGGGCGCACAGAGCGAAGCTGAATAGACCCGGGCGACGGACGTCCACGGCGCCTCAGGGGTTCCTACGTGCCCATCGTGTCTTCCCATGCCATCCTCCGAACGGTGCTCCTCGCCACGCTGTGGGGGGCCGGCTGCGCCAAGCAGCTGCCGGTCGACAACCGCACCCCGATCGAGCTCCAGGCGGAGCGTGCCGCCGAGCAGGGCCCGGACCAGCCCCTGGAGCAGGCCCGGCTGGCGTCCATGGTGTGGGCGGAGGGCGACCTGGACCGCGCCGAGAAGCTGCTCCGCGCCGTGGTCGGGCGGATCCAGGACCAGCGCGGGGAAGGTCAGCTCCGAGCCACGCTGGGGGCCGAGGACCGAAAGGAGTGGAAGGGGGAGCCCTACGAGCGGATGATGGCCGCCTTCCTGCTGGGCACCCTGCTCCTCGAAGACGGAGACACCGGCAACGCGCTCGCGATGAGCAAGGCCGCCCTGCTCTCGGACACGGGCACTTCGGCGCGTCCGTACCGGTCCGACTTCGTGCCGGCCTACGTCCTCCAGGCCCTGGCCTTCCACGAGCTGGGCGAGCGGAACAACGCCGAGCGCTCCATCGAGCAGGCCATCGACGCCGTGTACCTGCGCACCGCCACCGGCATGCTCGCCGATCGCCTGGTCGAGGTGGAGGGTCCCGGCGGCCGCGGCGAAGGGGCCGCACGAGCCCTGCTCCTCGCCGGGCTGCCTGCGGGGCTCATGGCCCACCCGAGGGACCTCCATGGAGCCATCGACGGTGCGCTCTCCTATGCGACCGATGCCCGCGCGCTGGCCCTCGACACCCCGAAGCGGCGCCGGGCCGACGACGTCCGCCCCCTGTCGAACCGGGAGCTACGGACCAGCCTGGAGGCCCTCGAGCCGCTGGTGAAGGGCTGGCACGACGCCATCGCCGACGACGCCACCCGCCTCGAGGAACAGCTGGCCGACGACGAAGGCTTCCTGCGCTCCCTGATGGACAAGCCGCCGTCGCTTCTGCTGTGGGTCGAGCGCGGTCGCGGCCCCGTGAAGGTCGCCGACGGCCGCTACGGCGAGATCCAGCGGATCCGCTCCATCGGCAACGCGCCCACCCCTCCCGACCTGAGGGTGGACGGGCGTGTGGTGGCGAGCCACTACCTGGACTCGGTGGTGTGGCAGGCCCAGACCCGTGGCTCGAGGCGCGTGGACGGCTTCCTCAAGGGCAAGGCCATCTTCAAGGACGCCGCCCCCTTCCTCGGCTATGCCGCCATGGTCGCAGGGGACGTCGCCCGTGTCCTCGAGGAGCCCGGTGACTCCGGAGCCGTCGGCACGGCCCTCTACATCCTCGGGGCCGCCACCTGGGTGGCCGGCTGGGCCACGAACCCCCGCGCCGACACCCGCACCTGGCTGGAGCTCCCCGACGAGCTGTACCTCGTCGCCGCCAACCCGCCGCCCGGCCGGCACACGATCGACCTCGACGGACGAAGCTACCAGGTCGACATCCCCGACGACGGCACCGTCGTCCACCTCATCCCCCAGCTGGGCCCTGGCCCGGCGACCTTCGGGACCCCCTGCGTGCAGTGCCGCGCCGAGGCCCCCGAAGCCATCGATGGCCCCCTGGCCATCCCGGCAGAATCCGAACCTCCTCCAGGAGACGCTCCATGACTCGCTCCCTCCTCTCCCTCGGCCTCTCCGCGGTCCTGCTGTTGAGCGTCGGCGCGTGCCGGAAGAAGGCGCGCACCATCGACCCCGACGCGGAGGCCCGCGTCGAGGGCACCGGCATCGAGTCCCGCGATGTCCGGGCGGTGGTCTCCCAGATGAAGACCGAGCTGCTGGCGAGCGGCGCCCTCACCAAGGGCGGCCCGCCGAAGGTGGCCGTCCTCCCCGTGCAGAACCGGTCGCGCTTCCTCATCGACCAGGACATCTTCACGACCCTGCTGACCGACCAGCTCATCCAGAACGCCAGCGGGCAGCTGGCCATCGTGAACCGCGACCTGCTGGACCAGATCCTGCGGGAGCGCGACATGAAGGCCAAGGGGCAGGTGAGCGACGACGGGCAGGTCTCTGCCCTCGCCGGGGTCGACTACTTCCTGGAGGGGGAGGTCCGGAGTCTGTCCGCCTCCACCAACCGGGCCCAGACCGACTACGTCGTGATCCGCTTCCAGCTCACCGACGCCGAGTCCGGCATCGTGGGCTGGTCCAACTCCTACGAGATGAAGAAGGAAGGCTCGTGGGGCGTGATGTACCAGTGAGCTGCCCCTGCGGCTCGGGCCGTCCCCTCCCCCGCTGCTGCGGCCGCTACCTGTCCGGTCGGGTCCATGCCCCCACTCCGGAAGCCCTGATGCGGAGTCGCTACACCGCCTATGCGCTGGGCGACGTCCGCTACCTGATGCGCACCACGGACCCGGAGGGCCCGCACCATCGGGGCGACCGGGGCGCCTGGGCCGACGAGCTCCGCAGCTACTGCGACGCCGTGGACTTCGTGGGGCTGGAGGTGGTCGAGGCCGAGGTGGACGGCGAGAGAGGCAGGGTCCACTTTCGCGCGACCCTCGAGCAGCGGGGCCAGCGCTCGGTCCAGGAAGAGCGCTCGCGCTTTCGGCGCCGCAAGCGACGGTGGCTCTACGTGGACGGCGGCACCTGACGGGCGAGCCACGCGCGAAAGCAGGCCCGGGCGTCGGCATCGTCAACGGGCTCCGGCGTGGGCTCCACCCAGGCCGCGACCTCCTCCACGAGGCGCTCTGGGTCCACGACCCGGGCTCCGTCGCGGCGACAGGCATCCCACTGGTGATCGTCGACGTGCTCCCCAAGGTGGGCTCGGCGCGGCACCACCAGCGGCACGCGCCCGAGGGCCGCTGCCTCCGAGCGGGAGGCCATGCCGCCGTGGACCACCACGACCGAGGCACACTGCAGGGCGTCCCGAAACCGGTCGGGCGCGAGCTGCGGCACGGCTCGGCACCCTCGAGGCGCCCGCGACACTCCGTGCTGGACGAGCACGTCGTGGCCAGCGGCAGCGAGGGTCTCCGCCCCACGGACGAGTCGGTCGAACGGATGGGGCCCGGTGCCGAGGGCGACCAGGATCGGGCCGTCGCGGCGCGCTGCGCCCGGCCCCGGCGGGGGGACGATCCGCCCGATGCCACCGGGCCCCTCCTGCACGAGGTGATGGTCGACCCATGGCGCCACCAGTCGTGCCGAGAGGGAGGGGGCGCCGTGTCGATCCGCCACCTCCAGGAAGGCCGTGGGGATGCCCAGGCCCGCTGCGGCCCAGACCCACGGCACGCTCAGGCCCGCGCCGCTGGTCAGCAGCAGATCCGGAGCCAGGGTCGGAAGCGCGCGACGGGCGTGACGGAGGTTCCGCAGCAGAGCACCGGGCGCTCGCGCCGTCGGACCGTGCCCGAAGACGACGGGATCCGTCCCCACCCGGCTGCGAACGTCGGGGGTGTCCAGGCTGACCCAGTGGACCCGCCGGCCCCCCAGCTCGGGACGCAGCCAGCTGAGCAGGGCGAGGTGTCCGCCCGGGTCCGCCACCATCAGGACGCTGGGCATGGCCCCCCCAGCAGGCGCTCGTAGGCCTCCAGGTACCGGGCCGCGACGCGCGGCCAGTGGTGCCGCTCCATGGCCGAAGCCCGCTCGGCCGTTCGACGCCCTCCCTCCAGCAGCGCCCTCCGGAAGCCCGACACGTCGCGGCCCCGAACGTCGACGCCCCGTCCGCCGAGGTGCTCTCGGAACGCTGGGATGTCGGCCAGGACGACGGGGATCCCCGCCGCCATCGCCTCGACCGCCGCGATGCCGAAGCCCTCGTAGCGACTCGGAAACAGCGCGACGTCCGCGGCCGCGAGCTCCCGCCGCCAGCTCTCGCCGTCCACCCATCCGGTGAAGCAGACGGGGAGCCCACGGGCCAGCTGGCGCAGGGCCTTGCTCAGCGCCGGGTCCACGATGGGCCCCACCACCCGGAGCTCCCGGAGGCCCCGCCGTGCGTCGGCATCCTGGAGCAGGTCCAGGAGGTCGTCGACCCCCTTGTGGACGTCGACACGCCCTGGCACCACCCACCGTCCGGGCACGGGCCGCCGGGCCAGCGTGGACGCCGAGATGCCGTCGCCCAGCACCCACCCCTCTCCCCCCCCCAGCCGGTCTCGGTCGCTGGCCGAGCTGAACCAGACCGCCCCCGCACGGGCGAGGGTACGACGGGTCCAGGTCCGCAGGACGAGCTCCTTGACCCATCGGTGGCGATCGGTGTGGAAGTAGCCGCCGTGGGTGCTGATGCCGACGGCGGGATGCCGTCCGACGACCTGGTCTGCAAGCCCGTCGATGCCGTGGACATGGACGATGTCGAAGCCCTCGAGGTCGAGGGAGCGGGCCCTCGGGTACCGTGTGGGCCCACACCTCTCCAGGCGCGCGCGCTCCACCCCGTGGGCGTCCCTGTCGGCTCCTCGGAGGCAGGCCACCCGAACCCGCCAGCCCCCGTCGACCTGGGCGCGTGCCAGGCCCTCGATGCTCGCCTCCATCCCCCCCGCCACAGGCCAGGCGGAGCGGGTCAGGTGCAGGACCGACGGGGAGCTCGGCATCGGTTCAGATGCGCTGTACGGCGTCGGCAGGGACCTCGTAGCTGCGGTCCAGCCGCTCCACCCGACGCATGCGGTCCACCCGGAAGACCCGCTCCCCCTTCCGCAGGTGGCACCACCCCTGGACGCGCGGCAGCCGCATGAACCAGATGGCCAGCTCCCGCTCGATCGCGCCGTCGAGGGGGTCGGAGGTCGACTGGTAGGCGATGCGGACCGTGCGGTGCTCCCGGAAGGCGTCGCGGAGGAGCTGCTGCTGCTGGAGCCGGAGCGCACTGTTGGGCGCCAGCGCTCCGATCAGGTCGGCGGTCTCGCCGACGGTCACCGTCCCCGCCGGGTCGAGGGAGGCCGCCATCCGCTCGAAGACGTGGAAGGTGGCCCGGGCGTCGGCGAGGGCCCGGTGGGCTCCGCTGAGCCCGATCCCCAGCTGCTGGCAGATCGCCGCCAGTCCGTTGCGCCGGAACGCGAACAGCCTTCGTGCCATGAGGAGCGTGTCGAGGGTGACGGGCGGGGGCATCACCACCGGCGCCCCATCCAGCTCGCGGTGCAGGAAGCCCATGTCGAAGTCGACGTTGTGGCAGACCACCACGGCTCCCCGCAGGGCGTCGACCACGTCGCCGGCGATCTCTCCGAAGATGGGGGCGCCGAAGAGCATCCGGTCGGTGATGCCGTGGCAGCTCCGCGCCGAGTCCGACATGGGAACCGACGGGCGAACGAGGGTCTGGATCTCCCGATCGATGCGGCCCGCCTGTCCGCGCACCACCGCCACCTCGCAGATGCGATCTCCCTGAGGAGAGAGACCCGTCATCTCGAGATCGAGCACCGCCACCGGCACGTCGCGCAGCGGCTGGTCCAGCAGCGGGTGGCGGTCGACCCTGGTCACCGACGGGGTGCCGAGCGCGCACCGTGGCGGGGCTGGGGCGCTTGAGGCTGGCCCTCGAGAGGTCCACCCTTGCGCCCGCGCACGGCCATCTGCTTGGCGAGGTCCTCCGGAAAGTACTGGTACCAGGCCTGAGGAAGCTGCTTGACGTCGATCTTCTTCTTGTTCGCGATGCGCTGCTTGAGCTTCTTGAGCCCCGTGTGGTCCGGGAGCGTCTCGAGGCCCTTGCTCACGGCCGCGAGAGCCTCCTCACGCTGGTCGGAGCGAGCCCGGAGCACGGCGTGCACGATGTGGGTCAGCGGGTCCTTGGCATCGGTGTCGCACGCCTTGGCGAGGAGCTCCCAGGCCTTCTCCTTGTTGCCCTTCCGAAAGTGGATGGCGCCGATGCACATCTGGGCCGACGCGTTCTGCCACGAACCCTTCTCGAGCTTCGGGAGGGCGGCGTCCCACTTCATCTGGAGGTAGTCGATCATCCCGAGCTGGGCCTCGATCTGCTGGTCGAGGTACAGCTGCCACTTGCCGAAGCGCTCCTGGACGCTGCGCAGCTGGGCCTCGGCCCCCTTCACGTCGCGGGCCTGCAGCAGCGGCCCCACCTTGGCGAGCTCCGGCTGAACGAGGCCGTTGATGCGGCGGGCCAGGAAGAACATCGCCAGCCCAGCGGCCAGCAGGGCGGGCAGCAGCGACCCCCACCACGGCAGGAACAGCGACACGGCCCCGAACACGACCACACCGACGACGAAGGAGATGACGACGTTGTACATGGACCGGTGCTAACCGGGCCGCCCCGCCTTCGCCCCGTTTCGACGACCCTACTGGGCGGTGACGGCAGCGCCGCCGATCTGGCCGCGAAGCTCGGTGATCGGCGCCAGGTAGTCCCCCTGGTTCGTGCCGAACTTCCAGGTCTCCTTCCAGTCGAGGTCGCCCGCGAGCACCTGGGACCCGTCGGTCGCCTCGTAGAACTGGAAGATGCCGACGACACCGATGGCGTGCTCCGTGGGCACGCCGTTCGGCTGGTCGGGACCGATGTACACCCCAGACCAGGAGGCGGAGAAGTTCCCGCAGTCCTGCTCGAAGAAGATGCCCTCCCCCTCGAAGGCCTGGCCGTCGAGGAAGACAGTGACGGGCCCGCTGTTGGCCGTTCCCCACTCGAAGCCGATCTGCGCCGTGCCGTTTCCGGGGCTGGCGTACAGCGGCAGGCCGTCGATGTTGGTGGCCGGATCGACCTCGACGGGATGGATGTACACGTCGTACACCCGCCCGTTGAGCTGGTTGCCCAGACCGCAGGTGTCGGAACAGGCGCCAGTCATCAGGGCGGCGACGATCAACAGGGAAGTGCGCATGGGGCGACGATAACGTAGCCCCACCGTCCAGGGAAGCCCCTTGCGCCGAGCGACGCCCCCGACCCAGCCCCGCCTCGACGAGCCCCACGCGGCCCGTGCGCACCTCGTGCGGCAGGCCCAAGCCCACGGCTTCCACACCGCCCACGTCGCCCGCCTGCGTCCCACCCCGTTTCGCGACGTATACGACCGCTGGTTGGCTGCGGGGCGCCACGCCGACATGCACTACCTCGCCCGGGCCCACGACGAGCGGGTGGACCCGGCGCGACGGATGACCAGTGCCCGCACCGCCCTGGTGCTCACGGTGGCCCACCACCATCGCCGCCCTCCGGATCCCGGGGGGCGAGCCGGCCTCGTGGCCCGGTACGCCTGGGGTCGGGACTACCACAACCTCGTCGGCAAGCGGCTTCGGAAGCTGCGCGCCAGCCTGCGGGGCGACGGCATCGCCAGCTGGGGCTCGGTCGACACCGGCCCCATTCTGGAGCGGGCCTGGGCATGGGCGTCGGGGGCGGGCTTCGTCGGCAAGAACACGCTGGTGATCCGCCCTGGAGACAGCTCCTGGTTCTTCCTGGCCGTTCTGTTCGTCGATGTGGTCGCGGCCCCCGACGAGCCCCTCGGAGACCACTGCAAGCGCTGCACCCGCTGTCTCGACGCCTGCCCCACCGACGCCTTCACAGGGGCCCGCGACCTGGACGCCCGTCGCTGCATCTCGTACTGGACCATCGAGGCCCGTGGACTCGCCCCAGCCCCGCTCCGCCCCGGCTTCGGGCGCTGGGTCTTCGGATGCGACGTCTGCCAGGAGGTCTGCCCCCACAACCACGCCCCGCCGGAGCCCGAGGAGGATGACCTCCTGCCGCGGAACGCGTGGCTCGACCTCGACGAGTTGCTCCGCACCGACGACGACGTCCTCATGGAGCGCTTTCGGGGGACGCCCCTCCGTCGACCGGGCGCCCATGGCCTGAAGCGCAACGCCCTCGTGGCCCTGGGCAACCTCGGAGACCCCGACGCCCTCCCCCTCGTCGCCGACCGCGGCGCCACCCATCCACACCCGGTGGTCCGGGAGGCGGCGGGATGGGCGGCGTCTCGGCTGTCTCAGGCCTCGTCGGCCGCTGGCATCAGCGCCACCAGATAGCTCGCCAGCGACTCCTCCAGCACCGCTCCGCGGACGCCCCAGCTCGACGCCCCCAGGTAGGCCAGACGCTGCTCGACGCTGGGAAGTACCCGCCGGGCCAGCCCATCGAGGAACGCCTGACCCTTCAGGTCCGCGACCTTGGCCGCCTCCTCGGCGGCGTCCGGGCTGGCTCCGCCGAGCTGAAGCAGCATCATGCGGAGCGACGTCGCGTCGACCGACCCCTGGGTCCCAGCGGGCTCCACCAGGTGCCCCTGCACCTTCCGGTAGGGCCGTCCGTCGGCAGGAAGCTCTTCGTCGATCGTCAGGGTGCCGACATGCTGGAGGAGGATGTTGGACCGCCCGTCGGGCATCCGTTGGTGGGCGACCACCATGCCGACGCCGACCACGGGGTGGACGGGATCGGGTGAGCCGTCGTCCGACGGCTCGAGCACCGTCGCGACCCCCATGAGCCCGGTGCCAGCCACCACGTCCGCCAGCATCTTCCGGTACCGGTCCTCGAAGACGTGCAGTGGCAGCACGGCGCCGGGCATCAGGACGGCTCCTCCGAGGGGGAAGATCGGCAGGTCCCTGCACTCTCGCGCCAGACGGTCTTGATCCACGTCGCCTCCTGCGGGGCTCCGCACGGTCATAACGAGCCCCTCCCCCCGTCGGACCATGCGATACAAGTCGGGTCGGAGGCCTGCCCTTGATCCGCGTTCGCATTGGTTCCGACGAGCACCAGCTCGGCTGGGAGGAGTGGGAAGAGCGCGTGCGCAGCGGCCGCGTGCCCGACGACGCCCTCGTTCAGTTCGAGGCGGTGACCCGCGGAGAGTGGGTCCCGGCGGCCGACCTCGAGATGTACCGCTCCCTCCGGAACGACGCCGCCATCGCCTGGCAGTCCGCCTTCGCCGAGGGGCCGGCCCCGGTGCTGACTGCGCTGCTGGTGGGGGTGCAGGTCCGCATCTGGTGGCTCGCTCGCCTGCCGGAGGTGCGAGGCCAGCTCGTGGACCGCTTCACCAACTGGACGGCCCCGACCCTCGAGAACGGCGAGGTGTGGCGCCCACTCACGATGGGCATCCTCCACACCGATCTGTTCCACATCGTCCTGAACATGCTCTGGCTCGCGTACACCGGCTGGAACCTCGAGCGGGCCCTCGGCCGTGCCAACGTGCTGGCGATCTACGTGGGCTCGGTCACGATGGGCTCGCTGCTGTCGATGTTCGGCAGCCCGGACACACCGTCCCTGGGTGCGTCGGGTGGGGTCTTCGGCCTCGTGGCTGCCAGCACCGTGTTCGGCTTCGTGCGACCCGACGTCCTCCCCAGCCGGGGCAGGCGCCTGTTCGGCATGGCCATGCTGCCCTACCTGCTGCTGATGTTCTGGTCGGGCCTGATGAACGAGGACACCGACAACTGGAGCCACCTGGGAGGCCTCCTCACCGGGCTCGTGCTCGGCTTCGTCCTCACGCCGCCGCCCCTCGAGCGCCCCAAGGGTCGCAACCGCCGCTGGCAGGCCGGCGTCTACGGATCGGTCGGTGCAGCCCTCGCGGCGCTGTACCTGGTGGGCCCCCGGGCCCTCCCCCTCGTCGACCATGAGCTCGCGCGCCTTCCTCGTCGGGAGCGGGCCAAGCTCCAGGTGAACGCCGACTACCGGAGCGTGGAGTGGTCGGCGCCCTCGGGTTGGCAGCCCGGAGCGGGCCCCGGGGGTGTGCCCGGCTTCCGCTCGGTGGCCGGCCCCCGCACCTTCGCCGTTCGCGACCGGGAGGAGCGGCATCTCGCCGACGTCGAGGCGATGGCTCGCGACTGGCTTGCGAAGGTCCAGGAGGACTGGCCCGACGCCCGCGCCTCCGAGCCCGAGGAGGCCACCATCGCGGGCCACCAGGGCCTGTACCTCCGCGCGGTCATCGACCCCGACGGGGTCCCCCGCGGTCTCGAGTGGTGGGGGGCCACCCGAGGGGTGCACACGCTCGAGGTGGTGTGGACCGTCGACCTGGCCGCCGCTGGGCGCCTCGACTCGCTGCGGGACCGGCTGCTCCAGGGCGTTGTGTGGCGCGACCCCAAGGCCCTGGTCACCGCACGCAACGACGTGGCCTACACCCCGAACAGCCCGCGAGCCCGCACGGAGCTGGCCATGGCCCTCGCCGAGATCGGGGAGACGGACGAAGCGCTGGCTCTTCACGCCGCCCTCGTGGCGGAGCGCCCGGACGACCCGGACCGCTGGGTGGACATCTTCCGCTCGGTGGCCCTCGGGGGCGTGCCGGAGAGCACCCAGGAAGCCCTGTGGCGGGAGGCCCTGGCCAAGGCCCCCACGTCCAGGGTGCTGGTGGAGGTGATCGCCGCCCTCGACGATCTGGGCCGAGAGCAGGAAGCCATCGGGCTGGCCGACGCCGCTTGGACCGCACGGCCCGGGGACCGGCTGGTGCGTCGTGTTCGCCGACGCCACGGCCTGTCCATCGAGCTGGACCCCACCGGCTCCCCGTGGGACGACCGCTTCGTCCTGGGGACGCTGGCCCCCAGGACCCCGGAGGTGCGGGAGGCGCTGCGAGCCCAGCCGCTCTCCCTCGAGGTCGCCAAGGAGCGCGGCGCCCAGCGTAGGGAGGAGACGGCGGCCGTGGTCACGACGATCTGCACCGCCGTGGCCGAAGGGCGCGGGGACGACGCCTGGACGGGTCTGTTGTGGCTCAGGGACGGCAGCCTGCCCGGCCCCGAGTCGGACATCCCCGCGACGGTAGTCGACGAGCTGGGGTTCGGCGCCAAGTGGCTGCCCGACGAGGTGAGCGCCTGTCTCCCCGACGATCTGGACGGCCTCCTCGACCCCGCCGCGGCCCCCACGCGCCCCTACTGATCCTGCCCGCCAGGACAGGCGCGCCAGCACGTCGATCCGGTTACCCCCAGCCCCTTGTTCGGAGGAACCATGTCCGAAGCTCGCGTCGCCATTCTCGGCACCGGCCCCGCAGGCCTCACGGCCGCTCTCTACCTCTCCCGCGCCAACATCCGCCCGACCGTGTTCGAGGGCATCCAGCCCGGCGGTCAGCTCACGATCACCACCGACGTGGACAACTTCCCCGGCTTCCCGGACGGCATCATGGGCCCGGAGCTCATGGAGCGCATGAAGGCCCAGTGCACCCGCTTCGGCGCCGAGTTCGTGATGGACGAGGTCCAGTCGGTCGACCTGTCCAAGCGGCCGTTCACCGTCAAGCCAGGCTACGGCGATGCCCAGGAGTTCGACGCCGTGGTCGTCGCGACCGGCGCCACCGCACGCTACCTCGGCCTGCCCAACGAGACCCGCCTTCAGGGCCATGGGGTGAGCGCCTGCGCCACCTGCGACGGTTTCTTCTTCCAGGAAGTTCCGGTCGTGGTGATCGGTGGCGGCGACTCTGCCATGGAGGAGGCCACCTTCCTCACGAAGTTCGCCAGCAAGGTCACCATCGTGCATCGCCGCAAGGAGCTGCGCGCCAGCAAGATCATGCAGCAGCGCGCCTTCGACAACCCCAAGGTGGAGTTCGTCTACGACAGCGAAGTGATCGACGTCCATGGGGGCGACAAGGTCACCGGCGTCCGCATCCGGAACCGGATCAACGGCGAGGAGACCGACCTCGAGTGTGCTGGCGTGTTCCTGGCCATCGGCCACACCCCCAACACCTCCTTCCTCAGCGGCCAGGTCGACATGGACGACAAGGGCTACATCAAGGCCCAGCCCGGCCGCTCGTTCACCAGCGTGGAAGGGGTCTTCGCCGCGGGCGACGTCCAGGACACCATCTACCGGCAGGCCATCACCGCAGCGGGAAGTGGCTGCGCCGCCGCCATGGACTGCGAGAAGTGGCTCGAGGCGCAGTAGTTCCGGCCCGCCCCTGAGGGTTCGACAAGCCGACCGGGTCACGCTACCCGGTGCGTCTCCTTGGAGCACCGATGACCTGGGACGTGGCTGGCCTCGGCAATGCAATCATGGATGCCCTCGTCATCCTGGAAGACGACTCGCTCATCGAGGAGCTGGGGCTCACGCGAGGGACGATGCATCCGGTCGACCACGACCGGTGGCAAGAGGTCTACGAGCGCATCCGCCTCCACAAGGTGACCTTCGCGTCGGGGGGCTCCTGCGCCAACACCGTCGCCACGGTCGGCGAGCTGGGCGGCAAGGCACTGTACCGGGGCCAGGTCGGCGACGACCAGATGGGCCACATGTACGCCTCCCTGATGGAGCGGGCCTGCGGCCAGCACGCCCTTGCCTTCTCCAAGGAAGCCACCACCGGCAAGTGCCTGTCGATCATCAGCAGCTCCGACGCCGAGCGCACCATGCTCACCGACCTCGGCGCCAGCATCCACCTGCCCGGTCTGGGGGCCTTCGCGGAGGACCTCGGGCGCACGAAGGTGGCCCACTTCACCGGCTACACCCTCCTCGGAGGTCCGATGAAGGAGACCGTCCTCGGCGCCATGACCATCGCCAAGGACGCAGGGGCCCTGGTGTCCGTCGATGCAGCCGACCCCTTCGTGGTGCACGAGATCCGCGACACCTTCTGGTCGGTCCTCCGTTCGTTCGCCGACGTCGTGTTCCTCAACGAGGAAGAGGCACGCTCCCTCGCAGAGATCGACGACCCCGAGCAGGCGTGCCGCTCGATCGCGAGCGAGGCCGGCCTTCGCACCACCATCGTGAAGCTGGGGTCGAAGGGCAGCATGGTCCTCCACGAGGGCGAGCTGGTGCGGGTTCCCATCCACAAGGTCGACGCGGTCGACACCACCGGCGCGGGCGACGCATACGCCGGCGGCTACTTGTTCGGCATGTCCCGCGGATGGAGCCCGGACCGCTGCGGTGCCCTCGCGACCCGGGTCGCCGGACTGACCGTCGCGCAGATCGGCGCCGTCGTCCAGGACCGCCAGGCGCTGGAAGAGGCTCTCGCTGCGGTGTCCTGAGGACCCTCGGCTCGACGCCACTACGCCCAACCTGTAAGCAGGCGGCTGTCACCTACGTTCCTCCTACGCCCGGCCGACGTGGCCGGGGCAAGGTGGAAGGTCAGCGAAATGTCCTGCCCCGGCTAGGACGTAGACAACCACGATGGTAAGTTTCGCTCGGAGGGCAGTGTGGACCACGCCTGGGGATACGGAAGCGAGCAGCGGCTGCGTGAAGAGAACCAAGATTGCTTCGGCGTCTTCGACTTTGGTTCCTACACGCTGGCCATCGTGTGCGACGGCATGGGGGGCCACGTCGGCGGCGCCCAGGCCTCCTCACTGGCGGTTCGCACGATTCACGACGCCATGCGCGACCTCGCCGACATGGACCTCGCCGAGGCGCTGGAAGAGGCGCTGAAGCGTACCAACCTCGTGATCTACGAGGCGGCCCGCAAGAACCATCGCCTGATGGGCATGGGTACCACCGCCGTGGTGATCGCGGTGCGCGACGGCGTGGCCCACGTGGCCCACGTCGGCGACAGCCGGGCGTACCGGATCCGTGGCGGGCAGGTGCAGCAGCTCACCCGCGACCACACGATGGTGAACCTGTTCGTCGATGCGGAGCTCCTGACTCCGGAAGACGCAGCCACCCACCCCGAGGCCCACGTCCTCTCCCGGTCCCTGGGGGTCGAGCGCCAGGTCGACGTCGAGGTGGCCGAGCCCATGCCCCTCGAGCCCAACGACGTGCTCTTCCTGTGCAGCGACGGCGTGCACGGGGTGATCACCGACTGGGAGCTCGCCAACGTGGACTGGGGCGCGCCCCACGAGGGGATTCGCCACGTGCTCGGGATCGTCTCCACCCGCGAGGGCGACGACAACGCCACCGCCGTGGCCGTCTCGATGGCGACCTCGTTCGAGGACGTGCCCGCGACCCCCGTTCCCGACCCGAAGCGGATGGAGGACGCAGCGCTGGGGGCCAGCCTCACGGCCGTGCCGATCGACGACGAGAACACCTTCGACTCCACGCCGTCCTACCGACGCACCCCCGACAGCGGCGGCGCTTCGTACGTCGTGTACGACGACAGCCCCGGCGCCGACCCCGTCCGCACCCCCACCCAGACCGCCCCTGAGCCCGAGCCCCCCCCCGTGGAGGAGCCCGAGCCGCCGCAGGTCCCTCAGGGCCAACAGACCGCCACTCCCTCTCCGGCGCAGCCTCAGACCGTGGCCGTCAAGAAAAAGAAGAAGCGCTCGGCGGCGGCCAAGATCATCCCCATCGTCCTGGCCGGGGGGATGTTGGCCGTCGGCGGCATCGGCGTGCTGCTGTTCCTCACCGCCTCCACCGGCGACGAGACGGTGGCAGACCCGGTCGACGAGAACCCGGCGAGCGTGAAGGTGGAGAGCCCCACCCCCGCAAACGTCGACCCGGGACTCCCCACACCACAGCCCACCGACGTAGAGCCCGAGGTGGAGGTGCGGCCGCTGTTTCGGCCGGAGGTCCCCGAGGCTCCCCGTCGCCTGCCCCACCGGTCCACCCGCTACACCCAGCCGCCCCCCGGTGGCCAGGTCCAGTTCGAGGCGGTGAACCACGCCCGCAACAAGGAGTGCGCCAAGTCCCTCGACGTCGTGCAGAACGGCATGGACATCTCGATCGACTACGCGCAGCTCTACAAGCAGGCCTGGCTCTGCTTCGCCGACGCCCACCAGCGCCCCCTGGAGCAGTCCAACGTCGAGGAGTGGGAAGACTTCCGCTACGTGGTCCCCTTCTTCGAGGGCGAGCCCGAGGACCGAAAGGCAGCCCTGGCCGACGACGAGTCCCTCAAGGTGCTTCCCGAGTGGTACCGGCCCGCGGTCGACGGCATCGAGTTCCGTCTCGAGCGCTACGCGAAGTCCGACGACAAGGACAAGATGGTCGACGTGCTCAACGACCAGCTGGGGGAGCCCACGGTGGCCGATCAGCTCGCCATCGACCTGCTGCTGGTCGCCCAGGCCGCTGAGGGACTCTCGCGGGTCGAGGACCCCAGCGACGAGGTCGCCCAGTGGTGGGCACGCCGCGTGTACGTAGCCACGGAGGCCCTCAACGGGCGTGTGGGCCGGGTCATCGAGCGGCACCGTCACGAGATCATCCCCGAGATCCGTCGGCTCCTGAAGGACGCCTCCGAGCCACGTGAGCTCGAAGACGGCACCCGCACCAGCGTGCCGGAGGTCGTCACGAGGGCCCGCAACGTGGGCCTGGGCAAGGAGCCGCCCCCCACCAAGAAGATCGAGAAGAAGCCGGTCTACGTGCCTCCGAAGGAGCCGAGTCTCGACGACCTGAAGGTCGAGGACGGCCCCACGGTGCAGGGCGTCGGGAACTGATTCGACCGGAGGAGGCGCGCGTCCTCCTCTTTCACCTCGTGACCCTTCGAGACGTCGCGCTGTGCACGAGTGCGCGATCCAGCCGCTACGTTGTTTTCAGGGGTAGGCGATCGGGGTGTAAGGAACCGCGGAAGGCTGCCGTTGTCCGGACGACGCACCGGAGGACGTCATGAATCGATGGCACATCACGACTGGACTCACAGGGCTCGCACTCGGCGCAGCGTGGCTCGCTCCGCGCCTCTTCGCCCACATCCAGGCGCCCATCCCCGCTCCGGTTCCTCCGGCCGTGGAGGAGCCGACGCCCGTTCCCTCCGCCGTGTACGACGGCCATCTGGAGGTCACGACCCGAATCGACCAGTCGGTGATCCTGGACGGAGATCGCAGCGACCGCTTCGTCACCGTGGAGGTCGTGGGCCACGGGCCCGAGGAAGGGCGTCCGGTGCGGCGCCCTCTCGATGTGGCCGTGGTGCTCGACGCCAGCGGCTCCATGAAGAAGGAGGCCAAGCTGCAGCAGGCTGTCGAGGCCACCGTCGAGCTGGCCCGGTCCCTCACCGCGGCCGACACGCTGTCCGTGGTGGCCTTCTCGGGAAGGGCCCGGGTGCTGCTCTCGGCCGAGGCCGGCCGGAACCCCGACGTCGTCGCCAACGTCCTCCAGGACCTGCACCCTCACGGTGGAACCAACCTCTACGGGGGCCTCGACCTCGGCGGTCGCGCCCTCGCGGGCCGTCCCGGGGCCACCCAGCACGTGCTGCTGCTCTCCGACGGGGAGGCATCCGAGGGGGAGATGCGCCCCGAGCGCTTCGCCGCCCTGGCGAGCTCCATGGCCAGCGACCGGGTCTCGCTGTCGACCGTCGGCCTGGGCTCCACGTACAACGAGGACCTCCTGGCCTCCCTCGCCGACCTCGGTGGCGGGCGCTACGCCGACGTGGCCGGCGGCGCGCAGATCGCCCAGGTCTTCGACGAGACCTTCGCCCGCAGCTCCACCCTGTTGGCCCAGGGGACCCGGGTGGACCTGGTGCTTCCCGAGGGCTTGGAGCCGGTGGATCTGCTGGGCTGGTCCGGTCAGCGCATCCAGGGCGGCTGGTCGGTCTACCTGGGTGACGTGTCGGATGGCGAGCGCCGGAAGATCGTCGTTCGCGCCCGTCCCACGGCAGCGCTGTCGGCTCCGGCGGGCATCCGGGCTCGGCTCACCTACCATGACGTCACGGATCGCCGGGGCGCCGACGAACAGCACCAGACGGTCGTGCGCGCCACATCCGACCCAGCCGAGGCACAGCGGAGCTTCGACCCGGCGGTCGCCGCCCTGGGCAACCGCACCTACGGAAACTGGTACCTCGAGATGGCCACCCGCTCCTACGCCGAGGGCAACCGCACCCAGAGCCTCGAGCTCCTGAAGGAAGGCCGTCGCGTCCTCGAGGACGCTGCTCGGGAGCTCCCGATGCCCGATCTTCGCGACGACCTCGACCGCTTCGACCACAGCCGCGGCTTCTACGAGAGCCAGGCGCCCTCGGCCCCCGCGGCCAAGCGCCAGGTCAAGCAGGCCAAGGAACGATTCCGCGCACTCGCACGCTAGCCCCCACCCCGAGCCTTTGGACGATCCCATGAACGACCTCCAGTTGTACGCCGATGCAGCCCTCGCGCCGTCTGGCAAGGTCGCGCTCCAGAAGCTCCCCAAGCAGCAGGCCCTGTGGGTCGGTGGCTCCGTCGGTGCCGCCGCACTGGCTGGCGCGACGCCACTGTGGGCCTGGGCACCGGAGCTGGCTCTGTGCATCGCCCTGGGCGCTGGCGCCTCCCTCGTCAACCCGAAGCGCCTGTGGGCGGCGCCGCTGGTCATCGCGGCCGTGGCGGCGGTCGGGCTCGCCTGTGGCGCGATCGGCGTGCCACCGGTGGTCGGAGCAGGCGCCACGGCGGGCGCGCTCTCGGCGTGGCTCGTGCCCCACCGGACGGACGCGCTGGATCTGGTGAACGGAGCCCTGGGCTCCCTCACCGGAGCGAGCCTGGGTCTGTGGGCGGCGGTGGTGCTGCTCCCCAGCAGCCTGCCCAGCGTGCTGATCGCCCCCCTCACACTGGGCCTGGTGGCCCTCGTGGCGGCCCAGGGCCTGCTGCCGGTGGCCCTGCGCTTCGACCTCGGCCCATCGCTGCCCAGTCGGGCAGAGGTGGCGCGCACCCTTCGGGTTCCCTACCGTCCGCCGGTCATGCGGGCCCTCGAGCTGTACCACCAGACCCAGGGAAGCGTCCCCGAGCGTGACACCCGGCGAGGCCTGGCCGAGATGGCCATGTGGGTCTACCGGCTCCAGCAGAGCCTGCAGACCCTCGACAAGCAGCTCGAGCAGATCGATCCGGAGCACGTCGAAGCGAGGATCCGTGCCTGCCGCGAGCTGGCCGACGACGTCGACGCGTTCACCCGCGAGCGCCGTCAGGCGACGGCGGTGCACCTGGAGCGGCTCCTGGAGCGGCGTCGGGCGATCGCCGTGGAGCGGGACCGGACCGATGCACTGGTGGACTACTCCCTCGCCTTCCTCGAGGAGGCACGGGCCGGAATGACCGTCGCGCAGCACCTCCCCGGCGAGAATGCACCGGAGCGACTGGACGAGGTGCTGGAGCGTCTACGGGAATACGCCCGTGAGGGAGACACCCGTCGGCAGACCGCCCGGGAGGTCGACCTCACCCGGTGAGTTGACCGCCCCCCCGGGCGTGGCTATGACGGGATGGCCGCCAAGGCGGCATGGTGAGCGCGGTTAGCTCAGCTGGATAGAGCGTTGGCCTCCGGAGCCAAAGGTCACAGGTTCGAATCCTGTACCGCGCACCACCCTCCCCCCCCCTCGGCATCCCCGAACCCGCTGGACGCGATTCGGGGTCGCGATCATGGTACGTTGCAGGCCATGCGGGCGACCAGTCTTGTGCCGACGGTTCGAGCCCCCCGAAGGGGGTGGCGGTGGAGTTGACCTTTTGGGGCGTGCGGGGGTCCATTCCCACGCCCGGCGAGGGTACCCGGCGCTGGGGAGGCAACTCCTCGTGCCTGGAGCTACGCCACCCGGGCTGCGTGCCGGTCGTGCTCGACTGCGGCACGGGCGCCCGCCACCTCGGCATGAAGCTCATGGGCGAGCGTGACCGCAAAGTGGACGTCGTGTTCACCCACCTGCACATGGACCACGTGTTCGGCCTCCCCTTCTTCGTGCCCATCTACGCGCCGGGCTTCGACGTGCACATCACCGTGCCGGCCTTCAACGACACCGACGCCCGCGAGAAGCTGGGCCGCTACCTCAACGGCGTGTACCACCCGACGCGGATCAACGAGGTGCCCGCCGACGTGTCGTACTCGGGCATCCGCCCTGGCCGCTCGTTCGACCGCGGTGGCTTCCACGTGCGCACGGTCTCCCTCAACCATCCAGGGGGCTCGGTCGCGTATCGCTTCGAGGTCGATGGTCGGAGCGTCGCCTACGTCACCGACACCGCACCCTTTGCCAAGCCCGGACAGGGCGTGGCCGCCGGCGAGGCCCCCGTGCCTGCGGAGCGTCGCATCGTCGACTTCCTGAGGGACTGCGATCTCGTCGTGTACGACACGATGTACGACCTGGACGAGTACCTGGAGAAGATGACGTGGGGGCACTCCTACCCGGAGTACGCCGTCGCCATGTGCACGGCGGCGGGCGTGAAGCACCTCTCCCTGTTCCACCATCTGCCCGACGCCAGCGACGAAGCGCTCGACCGCCTGGAGGCCACCTGGGCGGCCCACGAAGGCCCTCTGAAGGTCTCCGTGGCCAAGGAGGGCCTCACCCTCGAGGTGTGAGGCGCCGCACTACTCCTCGTCGACGCCGAGGACCCAGTCATGCAGAGCCGGCAGGACGTCCTCGGCCCAGCCGTCGCCGGTGCGGACCGCCGCGAACTGCTGGAAGAGCCCCTGAACGACGAAGACGACCTCGTCGTAGAGATGCATCCGCTCGAACACGAGCTCCTCGCCGCCCTGGTCCACCACCTGCGGAAGCTTGAGTCCCTGGAGGTGCATGGCGGGACCCTTGAGGGTGAACTGATACTCGCGGTCGTCCCGGCGCAGGCCGAGCCGGACCTCCTGGAGCACCTTCCCCCCGGCGAGGGCCGCCTTGGCCTCGAGGGTGGCTCCTGGGTTCTCCCCGGTCATCACCGCCGTGAGCTTGGTGTCGTCGGGGTTCCGGAAGGCGAGCCGCGCGTCGACCCACAGATCCACGTCGCCCACCGGCGACGCGAGGCTGAAGTGGGAGCCGCGGGTCTCGCTGGACCACCACAGCCATGTGTAGAACTCGCTCGCCAGGTGGGGCAGGACCGGCAGGCCGTCTTCGCTGGACATCAGGACCTCCCTTCGGACAGGCGCACGTCGGCGCCGCCGAGCTGGACGGGACTCGGAGCACTGGCCACCAGCCGGTCCACCGCGCTGGAGTCCGCGCCGAGGTACTCGAGGGGAGACCACGGCACGAGGGTCAGCCCGAAGGTGCGGTAGAAGCGCTTGCGGAAGCGGTCCGCCATCCCCTCTGAGAGGCTGTGGAGGATGCAGTAGCCTTCGCCGATGTTCCAGGCAGCCTCCGTGACCCCCACGGACGGCAGCGTGCGAGCGAGCCACTCGGACTGCAGCTGGTCCTTGAGCTCGGAGCGGACCGACGCCGGGCAGCGCTCGACCTCACGCTCGGCGGCCCACGCCTCACACTTCTTGTCGAGGGTGGCCTTGAACAACTTGGCGGGCAGGCGCTTCTTGTCGACGCGCAGCGCAAAGAGCGCCACGTCCTGGTAGAGCCAGCGGTTGAAGTCCTCGAAGGAGGTGTCGAGGAGGTTGTGGATCTCCACCCATCCCTCGACCTCCTCGAGGCCCTGCTCCACCGGGGGCTCCTTGAACGCATGGTCCTGAAGCGCCGACCGGTAGGCGTCCCGCCATCCGTCGACCCGCTCACCCTCGACCCGGAACCGGGCCACCGTCATCGCTCCGCCCAGGATGCCCATGGCACCTCCCGGCGGCCCCTTAGCTAGGGCGCCGGGGCTGTGCGAGCCCTACGTTGGGCGGATGGTCCGGAGGGCGTGGCGGAACACGGTGATGACCACCCCTTCCTTGATCTCGAGGCCGAACTCGTAGCGCCCGAACCAGTCGACCCTGCCCTTGGTGTGGGTGCCGTCGATCAGCGTGACCTGCACCTCCTCCCCCGAGTCGAGGTAGCCGAAGAGGCGCTTGTCGGAGCAGGAGTGGCGATCCTGGGGGCGGGTCGCCGGCCGGGCATCGTGGTCGCCCTTCTTGTCGCCCTTGACGACCTTCTTCACCGCCTTCCAGTCCGACGGCGCGTACCCGAAGCGGGCCTCCAGCTTGTGCACGGACTCGGGCGTACCGTTGACGTCGATGGTGAAGGTGTAGGGATCGACCTCGGTGATGGTTCCCTTCACGAGACGGCCGGCGAGCTGCACGGCCACGGGCTCGCCGCCCGGCTGAAGGCACGTACGGTCCCGGTTCTCAGCCCGGTGGCTGTCCATCCGGCGACGGGCAAGGACGCGGTCGAGATCTGCGTGGCCGATGGCCACCTGCGTCGCAAGGGCCCGGGAGAGGTCGTGGCGCTCCATGAGCTTCACGACACGGTCCTTGCGGGCCATCCGCTCGAGAGCCTCCGAGAGGTCGAGACGCCCATGGGCGACCGCCATCGCCATCTGGTACGGCATTCCCTGGTCGTGCAGCTCATCGGCGCGGCGGCGAGCGTCGTCGTCGACCCGCTGCTTCTTGGGACGCCCCGCCCGCATGTGTTGCTCCCCCACGATGCCCTCCACCTCAACCATTGTCGTATGGACCGACGGGCCCGAGGTCAAGCAGTCCACACAGCTAGCATCGGATCCTCGACGGACCGCCTCGACCGTGGTCAGCCATCGGCCCGCACCGCACGGACGAGGCGACGCAACAGCGCACCGAGGTCGTCGGCGAGGACCCACTCGGCGGCGCTCGCCTCCATGGCCGCCTCGGGGGCACTGAGCTTCACCGCCCCGACCAGGTCGGCCCGGACGGCCGCCACCTTGTCGCTCGGCCACTCCCCGGCGGGCTGGAAGCCGATCTCCACCCGTCGATCGAGACGCTCCGTGATGGCCTCGTGCCACCGTGGCGGAACGCCCACCAGCTCCAGTCGCCGCCAGCCCGACAGCAGCATGTGCTCCGACAGCTCGTGGAGGTACCGATCCAGGGTGGCGGCTCCAGGGCCCTCGGCACGAGCCTCGGACACGGCGACGGCGGGAAGGGTGAGCTCGCTGGGGGGAGGGCCATCGAGGAGCACCAGCGTGGAGAGCGTGCGCTTCAGCTCCGCTGCGGCCGCCGGCGTGAGGCGCGCATCGAGGAGCTCGAGCCCCTGCCGAAACCCGAGGAGCGCCTCGACCCCGCGGAGCACCTCGTCGCTGCCACGAAGCCCCCGCTCTTCCAGCAGGACCGAGACCGGCGTGCCATCCGGCGGGGCCGTCTGGGCCGCCTCGAGCTCGGCCTGCAGAGCGTCGTGGGCCTCTTGGAGCCGCTGGAGTTCCTGCTCGAGCTCCGCCACGCGGTCGGCCAGGGCGTCCCGCTCCACGGCGACGGCAGGGTCGACCACGGGCACCGATGCTGGCCTGGGCGGAACGGGCGGGGGCGACGGCGCCGGTCGGGGCGCCGGCACGGGCCGCGACGGAGCCACCGGCGGAGCGGCCTGTCCCTGCTTGACCACACCAGGAACCAACTGCGCCATCAGGTCGCTCGCGGGGGCCTGAGAGGGGCTGACGGTTGCCTTCTTCCGGTCGACGACCTTCAGCGGGGCTGCAGTCTGCCCCTGCCGCACGGCGCGCCGCAGCTTGTCCGCCGGGCCATCCGCCACCATGTCGTCGGGTCGCTTGTAGTTCACGTACCCGAGATGATGGAGCAGGCCGAGCACCTCGCCTGCGGAACGACGCACCTCTTTGGCCAGCTTGCGCACCCGGATCGCCACCACACCTCCTCGACCGAGGTCGTAGCACCCTGGAGACGCGGGGTCCGTAGGGAACCCCACCTCTCAGGCCAGAGTGTGGGCTCCAGGCTGACTATGCCGAGCGACCGAGGAGGCGGGATCCCTACCTGGTGCAACGATTCGGATGTCCTTCGTCAGATGTCCGCTGGCCGTGGCGCGAGGTCTCAGGCTGCAGCCTGCGGGCTACGGCATGCAAGGGTGCATGGACTAGACCGCCTTGACGCTCCGGACCTGGACCATCGTGTCCCCGGTCATTCCGATCCCCATGCCCTCGACGGTCTTGCCGGCCACCTCGACCTGCTTCCCGTCGAGATCGGGGGGGACATCGCCGTACAGTGCCACCGTGCCCGTGTCGGTGTGGAGCACCCACACCCCCGTGCCGAGGTCCTTTCGCTCCAGTCGTCCACGCCAGTTCATCGCAGCTCCTGCTCATCGAGCTTCTGGGCTCCTGCGAGGCCCAGGGCCACCAGGAGACAGAGGATTCCGTTCACACCGAGCCAGGCCGTCGCGAGGCCGCTGGGCAGCCAGGACGGGGCGATGGCGCCGGTCGCGGCAGCGTGCAGCAGGTAGGCGGCCGTGCCGGTCGCGAGTCCCGCCGCGAGGGGCCGTGTTCCGCGGAATGCACCGAGGGTGAAGCCCACCACGGCGGGTGCAGCAACCGAGAGCCACAGCGGGAAGGTCACGAAGCCGATGCCCACGAAGGCCGCAGGCCACTCGAGGGCCGGACTGGCGAGGAAGCCCGCAGCGCCGAGGAGCCAGGCCGGGACGAAGAACAAGCCCCCCGCCACGGTGGCCGACACGGCGGCCGACCCGAGCTGGTAGCTGCTCCGCGTCGACGCCAGCTGGGCGACCAGCAGAGCGAGCACGGCGCCGAGGAGGAAGCGGATCTTGCCGAAGCCCATGCCGCCCCGGGCCCCCATGGCGGTCGCGAGATCGAGGCGGCCGTGGCCGAACTTCTCGTTCCAGCCCTCGCCGCGAGCCGTGTCGAGGAGCGTCCGCTCGACCGCGTCAGGGGCCATGCCCGTGCCGAGGAGGACAGCCGCGGCGCCCGCGACGTGAGGGGTCGCCATCGAGGTGCCCTGGAACTCCGCGTAGACGTGCCCTCCCTTACCATCGATGGTGTCCTGGAGGATGCCGCCGCCGGTCTTGCGCTTGTCGCCGCCGGGCGCGGCGATGTCGACGCCCTTGCCCCAGCTGGAGTAGGGCGCCCGGTCGCCACCAGGGCCCGTCGCAGCCACGCCGATCGTCTCCTCGAGGGCACCGGGGTAGCCCACGCCCTGGCGGCCCGAGTTGCCCGCGGCCGCCACCACGATGACGCCGTGGTCACGGGCCTTCTTGATCGCGTTGTGGATGATGGAGGAGTAGCCGCCGCCCAGGGAGAGGTTGATGACGTCGGCGCCCTCGTCGACCGCGTAGTCGATGCCTGCCGCGATCCACGCCGAGGACCCGAAGCCGGCTCCGGAGAGGACCTTCACCGGAAGGATGGTGGCCCCCGGAGCGACGCCCGCGACCCCAACACCGTTGTTGGTGGTCTGGGCGATGGTACCCGCCACATGGGTACCGTGGCCCTGGTCGTCGGCCGCGGTGTCGGCGCCGGGCACGAAGGAGGCCCCCTTCAGGACGTGTGTACCCTGCAGGTCCTCGACCTTGGACACGCCGGTGTCGACCACGGCCACCACGACCCCGCGACCGGTGGCGCCCGTGGTCCACACGTGCTCCATGCCGATGTCGATCAGGTTCCACTGCTTCTCGAGCATGGGGTCGTTGGGACGGCCGAACGCCTCCATCGTGAGCTCGGGCTCCACCACCTCCACGAGGGGATGGCCCGCCAGCCTGGAGAGGGCGTCGGCCAGATCCGGCACGGTGCCCGCCACCAGCGCCTCGTCACGGGCAAGGTCGTGGATCCAGTCCAGGTCGTGACCAAGGGCCGTCTCCACGGCCACCAGGTCGGCCTCGCTGGCACCGTCCTGGAGGTCGACCACCAGGGTTCCGGGCATCGACGCCGTGGTCGGCGTCTCCCCGAGGAGGTGGGCCCGCGCCGACCGGACATCGTCGGGCGCGTGGACCGCTGGGGTGCTCCCCCGCTGGGGCCCGAACGCGAACACGGCGCCCACGGTGCCTACCAGCGCCA
>Ga0213839_1000827_pt1 | contig 25939 bp, 20 predicted proteins | sample SWPATP21_FD_160075 | JGI IMG/M metagenome (GOLD analysis project Ga0213839, IMG submission 160075) | Coastal seawater microbial communities from Marineland, Florida, United States - SWPA TP2 #1 | ecosystem: Environmental > Aquatic > Marine > Coastal | place: USA: Florida | collected 2016-08-14
ACCACCACGGCTCCCCAGGGAGATGCCAGCCCGGTCGCCGGCGACTGGACCGGCAGCGCGAACGGCCGCCAGGTAGCCCTGGTGTTGCGGGGAGCCGACGACGCCCTCTCCGGTGAGTTCATCACCCGCTGGGCCGGCAAGACCGACAGCTCCCCGGTCCGCGGACGCTTCGACCCCGCCGGCAAGCAGCTGATCCTCGAGGACACCGACGAGGAGCTGGACAGCGGCCGCTACGAGCTGACCCTCGGCGCCGACCGCCTGGAGGGCTTCTTCGTCCGCACGGCCGGCGGGCGCGTCCCCCTGAAGCTGTACCGACCCTGACCCTGCGTTAGGTCTGGTCATGCTGCTCCTCGCGCCGCTCCTGGCCCTCGCCACCACGCCCACGGCTGACGTCCACGCCGTCGGGGGTGTCGGGGCCGGAGAGGTCGCCGGGGGCGTCGGCGGCAGCGTCGGCCTCACCATGCAGTCCTTCGACCTGGAGCTCGCCGCCGACCTGGCGCTGGGCCCCGGCAGCCTGGGCCTCGTCCGTCCCCAGGCCCGCTGGTCCCCCCTGGGCACCGACCGACCGGGTCCCCACGTCCTGGTCGGAGGCGGCGTGTTGTTCGCGGACGGAAGCGACGACGGCGCCCTCGTGGCGGGCCTCGGCGGCGATCTGTCCGACAAGCCCTGGCGCCCCCGGGTCCAGCTGCTGGGGGCCCTGCGCCGCGACGACACCACCGCCGTCCTCCTCACCCTGGGGCTGGCCCATCGTCCGGCCCGCAAGGCCTCCCCAACGGGCGTCGCCCCCGAGTTCGACGCCGCGATGGTCTGGGTCCCGGGCCCCGTGTGCCAGTGGCTTCCCTCCGACGAGGCGAGCGACGCCTTCCTGGGGGTCGACGCAGATCCACTGCGGGTCGAGAAGGTGCCGAACCCCGCCGGCAGCGCGGGAGGCGCCGAGGGCGAGGGCCCCCGCGGCGACCTGGTCGTCGCCGCGTTTCCCGGCGACATGGTCACCGTCGACGACCGGCCCCTCGAGGTCGCGGACGACGGCGTCGCCTGGTCCAACCTGCCGGAGGGCCCGGCCACCGTGCGGGTCCTCGGGGGTGGACGCCGGGTCGTCTTCGATCTCGCCGTCGCCGCCGACGCCACCCTCTGGGTCACGGTCCCCGAGGCCGAGAAGGTGGAGCTCCGCTTCCGCGTCGGGAGCGCAGACCTGGAAGGCGCCTCCGCCACCGCCCTCGACCAGCTCGCCGACACACTGGGGGCCTGGAGGGTCCGTGTGTGGGGCTCCTACTCGGAAGAGGGAGACCGCGTCGCCAACGAGGCCCTTGCCCAGCAGCGGGCCGAGCACACCCGGGACCGTCTCGTCGCGGCGGGGGTCTCCCCCGACCACATCGACGTGCTTCCCCCCCGCACGCCTCTCGCGGAGCGGAGCCTGGAAGACCAACGGGTCGCCGTCCTCGAGCTCGTACCCCCCGAGGCCCCATGATCTTGTGGCTCTCTCTGGCCCTCGCCACCGACACCTGGCCCGTGCGCGCCGGAGACACCGTGGAGTCCGTCGCGGCCGAGGTGGCCGACGGCCGAAACGTCACGGACTTGATCGAGACCATCCGCCAAGGGAACGGCCTCGCACCCGACCAACAGCCAGTGGTGGGCACCGTGCTGCGCCTCCCCGACCACGCCGGGCTCCACGTCGACCAGGACGCCTTCGTCCTCACCCGCCGCGGCGACGTCCTCGCGGCGGGCCCGATGCCCGCCCACCAGGTGGGTCTGTTCGAGCGCCTGCCCATCGGATCCACCCTGTGCACCGGCCCCGACAGCTACGCCACGCTGCGGATCAGCACCCAGTGCACCGCCGTCGGGGAGCACTCCGACGACCTGACCCTGTCCGAAGACACCTGCGTCCAGCTGGTCAGCGCCCACGGCTCCACCCGCGGCCGCAGCACCGTGGCCCGGGTCCTCGAGGGCTCCGTGCAGGTCCAGGAGAACCCCACCGGCGCCGGCCACGTCACGGTCCAGGCCGGCACCGGGCAGACCACCGGCGTCCTCGGCGGCTACCGCGTCACCCTCGAGGACACCCAGGCGATGCGGGCCGAAGCCCTCTACGCCCCCGTCGCCGTCCAGGGCTCGGGCGCGGAGGTCAGCCTGTCGGCGGGACAGGGAAGCCGGGTCAAGAAGGGGGGCACCCCCTCCGCGCCCATCGACCTGCTGGGCCCCGGTGTGCCCACCCGACCCGACGACGGCGTCGCCCTGCGTCTGCCCTGGTTCGCGTGGACCCCTGTTCCGGAGGCCTTCGGCTACCGCTTCGAGGTGGCCACCGGTCCCGACTTCGTCGACCTGGTCTACAGCGACGACGTGCCCGACCCCAGCTACCGACCGTCGCTGCTGCTCCTGCCCTGGCCCGACGACGGCGTGCTCCACTGGCGCATCGCCTCCTTCGACCGCTTCGGCTTCCTGGGCATTCCCAGCATGCCGCGGAGCATGGGCCTACCCACACCCTGACAGGTGCTGCTCCAGGGCCGCGGTGACCGCCTCCGGCTGCTCGCGGCTGCTGGTGTGCCCCGCCGCCTCGACCTCCACGAAGGTGGCGCCATCGATGCCGTCCACCAGCTTCATCGCACGCTCCAGCGCGATGGCCTTGTCCTCCGTGCCCCGCAGGACCATCGTGGGGCAGCGGATGGCGGCGAGCTCGTGCTCACAGCCCTCGCGACGGATGACGCCGTTGACGGCCTTGTAGATGCTGGGGGCGTTGGCGCGCAGCTCTCGGACCAGCGCACGACGCGCCCCTTCCTTCGCCGGGTCCTCGAGGAAGGTGGCGCCACACATGATGGGCATCACCTTTCCCGCCAGCCAGGTGGGCACGCCCAGCATGCGAGCCGCCAGGTTCAGCCGCCCGTACTTGCCCACGTTGGCCTCGGGCTCGGGATCCGGCGCCGTCTCCAGCAGGGCCAGGCTTCGGACCAGCTCCGGGCGACGGGCCGCCACCCGCATCCCCACGAAGCCCCCCATCGACAGCCCCACGAAGTGCACGGCGCCCACATCGAGCCCCTCGATCAGCGCGATGGCGTCGGCGGCGCAGTCTTCGATGCTCGCCTCGTCGCCGTCCGGAACGTCGCTGCGCCCCTGCCCACGGTGGTCCCAGGCCACGCACCGGTAGCGCTGGCGCAGGGCGGCGATCTGCGGTCGGTACATCTCGGTGGACCACAGAAGACCGTGGGAGAAGCAGACGACCTCGTCGCCTTTGCCGGTGTCCTCCACCCACAGGCGGGTGTCGCGGACCGAGCGCAGCATGGGGCCTCCAGCAGCAGCGAGGCATGGTAGTCCGACGTGGACCGAGGAGCACTCATGGCCGGCGGCTGGACCACCCCCTACCCGGAGGGCCTGTACCCGGAGCAGCTGCCGAGCTGGCTGGGCTTCGCCACGACCTGGGCCGGCCGCTCCTCCCCCGACACCACTCGGCCCTTCCGCTACCTCGACCTCGGCTGCGGCGTCGGCCACACGGCGTGCTGGGTGAAGCGGTGCTACCCCCACGCCGACGTGACCGGCGTCGACCTCGACCCCGGCCACATCGAAGCCAGCCGGGCCCTGGCCTCCCGACTGGGGGTCGACGTCCGCTTCGTCCAGGGCCCCTTCGAGGCCGTCGACGCCCCCGCCGACATCGTCGTCGCCCACGGGGTCTGGTCGTGGATCGACGACGCCACGCGCGCCGACCTCGCCGTCCGTCTCTCGAGCCTCGTCGCCGAAGGGGGCCTGCTCTACGTCGACTACAACGCCCTGCCCGGCCGATCCGACTGGGTGGCCCTCGCGGGTCTGCTCCGCACCCTGGCGCCCCAGCTGGGCCGGGATGCCGAAGGGCTCGACCGGGCGCTGGAGGCCCTCGAGCCCCTCGACGGCACCGGCTTCTTCGCTCGACGGCCCGGCCTGACCGACGGCCTCCGCGACGCCCTGCGCCGTCAGCCCGGCTACCTGGTCCACGAGTTCCTGAGCCAGGGCTGGCGAGCCTTCCTCCTCTCCGACGTCGCCAGGCAGCTCGCCCCCCTCACCTACGTGGGCACCACCCACCTGTGGGAGGCCGTCGAGGGATTCCGCACGACGGAGGTCGAGCGGTCCCGGCTGTCCCCCTGGTCCGACCCGGTGGTCCGCGACACGCTGCGGGACGCCCTGCGGGACACCGTCTTCCGCCACGACGTCTTCCAGCAGGGCGGACGCGTCCTCTCCGCCGACGAGCGCCAGGCCTCGCTCCTCGCCCGCCACTACGCCCTGGGTCGACCTCCTGGAGCGTGCCGGCTGGCGTCGATCCCCGGCCACCCGCAGGCCCACCCCCTTCCCCCCGGCTGCCTCGACGTGGTGCGCGGCCTCGACGGACCTCCTCGCACCGGCCAGGCCCTGCTCGCAGCCCTGGAATGGGCGCCGGACCGGCTGGTGGACCGTCTCGGCCTGCTCTGTGCCGCGGGCTACGTCTACCCGGCCGACCGAGAGCTCTTCCCCCCGGACGTCGACGACCTCCTCGCTCAGGACGTGGACCTGCTGCCCCTGGTGGCCCCCAGCGGCATCGAGGTGAGCTTCACCCGCATCGACCGTGCCATCTGGCGGTCCCTGGACACGAACGACGTGGTCGGCAGGGCCCTGGAGCTCCTCGGGGCCGAGGGCCATCGACTTCCGGCGCGGGTGGACGGCGTCGCGGCCCAGCGCCGGGCCATGGAGGCAGCGCTCGCCACCTTCCGGGCCGCCATCCCCGATCTCGTCAGGGCCGGCTGGTCCTTCGCACCGGCATCCCCGACGGAGGCACGCTCTCCATCGACCGCTCGGTGATCGAGCTGGTGCCCGGTCGGCCCTTCCAGGTGGACCCGGGAGCGTAGCGGGCCCCGTGATCGGGTCACGTGCACCCACACTCACTGTGGGGAGCTGCCACCGTCCAGCGCGTCATTCACATGGAAACATGGTCGGCCTTCCTTGACTTCGACCGAAGCCTACACGAGGGTTCAGGGTATCCAGCACGTGCATCCCCAACGGTCTTTTATCGACCCGTATGCTGCACAGCCCGTACCGTTCCATGCCGCCCGGGGAGCCGTCCAACGACGGGCTCCACTCCCCCGGATCGGCTGTATCGAGGAGATCGACCGACGATGATTCCCACCTGGATCCACGACCACGCCCACACCCGTCGCACCCTGTTCACCCACGCCCGGAAGGGCGGGTCCCCGCTGAAGAGGTCATCCACCGGAGAGACCGTCGCCACCTACCTCAACAAGCGGCTCGCCCAGATCGGCGTGGGGCACGTGTTCACCATTCCGGGGGACTACATCGAGGAGTGGGTGGGAACCCTCGACGACCCCGAGCAGAACGCCGGCCTGGTTCGTGTGCACCCCAACAACGAGGTGTCCGCGACCTACGCGGCGGACGGGTACGGGCGAGCCGTTCCGGGTACTGTTGGTTGTGTGGCCTTCACGTACGGGGTGGGTGCACTCAATGCAGTCCAGGCCGTGGCGGGTGCGTACGTGGAGCGGGTCCCGATGGTGGTGATCAACGGGAGCCCCTCCACAGCTCAGTACCACTCAGAGCGGGACCAGGGCACGCTCTACCACCACATGCTCGACGGCTCCCGCACCGACGAGCGGATCCTGCGTGAGGTGACCGAGATCGGCGTGCGCATCGACAACCCCGCCACCGCCCCGGACCTCATCGATGCAGCCCTTCGTACCTGCCTGACGACGAGTCGGCCGGTGTACATCGAGATCGCCGCGCTGGTGGCCGGGCAGAGCTGCTGCCCGGTCCCGGACGCACCGATCACCGCCGCGCCGGCCCCCCAGAGCCCCCAGTCGCTCCAGGAGGCCACCCAGGCCGTCATCCAGCACATGCGGCGCGCCCGTCGGCTCGTGCTCTTCGGCGGGGTCGAGCTGGCCCGCTACGGCCTGCAGGAGCGCTTCGCACGGCTCGTGGAGCTCAGCCAGGCTCCCTTCGTGAGCAGCGCCCTGGGCAAGAGCTTTCTCTCGGAGAGCCACCCTTCCTACGCCGGCGTCTACATGGGGCGGAGCTCGCAGGACAACGTGCAGGAGCTGATGACCGAGGCCGACTGCGTCGTGGCGCTCGGCGTACTCGACACGGACTTCAACTACCTGGGGGTGGTCACACCGGACTACGACCCCGACGCCGCCACCAAGCTCCCGGGCCCCACCCACATCCAGGCCCGAGGCGGGGCGGTGCTCGTGGGGAAGGGGCTCGCCTACTGGGGCGACGTACGGCTCGATGAGCTGCTCGACGCCCTGATCGCCACCCTCGAGGGGCACCGCGCCCTTCCCCATGCACCGTTCCCCGGCCTCGAGGGCTCCCCCTGGGACATCCCCCCCACGAGCGACTTCGATCCCGACGGGGGCATCACCTGGGACAGCTTCAAGTCCCACCTGGCCCACGGCTTCCTCGGCCGGTACGACGAGCAGGAGCAGCCGGTCCTGGTCGCCGACTCGGGCTTCAGCTTCGTGGCGATGACCAACGTGAAGGTGCCTCGAGGAGGCTTCATCGCCCAGCTGGCCTGGGCTGCGATCGGCTACGGCGTGGGGGCCACCTACGGCGCGGGGCTCGCACAGAGGGTGGCGAACACCGGACGACGCACGGTCACGGTGACCGGCGACGCCGCCTTCGCCGAGACCATCCAGGCCCTCGGCACCGCCGCACAGCTGGGCCTGGGGGGCGTGTTCTTCGTGATGGACAACCGGGTGTACGCCGTGGAGCAGTGGCTCATCGACCCCGCGGCCTTCGCCGGCGACGCCCCTCCACCGGACTTCGCCCCCCTCTGCGCCATCCCCCAGGGCCACATCTGGGACTACGTCAAGATCGCCGAAGGCTTCGGCGGGCGTGGCTTCGCGGTCTCCACCAACGCCGAGCTGGCCGACGTGATGGACCAGCTGCGCGACGACCCGATCCACCCCGTCACCGGCCAGCCCACGTTCACCCTCGTGGCCGTGCGGATCCCCGCCAAGGATCTGCCCGACAACACCCGCTGGAAGGTCCCCACCTCCTGAAGCCCCGGCTGCCCGCGTCCCACGACCGAATCCCACACCGAGAGAGCAAGAGCCCATGATCCTCCAGACCTTCGCCGAATCCAGCACAGAGCACACCTCCGACGTGGTGATCGTGGGGGCCGGCATCGCAGGCCTCTACTGTGCGTACCGCCTCGTCCAGCAGGACCCCACCCGCACCGTGACCCTCGTGGAGCGGCTCGACCGCACCGGCGGCCGCCTCGACACCGACATCATCCACTTCAGCGAGACGGAGGTCGTCCGGGAGGAGGAGGGCGGGATGCGGTTCAACTATGGCATGACCGAGCTGATGCAGCTCGTGTGCGCCATGGGTCTGTGCGACCAGATCGTTCCGTTCCCCATGAGCAGCGACGACGACACCAATCGCTTCCACGTCCGCGGCCACTCCTTCACGGTGGCCGAGGCCGACGCCGGCGACAACATGATCTGGTCGGAGCTGTACGACCTGCTTCCGCAGGAGGTGGGCCTGAGCCCGACCGACCTGGTGACCAACGCCTACCGCAACATCCTGTCGGTCAACGGCGCCGCCTACGAGGGGGGCCGCACACCGGAGTTCTGGCAGACCTTCCGCGAGGACTTCGTGTGGAAGGGCATCCCCCTCAAGGACTGGCTCCTGTGGGGCCTCCTGCGGGACATGGGCTACTCCGAGGAGTGCATCCAGATGCTCTCGGAGACCATCGGCTTCGCGGGACCGTTCAAGTCCCTCGCCAACGCCGGCGATGCCCTGCAGATCCTGGCCGACTTCCCCAACGACCCCGTCTACTACACCTTCCGCAAGGGCTTCGGCAGCCTGCCCGACGCCGTGGTGAAGTGGCTCGAGACCCACGCAGGAGACCAGGTCCGGATCCAGCTCAGCACCAACGTCGACCGCATCGTCGACCACGGCGACGGCTACGAGCTCCAGGTGACCAAGGCCCCGGACCGCGGCGACGCCAACCCCTTCATCCCCGGCGGTGAGACGCGCGTCCTGCGGACCGACACCCTCATCCTCGCGTGTGCCGCGCGGGGGATGGAGGAGCTGTTCATCAACTCGCCCGCCCTCCACGGCCGGCCAGACGCCCACCGGCTGTGGACCAACATCCACGACTCCCTGGGCATGAAGCTGATGAAGATCAACCTGTACTTCGACAAGCCGTGGTGGCTCGACGGCCAGTCCGCACGGCCGCCGGTCCAGTTCGGTCCAAACTTCTCCAGTCTGCCGGTGAACGCGGTCTACCCGTTCTACTCGCTCCGACGCGAGGACGACCCCGACCCCAGCCCCCGCGTGGACGCCGCGGCGGCGCTCACCATCTACTGTGACTTCGACAACACCAACTTCTGGCGGGGGCTGCAGAACGTGGGGCCCGCGTTCCGCTCCGAGGAGCAGGACAAGCAGAACCAGAAGGTGCCTCAGACCTTGTTCCCCGCGTCCCAGGCGGTCGTGGCGGAGGCCCGACGGCAGCTGGGCCTGCTGTTCTCGGTCAACTGGGTCCCCGAGCCCATCCTCACCAGCTACCGCCTGTGGAACGGCGAAGACGACTTCGAGTTCGCCTACCACCAGTGGAGGCAGGGGGTCGAGGACAGCAAGGTGAGGACGTACCTCGCGGCCCCGCGGGACAACCTCCACGTGTGCAACGAGGCCTTCTCGGACATGCAGGGCTGGGTGAACGGCTCGATCCGCTCGGCGGACCTGGCCCTCGCCCACTTCGGCATCCAGCCCCAGGACGGACCGACCTGTCCGAACCCCGACGCCCCCGAGGCCAAGGTCTCGACCCGGCGCCGCTACGGCGTGTGGGGCGGCTGACCGATCAGGCGATGCCCGCCATTGCCCGCTCGCTCATCGCCGTGATGGTCAGGGACGGGTTCACCCCCGGGTTCGCCGACACCGCCGACCCGTCGCAGACGTACAGGCCCGGGTGTCCGTGCACCTGGTGGTCGGGCCCGATCACCCCCTCGTGCGGCGTGGCGCCGATGCACGCCCCGCCCAGCACATGGGCCGTCGACGGCGTGCCGAGGAGGGTCTCCATGAACATCGACACCGTGAACCCATCGAGCTCCTTCGCCATTCGGTCCGCCAGCGCCGTGGCCTCGGGGATGAACGCCGCGGGGGAGGCGCCGTCGGTCACGTTCGAGCGCAGCCCCATGCGACCCCGCTCGAAGGCCATCGTTCCCTCGAGGGTGCGCATGTACAGGAGGATGGTCGTGGCCTTCGCCCAGTCCCCCACCAGCGCCGCCGACGCCGCGTGCCTCGGGTTGGCGAGCAGGGTTCGGGCCGAGGCAGCCAGCCGCTGGATCAGGGTGCTCCCGGGCGCGTGGGGCAACACCATGGCGCGGAACAGGCCCCCGGTGCCGGCGGCGTAGCGGACCGGCTCGAGGTGGCTGTGCTCGTCGGTGTGCAGGATGCTGCTGATGGCGATGCCCTCGGACAGGTCGAGGTCCTTGCGTCGCGTCGTGACCCCGATCAGCGCCTCGCTGTTGGTCCGCACCTGACGCCCCACCTCGTCGGAGAGCTCGGGCAGATGTCCCTCCTCCCGCATGCGGAGCAACAGGTCGACCGTTCCCAGCACGCCCCCCGACAGCACCACGCGGTCGGCGGTCACGGTCCGTCGACGGCGTCGCAGCCCGAAGGTGTTCACCAGCTCCAGCCGGTAGCCTCCGTCGTGGGCCTGGACGACGTCCGCCGTGGTCTCGGCGAGGAGGGTGAGCCCCTTCTTCTCGGCCAGGTACAGGTAGTTCTTGTCGAGGGTGTTCTTCGCCCCCACGCGACAGCCCGTCATGCAGCCGCCGCAGAAGGTGCAGCCCCTGCGCGCAGGTCCCTCCCCGTCGAAGTAGGGGTCCGGCACCTCGCGCCCAGGCTGCTCGCCGAAGTGGACGGCGACCTGGGTGGGACCGAAGTGCTCCTCCCGCCCGATGGCCTTCGCCACCGCCTTCAGGGCATGGTCCGGAGCGGTGAAGCGAGGGTTCTCGGTGGCCCCCAGCATCCGCCGCGCCGTCCCGTAGTGGGGCTGGAGCTCGGCCTGCCAGTCGGCCAGTCCCGCCCAGCTGCCCTGCTCGAAGAAGTCCTGCTGGGGAATCGGCAGGGTGTTGGCGTACACGAGGCTCCCGCCACCGACCCCGACCCCGCTGTACACCGTGAGGTGTCGGAAGAAGGACATCTGGAAGGGACCCCTCAGCCCCACCTCGGGTCGCCAGAGGAAGTTTCGTAGGTCGAGGCTGCTCCGTGGGAAGTCCTGCGGGGTGTAGCGACGCCCCTTCTCCACCAGCAGGACCCGGTAGCCCTTCTCCACGAGGCGAAGGGCCGAGACGGAGCCTCCGAAGCCTGATCCGACGATCACCCAGTCGTAGTGGTCCATCATGGGGCGGACGTAACGACTCGGTCGCTCGCCAGCCTTGCTAAGGTTCGGCCCAATGGATCTACGGAGAGGTCAAGAGGTCGACCGATACGTGGTCGACGGACTCATCGGCTCTGGGGGAATGGCGCTCGTCTACCGCGTGCGACATGCTCAGCTGGGCTCGCTGCACGCCGTGAAGATCCTCCGCCTGCCCACCCCGAGCATCGTCCGCCGGCTGATGCAGGAGGGACGGGCCCAGTCACAGCTGCAGCACCCCAACATCGTTCCGGTCACCGACGTCATCGACGTCCTCGGCTGCCCAGGGCTCGTGATGCCGTGGGTCGACGGCCCGAGCCTCTCCCCCCTCGTCACCCAGCGCCAGCTCGCCCCGTCCGAGCTCGCTGCCCTGGCGGAGGGGTTGTTCGCCGCGGTGGGGTCCGCCCATCGTGCGGGCTGGATCCACCGGGACCTGAAGGCCGGCAACGTGATGATGCAGCGCATCGACGATCAGCTGCTGCCCCGCGTGACGGACTTCGGTCTCGTGAAGGCGCTGACGGGCCCCCACAGCCTGGAGCCCCAGACCCGCACCGGCGCCATGATGGGAACGCCCGCCTACATGGCCCCCGAGCAGTTCGCCGACGCCGGAGCGGTCGACCACCGAGCCGACGTCTATGCGCTCGGGGTCATCCTCTACGAAGCCTGCGTGGGCCGGCGTCCCTACGACGGTGGCGACCCCCTCGGTCTCCTCGAGCAGGTCCGGGCCGCCGACCCGCCCACCGTCGACAGCCAGCGCGACGACCTGCCCGGGCTCGACGCGCTGCTCCGCGAGGCGATGCATCCGGAGCCCACCGAGCGCCTCCCCGACGTCGCCACCTTCGCCCGCCGCTGGGCCGAGCTCGGGTGGCCCCCCCCCGCGTGGACGCCAGCGTCGGTGGACCTGGCCCGGCGCCTGACCCCGAGCCCGACGAACGATCCCATCGAGCCCACGTCCGGAAACACCACGCTGTCGTTCTCCGACCCCTTCGCGACCTCGGAGCTGAGCGGCCTCAGCGGCACCGTCGACACCGCGAGCGTGAGGAGGGTCCCCCCGCGGTCCCGGGTCCTGCCGGCGGTCGGCGCCACAGCCCTCCTCGCGCTGATCGGCCTGGGGAGCTTCGCCCTGTGGGAGCCACCGGTGCCAGCCGTCGACGTGCCGACCCTCGAGAGCGTGCCGACCGTCACGGCGGACGCTGCGGCCCAGCGCCAGCTCGAGGAAGGCTGGCAGGCGCTCCTGGCCGGCAACATCGACGAGGCCGAGCGGCGGATCGGTGCCGCCTACGAGGCGGTTCCGGACCATCCGCTCCCGGCCCTGATGCTGTCCTACACCCTGATGCGCCAGGGCCAGTTCCCCCGAGCGCTGCAGATCGGTGAACGGGCCGCCAAGCGCCACGAAGACAGCGAGGGAGCGGCCGGCGATCTGGCACGGGCCATCGGCGCCACGCACCGATCGGGCCACGTGGACCCACCCGAGATGACCGCGTACCGCGCCGCCCATCCCGACGACCTGCTCGCGCTGCTGATGGCGGCCGACTTCTGCGCCCAGGACAACGCCGAGGCCTGCGAGGTCGACCTCCCCGCACTCCTCGAGGCGGCCCCCCGCGCGCCACTCACCCACCGGGTCGTCGCCCAGTCCTGGACCGAGCTGAACCGCCCTGAGGCCGCTCTGGAGGCCGTAGCCACCGGCCTCGCGGGATCCCCGGACGACCCCTACCTCCTCGCGCTGCGGGCCAGGATCGAGCTGGGCCTCGGTCGCCTGGATGCCGCCACGGAGACCCTCGACACGCTGGCTGCGGTCGATCCCTCGAGGCTGGACACCAAGATCTACCGCCTGAAGCTCGCCATCCTGAAGGGGGACGACGCGCTCTTCGACGCCCTACGGGCGGAGCTGACGAGTCCGTCCCAGGAGCAACGGGTGCGGCTGACCTTCTTCGACGTCGCTGCGAACGGCTTGACGGGCCTCGGGCGAACCCACGAGGCCGAGGCGCTCATGCAGGAGGCCCTGGAGCTCACGTCGGGGAACCCCGTGGACTCCTTCTGGATCCTGCTCAGGCTGCGAGGCGTGGCCACCGCCCGGGGCGACCTCGTCGCGGCGGCCGACTACGTCGAGCAGGCGAGCGTCATGGCAGCCACCAACCCGGAGATCCGAGAGAGCGACCGCGACCGCCTCGCCGGCTTCGTGCTGTCCACCCAGGCCATGATCGCCTTGGCGGACGGGGACGTCCACGCGGCCCGTGCCGTCGCGGATCGTCTGGAGGCGGCCGACAACGTGCCTGGCGACACCACCGAGAGCGTTCAGCGTCGGGTCGCCGCCGCAGAGGGGGACGCCGACCGGGTCGTCGAGCTGGACCGCACCCTCTGGCAGGGGGAGTGCGCACGGAGTGTCATCCTGGCCGACGCCCTCGTGACCGCTGGCGCCCCCGAGCGCGCGGCCGTCATGGTCCGCCCGGTCGTGGATCGCTGCTCCATCCTGGACCTCGAGCGCGCCACCGCCGTCCTCGGCCACGTGATCCTGGCCGAGTCCACCGACGACCCCGAGGAGGCTCGTCGCGCCATCGCCCGGGCCCGGGAGCTGTGGCCCGCGGCCGACCCCGACCACCGGGTGGTACACCGACTGAGCGCCGTCGCCGACGCGCGCGGCGTCTCGATGGGTCCCTGATGTCCGAGCCCCCCTCCACCGTCACCTCCTTCGACTGGCTCGCGAGCCAGGACGACGACGTCCGTCTCAGGCCCGCCCTGGTGCTGCTGTGGTCCGTCGAGGAGCCCCACCGCGTGGGGGAGGTCGTGCTCGTGCGGCGGGCGGGGGTCCTGGGCCGCGGCACCGGCGACGACCACCTCGAGCTGGCCCGCCAGCGACCGGGGGTCCACCAGCCCACGGGCACCATCGGCGGCCGCGCCCTGTCCCGCCGGCAGCTCGCGGTCCGCCCGGTCCACGAGGGTCTCGAGCTGCAGAACATCGGTCGCACCCCGCTGCGCATCGGCGGCCGGCCGACCGACGGGGGCGTCGCGGCCCCTGGAGACATCGTCGCCCTGGAGCGCAAGGCCCTGTTCCTGGTGACCATGCGTCCGACCCGCTGGCCCCTCCCCCCGGGGGATGCAGCCCCAGCGGGCCCCTTCGGGAAGGCCGACGACGTCGGCATCGTCGGCGAGAGCCCGGCCGCCTGGGCACTGCGCCAGCAGCTGGCGTTCCTGGGCCCACGAGACCAGCACACCCTGGTGCTGGGCCCGTCGGGAACCGGCAAGGAGCTGGCCGCCCGAGCCCTCCACGCCTGGTCGGGGCGCAAGCGGGGTCCGTGGGTGGCCCGCAACGCCAGCACCCTGCCGGAGGGCCTGGTCGACGCCGAGCTGTTCGGGCACGTCGCCGACTACCCGAACCCCGGCACCCCTGCGCGGCCCGGGCTGGTGGGCGAGGCCGACGGCGGCACGCTGTTCCTCGACGAGATCGGCGAGCTCCCCCACGGCCTGCAGGCGCGCCTCCTGCGCGTCCTCGACGCCCACGGCGAGTACCAGCGCCTCGGCGAGCCACGCCGCCGTCACAGCGACCTGCGTCTGGTCGGGGCCACCAACCGCGACGTCGACGAGCTCAAGCACGACCTGACCGCGCGCCTCACCCTGCGCCTCGAGCTGCCCACGCTCACCGAGCGCCGAGAGGATGTCCCGCTCCTCGTCCACCACCTGCTGGCCCGGGCCTTCCGCGATGCCGACCTCGCGGCCCGCTTCGCCGACGACAGCGGTCGTCCCCGCGTCGCGCCGGACCTCATGGAGGCCCTGGTCCGCCACGACTACCGCCTCCACGTCCGGGAGCTCCACGGCTTGTTGTGGGCCTCGCTCTCCACGAGCCCCGCCCACTTCCTCGCCCTCACCGACGCCGTGCGCCAGCGCCTCGGACCCGGCGAGGAGGGCTGGCAGCGCTGGGTGGGGCACGACCCCGGCGACATCCCTGCCGACGCCCTGCAGGCGGCCCTCGACGCCCACAACGGGCAGCAGGAGGCCACGTGGCGGGCCCTGGAGCTGGACAGCCGACACCAGCTGGCCCGCCTGGTGAAGAAGCACGGCCTCACGATCCGCCGCCGAACCTGATCCCCGCAGGGGTCAGAGCGGAAGGGGTAGATCCGGACGCAGGTCAACAGCACCTGAGCGGGGGTCAGAGCGGAAGGGGTAGCCCAGCAGCGCTGGACCAACGGTGCCCAACGGTCTCAGAGCAAGAGGGCTTCCGAGCCCCCCTTTTGCTCGGACACCGGACCGACGTGACCGACGTGACACCGGACCGACGTAGCGAGGCCCCGCACCTCACCCCTTCGGCACGGCCCCGATCACCGCCGGAAGCATCCACGGCCGCTCATTCCGGTCGTCGTAGAAGCCCGTCTCGTAGCTCCCCACGTTCAGCAGCTCGACGCCCCCGGCCTTCACCACCAGTGTCGCCTCCGGCCCACCTTCCCCGTGGATCAGCCCGTCGATGCCCAGCTCCAGCGCGACGACCCGAGCGCCGAACTCCCGCATCTCGTAGGGGTAGCGGGAGAACACCACCACGACCCGACCCTCGGCGTCGGCTCCATAGGCCAGCTCGCTCCAGTGCTTCGTCCGTGGCGGATAGGCCGCCTTCCCACCGAGCACGATCGGAAGGCTCTGGCTCACCACGTCGGCCGCGTCGAAGCGGCCACGGACCTCGTCAGGCACCTGGTCGAAGCGGCTGTAGTTGCCCGAGCTCGCCTTCGGGGGCACCTGATCCACCACCGAGACCGTCTCTCCCGCCACGAACCAGCCCCGGTACAGCTTGTGCTGTCGCACCATCGGCTGGGGGACGAAGGAGCCGCTGCGCGTGTAGCCCGTGGGCTCGTAGCCGGGCTCGAACATGCCGGGGTTGAAGGCCACGTGCAGGTCGTTCACCTCGGCCCACTCCGCGGCCGTCTTGTGGCCCGGGGTCACGCTGTCGTCGAGCACCGACAGGTAGCGGAAGCCGTAGTGGGCAGGGTCGATGGTCACCACGAAGATCCGTCGGTCCGTGCCCTCCAGCTCCGAGGTGGGCGCGCGACTGTAGCCGAGGTCAGGGATGTCCGGCGGGTCGTAGGCCGCGACCACCAGGCCCGGAGCCACCTCTCTTCGGAACGCCCCTTCGGTAGGCAGCGGCTCGATGACCGGCTCGGGGGGCGGAGGCGGAGGCTCGGGCACCACGACCGGCTCCGGCTCGGGGAGAGGTGCCACCGACGGCTTGCTGCACGCGAGCAAGAACCACACCACCACCACCTCCCACCCGAGCAGACCACGACACCTCCTCAAGGTTCCAGGCAAACCTCGAGACGGTTGGCCTCGGCCCAGCCCCTCACGACCCTCAGCTCCTCAGCCGACGGCGCCTCGTTCCGGGCCCGCTTGACCTGCACCACGCGGCCTGCCCCGAGCGCCACCTCCACCGTGGCACAGCGCGTCCCGCCGCGTCGCAGCGACCACAGGCTGACCTTCCCCTTGCGGATGAGCTTGCGGTAGGCGTGGGCACAGTGGGCCATGGCCCGTCCTTCGTCCGCAAGGGCCGCGTCGGTGGTGATCTCGGCCATCGACCACGGCGCCTCGTCCAGCGGCAGGAGCCCCGACGGAGGGAACACCTCGCCCCGGATCGACGCCCGATGGGCCGACCAGTCCGCGGCGTCCCGCAAGGCCGAGTCCGCCGTCCGCCCCTTGAGGGACCAGGACGCCCCCTTGGCCACCGCCAGCCGCTGGCTCGCCTCGATCCAGCCCAGGAGCTGGTCGAGTGGCTCCGCCCGCAGCCCGTGGAGGGCCGAGCGGGCGCACACCCAGGCCAGCACCGCCTGCCAGAAGGGCTCGCCGGTGTCGGCATCGGGGCCGTGGAGTCGACCCAGACGGGTGCGCAGCAGCGTGCGGGCCAGCGCCCGAGGGCCCCCCAGGCCGACGACCTGGGCGGTCCGGAGCGCAGCGATGGGCTCCGTCGACGCCGTGGCGCCGAGGAAGTCCCGCACCATGCGACGGGTCAGCGGCGCCGGCAGGCAGGCAGACCCCACCAGCGACCGGGGAGAGACCCCCTGTCCGAGCCGGGCCAGCAGGCTCACGGCCCACTCGTCCTCCACCGGCACCCGGGCCAGCGCCACCGCCTCCACGTCCAGGGCGCGGACGAGGAAGGGAGGCACCGGGAAGCGGGTCAGCAGGTGCAGGGCGAAGGCATCCCGCTGACGGCGACGGGAGCCGCCCTCCGGCCGCCAGTCCCGAGGCCCACGGGCCCACGGCTGCCGGGCGAGAAGCAGGTACCAGGGAAGCTCGTCGACGTCGGCGAGGCCCGGCGCCACGCGGGCCACAGAGCGGATGATCTGCTCCACCCGACGACGGGTGGGGATGTCGACGTGGGCGAGACGCAGCAGGTTGGCGGCGCTGGCCACGATGCGGTCGGCGGTCGAGCTGGTGGGCACGAGTCGGATGCCACCCGCGGCGATGCGCTGGCCTCGCAGCACAGCCTCGGCCTGGGCCAGGCGCACGTCGGCCTCCTCCCGACGGCGACGACGGGCGAGGGTCTGGTCCTGCTTGCGGGCCTCGGCAGCGAGGCGCAGCTGCCGATGCAGCTTCTGACGGTTCTTCCTGGGCATGACGACACACAGCCGCCCCGCGACGGGGGCGACACAGCGAGGGCCCGCGGACATCGCGGGAGCCTCCGGGGGGGCACGAGGGCCCGTTCAGCGCGTCGCAGCTCCACCGAGGAGCGCGGCGCACGATGACGGCGAGCGTTCTTGGCCTGGCATGCAGACTCCTCGAGGCGGGTGGGGCGTGCCACCACGGCACCCCCCTGCCGTAGGACGTTGCACCCCAGCGCGCAAGTCGAGCCGACCGATGCCGTCCGATACGACACCCCCCATGCCCCTGCCCGACATCGTCACCCACTACAGCCGCAGCCAGCCCTTCCGCTCGGTCACCGCCGCCGGCCCCGAGCGCTGGGCCGATGTCGTCGCACAGCTGAACGACGGCAACGTCTGGGGCCGCGGCCGCTTCGACGACCCCCACTACCTGACCCGCCGGACAGCGGTGGAGGCCCGGATGCACGCCGAGCTGCTCCGGCGAGGTGGCGCCCCCCGCATCGCCCACCCCTACTACGGACTCCTTGGCCGCGACGAGCGCTGGGAGCGCAACGGCAACCAGCCCCACGAGATACCGCTCGCCTCCATCCCGCCGGGCTGCGTCACGGTCACCGTCGGCGACAGCCTGTTGAGCTGGGACCCCGACTACCGCGCCGAGGTCGAGGCACGGGACGGCCCCATGCATCCCCTCGCCGGCCGTCTCCTCTTCCCCGACGAGCTCTCCCCCGACCTCCCGCGCCTGGAGGTTCAGCTGTGGTTCCAGCCCTCGCTGGACGCCACCGACGGACAGGACCGAGGTCTCGAGGTGGCACCCGATCCTCCGTCCTCCGTCGAGGAGGGTGGCCAGGAGCGCGGCTGACGCTGCGTCAGAACGTGGGACGGACCTCAGTCTCGACTCCGGTCGCATCCTCCCCCGTCTGCCAGGTGACGTCGTCGAGGAGGGTCTTGTACGCAAAGCCCTCCTCGACCTCGGTGAGCACGAGCTCCCAGCGGTCCGACGCCGCCGGCCAGGCCCACCAGCCTCGCTCCCAGCTCAGCGGCGCCGCATCCCCACGCACCGACAGCGTCGACCCGAAGCCGACGTCCACCGTCGCCACGATGCGCGTCAGCACGCTGTCCGTCGACGCGGGGTCCACGGGGGCGGAGGAGGGACAGGCCAGCAGGAGGAGCCACATGGCCGCCGCCTACCCCGCCGGCTCCACCGTCGCTCCGTCCTCCTCGTCCAGGACGACCCGCACCGTGAGCGCGTCCTTCCCCTCCCCGACCTGCCGGGGCCACTCCTGCACCAGCACCCCCCAGTGACCCGTGCGTCCCGGGTGGTTCGACAGCACCAGCCCCTCATCGAGGACCGCCTCGAACCACAGCACGGCGCCGCCCGCACGGGTATCTGCCGGCTTCGGGACGCTGATCACCAGCTCCTCGGGAACGACGGCGTCGTGCAGATCGAGGTCCAGCAGGTCGACGGCCGTGCCGAGGGTGGTGACGTCCGGCGCCACGTAGCGGTAGGGCTCGAGCGCCTCCAGCCCCTCCCGGAGCGGCCCCAGCTCCAGTCCGTGCTCCGACGCCATCCGCCGCAGCACGGTGCGCACCGCAGCCACCTCCACGGCGCTCTTGTCGGCCTCGATCAAGGCCAGTCGCACCCGCAGCCGCGACGGGGCCAGGTGCCCTCCGGGTGCCAGCCAGCTGGCCGCAGCCCCCATGGCCGACACGAGCCCCTCCACGAAGGGGTCCGCGTTCAGCAGCTCGGCGAAGGCCAGATCGACGGGCTCTGGGTCGAGGTCCTCCACCAGGCCGTCCAGGACGATCACCCTGTCCTGCAGGCCGTTGGCCTCCACCAACGCACGGGCCAGCTCCGCCTGCGCCGTGGGTTCGACCGCGTACACACGCTGGGCTCCGAGGCGCGCCGCCACACAGGACAGCAGCCCCGAGCCACACCCCACCTCCAGCACCCGCGCACCGGGGGCCCGTCGACGAAGCAGCGCCAGCAGGGCCTCGTTGCGAGGACCGTCGGAGAGCAGCCGCACGTGCTCCCACAGGTCGGCGAAGCCGGAAACGTCCATCAGACCGTGGCCCGGGCGACACGCACCCGGGTGTGGCCCCGCTTCTTCTCGAGGAACCAGGGGTCGAAGCCCACGTCGCGCAGCTCGGCCCGGACCCGGTGGAGCAGCGCCTTCAGCTTGCCTCCGCCATCGGCCAGCGCGGACTTGCCCCACACGCCGACGATGAGGTCGTCGTCGGGGCACCAACCCCGCTGGGCCACCGCCACCTCCTCGGCCTGGTCTTCCAGCCAGCGCTTGGCCAGCACGTAGAGCAGGATGGCGCGGTTCGTCGCGTCGAGGACGTGGCGTCGACCCGCACCCGGGTCCGCCATGACCGCCACCGGACCCGTGGGACCGTTCAGGTCGACCGACAGCTCGTAGGGGTACCGGTCGCGCTGGGCATCCACGGTGGGCTGCCGCATGGGATCCACGCGGACGATTCGGTAGCTCAGCGGCCCGAGCTGCTGGACCGAGTCCATGGGGATCTCTTCGTCGTCGAGCCAGACCTCTCCCTCCGGATGGACGATGAAGGTGGCGTCGACCCCCTGTACCCGCAGGTCCGCATCGTCCTGATCGGCCACGACGAAGCGATCCGTGCGGAGGACGTGGGAGAGCCCGGTGGTCTCGTCGTGGAGCGCCATGGCCACCGGGGCCAGCGCCAGCGACGCCGCACCCTTCACGATGGCCTCGAAGCTGCCGGCCTTCACCTTGGCGCCATCCGTCAGAGGCGTGGCGCGGTGGATGGCCTTGCCGGCGACGTAGGTGCCATTGCGGCTCGACAGGTCGCGGATCCAGGGGACGCCGTGCTCCAGCCAGAACGTGCAGTGCTTCCACGAGACCTCGGGGTCCGCCACGACGATGTCGCACTCGGGGCTACGGCCCACCGTGACCGCGCCCGTCAACGGGACCACGCGAGTGTTCCCCTCCCCCCACTGGATGTGCAGCTCGGTGCTCATGGCGCCGACCCTAGCACCAGCGCACGGGCTTGTCGCGCCCCGGCACCGAAGCGGATAGGCGCGCGGCCCGGAGGAGAACATGAGCAAGCCCATCATCCCGCGCCAGCAGGTCCACGAGTGGTCCGAGGCCATCGGCCAGAACCCCATGGAGCACCAGGCGGCGCTCCAGCGCCTGCTGAAGTCCCAGCGCCGGATCTCCCGCTTCGTCGAAGAGAACGCGGAGAGCATGGACATGGGTACCGGCGGCGTGGCGATGTACCTGATCGGTGTGATTCTTCGCATCTTCGACCTGGCCGGAGGCGAGATCCGGTCCGCAAGCTGGGCTCAGGTCCGCGAGGCCGAGGCCAGGATCCAGGCCGCCGTGCCGGAGCTTCTCCCCCTCGACGACAAGCTCCCCGAGCGGGCCCGGGCCATCGACTGGCGCGCCCAGCCCCACATCCTCGACGAGGCCCTCATGGCCCTGTTCGAGCGGGACTCCAAGGAGGGCGAGGAGGACCTCGACAACACCGAGTCCTTCAAGGTCTACATGCTGATGTGGGTGGCGGTCGAGGTGCTGAACGGCAACTGGAAGGCGCCGAAGTCCTTCGAGGGTGCGGGCACCTACGAGTACGTCCACATCGACCCGAACGCCGAGTCCGACGAAGCCTGATCGAGGGCGGGCCCGGCTATACTCAGGGCATGTCCGAGCCCGCCGAGCGCCGTGCCACCTACGAGGATCTTCTGCAGGTCCCCGAGCACCTCGTCGCCGAGTTGATCGACGGGTCGCTCTGCACGCACCCGCGGCCGTCACCCCCTCACGCCAGCGCAACGTCCGTTCTCGGGGGGGACCTGAACCGGTCCTACCAGCGGGGTCGCGGGGGGCCCGGCGGGTGGTGGATCCTGGACGAGCCCGAGCTGCACCTCGGCGAGAACGTGCTCGTGCCCGACATCGCTGGCTGGCGCCGGGACCGCCTCCCCCATCTCCCGGAGGTCGCCTGGTTCGCGACCTCCCCCGACTGGGTGTGCGAGGTGCTGTCTCCCTCCAACGGATTTCACGACCGGGCCCGGAAGATGCCTCTCTACGCCGCGGCTGGGATCCCCTGGGCCTGGCTGGTCGCCCCCCTCGAGCAGACCGTCGAGGTGTTCCAGAACCTCGACGGGAGCTGGGTACAGCGTATGGTCGTGGGTCGCGACGAGGTGGTGTCCCTCCCGCCGTTCGAGGCGGTGGAGCTGGTCCTGTCGGAGCTGTGGGACACCGGCGCCGACACGTAGCGGGAACCCATCTCGACCCCCGCTGTCGGAGCCCCCATGTGGTGGCTTCCCCTCGCGCTCGCAACGCCGTACGACCCTCCCCCCGCGCCAGCGTCGTACACCTGGACCGCGGCCCCCGACCCGGCTCAGGCCACGGTCCCCGTGGCGCCCGATCCCGTCGTCGAGGCGGCGCTGAGCGAGGCCATGACCTACGCAGAGCTCCCCTGGCGGTGGAACGGGCGCGCCACCACCCGCCTGCCGGGCATCGACTGCATGGGGTTGCTCTTCCGCGCCTACGGCACCGCCACCGGCACCCCCTGGCGGGCCTACAGCACCGACCCCTCGAAGCTGGTCGCGTCCGGCAAGCTGGGGCAGCCCGTGACCGGGCTCGACGGCGTGCTGCGGGGAGAGGTCGACACCTCCCTCCTCCGGCGCGGCGACATCGTCTACTTCCTCGACAAGGACCGCCCGATCCCCGACGACCCCCTCCTGGAGCGAGACGGCGCGTCCTACTGGCCCTGGCACGTCGGCGTCTACGTGGGCGAAGGGGACGACCTGGTGCTCAACGCCCATCCCCGCTTCGACGTGGTGCGGATGCCCCTGAACGACGTGCGCTGGGATGCCCTGTTCGTGACACGACCGAGGCCGTAGCGGCCTCAGCGCCCCGTGTGGCCGTTGATGGGGGTCAGGTACCAACCCCCAACACCTCGCACGGGGCTCGGGATGGGAGGCATCCCGCCATTCTGCGACAACCTCACGGACCATCTCCTCTCGTTGCGACAGATCCGGCGAGGTCGCGCCCACGCTCAACGGGCAAAACCTTCTTTTCGGCGAGACAGGTCGCCCGGACGCCCCGATGTGTCGCAACGACGGCGGATGCCTCCTCGGGGTGTCGCACAGGAGCGAGATGCCTCCGGCGCCTTCCTCGTCAAGCACCCGTGGACCTGGATCTAGCCGAGCTGGAACGACTGCAGGTCCTGGGCCAGCTCGGAGAAGGCCACGTCGTCGAGGCCCTCGGTCGGACCGGGCTCGAGGTGGATCGGCTGGCCCGAGGACAGGTACGCCACCTCGATGCCTGGACGGGCGGTGAGGGTCGCCACGCCCCGCCTCCAGCCGGTGATCCAGCCCTCGCCCATGCGCTGCCATCCCCGAGACTCCAGCCGCCCCATCGCCTTGCGTCCCTCCACCGGGCCGACCGGCTCCAGCACGACCTCGTCCCGTCGGAAGGTGGGTCGGCCCAGCTGGGGGAAGGGCTGGATGCAGGCGTAGTCGGCGAAGAGCTCGGCCCAGGCAGCGACGCCGTCGAGGTGCAGGGGGTGGGCCACGGCGACCGTCCCGTCGGTGAAGGCGACCGGCTCGTCGTCGACGTCGGCGAAGCTCCCGTCCTCGCACACCCGGAATGGGACGCCGTCGCAGGTCCACACGAGGGCCCGGACCACCCCGGCCAGCAGGGGCGCGTCGAAGAGCCAGCGGCGCGCCTCCGCCAGCGGCCAGGTCCGCCCCGACACCATGGCCGCCTCGAGGCGCTGGCACTGCCGGGTGGCGATGGCCTTCACATCCTTTCGGAGGCCGGCGAGCCGCTGCTTGGCCACGCGATGGGCCTCCGGGTCGTCCCCCGCACGGGGCAGCGAGCGGACGGGCGCTCCGTCGGCGTCGCGGAGCTGAACCGTCAGCTCGGAGGTCACCTCGGCCCGGACGCCGCGATGGCCGAGCTCCATCCCGCCGCGAGCATCGAGTCCGAGGGTGGGCACCGTGCGGTCGTCGAGCGTCTCCCGGGACCACCCCCGGTCCTCGGCGATGTGGATCAGGTGGGCCTGGGCCGCCTCCTTGACCGCCTGGATCCGGGAGCTGTGGGCGATGTGGGTCAGGGTGAGCAGGGCGCGCTCGTCGCCGATCTCCGTCAGCACCGGAAGGGCCCGAAGCACCTTGGCCTTGGCGCTCTGGGCCCATCGGCGTGCCAGCTCGGCCACCCGACGGCGTGGACCGTCCGCCTCGAAGACCAGCACGGCTCGCTGCATCCAGTCGTGGCGGCCCGGCGCGTCGTGGTCCACCCACTGCCCGAGCAGGTGCGTCAGGAAGGCCTCGATCGACGCCGGCTCGATGGGCAGGTCGACCGGGTAGCCCTGGCCACTCGGGTCCAGGGACAGCAGCTCCACGAAGGCCTCGACGGCGTCGTGGGGAAGCGCTCCCCCGTCCACCTTCAGGGGCGGGAGGGCGTCGACCGCGAACCAGTCGGGGCGCTTCGGGGGCTTGCCAGCCAGCGTGTGGGGGCGCGCGAGCAGCTCGGTCACCGCGGCCTTCGCCTCCTCGCCGAAGTCGGACGCGACGGTCCGGACCGTGTCGGATCCGCCGGCACGAGCCAGGCCCAGCAGGGTGGCCTGGGCCCGCTTCCGCGCGGCTCCCTTCGGACCCAGGGCCAACGGAACGAGCCCGATGGCGGCGAGCTCGGCGTGGTCGCAGAGCCAGCGCAGGGCCGTCCGGCGCCAGCGCTTGCGGTGGAACAGATCCACGAAGGCAGGCACCACCTCCGGCGTGTGCATCCCCTGGAGGACGGCCAGCCGCTGTCTGCCGTAGTCCTCGTGGAGCCAGCGGGCCCAGTGGCCGGCCAGGAAGCCCGGGAGGGCGGCCACGCCGTGGCGAGTCGCCCAGCGGAGCTCGTCCGCGACGTAGCCTCCTCCGGCGTTCCACGCGGCCAGGCCCTCGGCCTCGGGCACCTCCAGGTACGTCGGCGGGGCGCCGCGCCTGTACACCGGCGAACGATCGCAGGCCCGGTGACGCTCCTCCGACCAGGACGCGAGCTCCTCGGGGGTCATCCGGCGCGACGGGACGTCGTCCGCCTCCCCCGTCGGCCCGACGTAGGCCGCGTCGACGGGGTGCGGCCAGCTCAGCCCCTTCACGACCACCTCCCGGTGTCGCTGGGGCCTCCAGGAGCGCCGAGCCAGCAGCTCCGGTACCTGCTCGGGGGCGCAGGTGTCGACCGGGCCGGAGGCGGTCAGCCGCTGGTGCAGCGCCGGGTCGCGCCCCTCGAGGAGAGAGGCATGCCGGGGGTGCGCCTCGAAGAAGCTCACCGCCTGGGCGCCCAGCACGCGATGGCCCAGGTAGCCGGCCATCACCTCGGCCGATGGGGCGTCGCCCACCAGGGTGAGGGCCTCCGCACAGAGTCGCGGCGGAGTCTTGTGGAGCGGACCGTACCTCGGCTTCACGAGCAGGGCCGCGATGGCCCGGGCGAGGACGGGCACCACGGGCGCCGCCGGCAGCACGTGGGCGAGGTCGACAGCGGCGTCGGCGATCAGCCGGTGGCACCCCGGAACCTGGGCCAGCGCCTCCAGGAGCGCCCCGTCGCTGCAAGCGGTGAGCAGCTGCCCCAGGGTGTCGTGGTCGGGCGAGGTCTTCGCGAGCTCCTCGGCCAGGAGCTCGTTGGCCCAGGGCTCGTCGGGGAAGGTCGCCGCCACGCGCCGCCGCACCACCGGGTCGTCGCTGGGGTGCGCCCGGACCCAGGCGACGGCCGCCTCGTAGGCCTCGTCGTCGGCGGCCACGACCCCGTGCCGGAGGAGGCCCCAGCCGTGGGCGCTGGCCGGTCGGCGCCGGTCGGGGGCGTCGGTCAGCCACACCGCCGTCATCCACCCTCCGGAGCCCGCATCCAGCTGCACCGCCTCGGCGGCCACCCGCATCCCCAGCGCCCGCTCCAGGCCGACGTGGGTCAGCACCGGCGCCGTCAACGAGACGGGGGCCACCCGCTCCACCAGCCGCTCGGCATCCCCGAGGAGCTGGTCCGACGCCTGCTGGAGGGCCTCTGCGTTCATCCCCTCGAGGAGCTGGAGGGCAGCCTCGAGCCGGGCGGCCAGGGCCGGGCTGGGGGCCGCCTCGATGCCGGCCCGGAGGGGACCGAGCATGCGCTGGGCCCCGGACTTCCGGAGGGCGCGGGTGAGGGTGGAGAGGCTACGGCGGGTGGGTGCCTTGGCGGTGCCGGGGAGGCGGCGCCAGGGGTGTGGGGTCGCGGGCATGGGGCATCGTACTCCCACGATGCGCCCACCCGAGCGGAGGGGTCCACCACACCGGAGGCACCTACTCCTCGAGCGTGTGGCACTCGAGGCAGGGCCCACCGTCCGGCGGGCCGAGCATGTCCTGGTTGGCCGGCAGCACCTTCTGGTTCATGAATCGGCCGATGTCGGACGTGTAGGGGAAGTCCTCGTCGCGCAGCGGCATCAGCCCGGCGTCGGGCATGAGGTAGGTGCCGTCCTTCGACCCCTCGGGATGGCAGGTGTTGCACGAGAAGTTCGCGAAGCGCTCCGGGTCGAACTCCTGGAAGATCTCCTTCATCGTGGGCGTCACCGTGGTGCCCATGTAGTTGAACTGCTCGTACTGGTTCATCGCGTCGTAGTCGGGCGGGCCCTCGTCGACCTCCTCGGTCGTGCCACTGTCGACGACGTCGCCGTCGTCCTTGCCACCGCAGGCGAGTGCACCGAAGACCAACCACCATCGTGCCCAGCGCATCGTACCTCCGACCGCGAGCCTACCTCGGAGGAACCTCCGTTCGCCAGCCATGTGCTGGCCGTCTGCACCTCCGGAGCCCCTGCCGCGGTCGTCGGTGGCTGGATCTCCTGGTTCGCGAACGGCTTGCGGTCCGTCGACACCGACCCATCGGTCCCTCGGGGGTAGCCATGGACGACGTTGCACACGAACCTCAGACCACATCCACGTCGGGACCCACCCTCGTCGGCGTCGAGGACGGCCAGCCTCCCACCTCGCGGGTGCAGGCGCCCTCCGCCCATGGGCCTC
>Ga0213839_1000828_pt1 | contig 25903 bp, 11 predicted proteins | sample SWPATP21_FD_160075 | JGI IMG/M metagenome (GOLD analysis project Ga0213839, IMG submission 160075) | Coastal seawater microbial communities from Marineland, Florida, United States - SWPA TP2 #1 | ecosystem: Environmental > Aquatic > Marine > Coastal | place: USA: Florida | collected 2016-08-14
CGGCGCGGGTTCGGGCTGGGGCGCTGGGACCGGCGCTGTCGCAGGGACAGGCTCGGTGGCCGGCGCCGGTGGATCCACCGCGGCCACGGCGGGCCCGCTCGTGGCTGGATCCGTGCCGGAGGGGGCGGGCCCCCTCGTGGCTGGGTCCGTTGGGGTGCCGGAGGGGGCGGGCCCCCTCGTGGCTGGTTCTGCGGCCTGGACCTTCTGCACGCGGTCGGGCCGCTGCGTCGTGGGCGGCGCGAACCCAGACGACGGCGCGGGCCGCTCAGGGGCCGCCGGCACGGGCTCGGGAGGCGGGGGCTCTCCGGAGCAGGCGACGATCGCGGTCAGGGCGAGGACTCTCCACATGGGCGCGAGCATACCCCGCCAGGGTCACGGAGGCAGGGGGCCGAGCCGATCCTCGAAGTTCTCCCGCCGGGCGCGCCAGCGCTCCACCCGTCGCTGGAGGAAGGCTTGGGAGGGGTCGACCCGCGCCGCGAGGGCCAGGGCTGCGAAGGCCGCGTCCTCCTTCCCCTGGCTCGACAGCGTGCGGGAGCGGGCCTCCAGCGCCAGCGCCACGCGACGGGCCGTCACCAGCAGCCGCGGGGCCGTCGGATCCCAGGTGCGACCGCGCTGGATCTCCCAGGCGGCCTTCTCCAGGTAGGCGTCGGGGTCCTGCTCCTTCTCGGACTTGGGGATGTCGGGGTAGGTCTCCCGCAGGCGGTTGGCCTTCTTGCCGCCGCGGTTCCCCCAGCACTCGGCGAGGGTCCTGCGGGCGGACGGCTCGTGGCCCTCCCGCCAGTCGCGGGAGCGGATGCGGTGGGCCAGGGCGTTCTCCCAGTCCTCCTCCGCCGCGAAGCAGGACCGCTTCTTGGCGTGCTCCCGCATGTCGTCGAGGTCCTCGTCGGCCTTGGCCCGCATCTCGTCGCCGGGGACGAGGCGCATTCCCTGGCCGAGACGGACGTCGGCACGGCCCGGTGCGATGGGATGGCTGGGGCGGACCGGCCCCATCAGCTCGCCGTCGTGGAGCACGGCCAGCTCGAAGCGGTAGCTCCCCTCAGGGAGGTCGGTGTGCAGCCGCAGGGGCCACTTGCCGGTCCAGGACTCTCCGACCTCCCACTCGGTGGGGGGGAGCAGCTCGTGGCCCAGCGGAAGCGACCAGCGCTCGACGGCGTCGTTCGGGCCGCGGGCGGTCAGGAGCAGGTCGATCGGGCCGCGGGCGGGCTCGGTGAGCTCCACGGCGATCTCGAAGAACACGCCGGCGCCCGCGGTGACTTCGGGGGAGCGGATCTGCCAGCCGATCACCTCGAGGCCGTCGTAGGCGACCCGGCGTCGCTTGGCGCTCCACGGCTCCCCCATGAGCACGTCCCGTCGGACGAACTGGGCCGTGTGCAGGGAGGTGGAGCCCACGGGGTAGCCGGGGACCTCCACGTAGTCCCGGCGGAACCAGGGGCGGCCCTGGAGGGTGTGCTTGGTGACCACGTGCATGTGGACGAAGGTGGGCTCCTCGAAGACGTCGTCGACGAGGAGGGCGTCGGCCGCCACGGGGCGGGGACGGTGCAGGGCGAAGGGGAGATCGGTGAGGCCCTTCGCGTCGCGGGCGTCGTAGTGCTCGCTTCCCCACAGGACGTTGGCGCCCATGTCCTGGTCGACCACCAGGGGGCGCCGGCGGAGCTGGAGGGTGTCCATCATCTGCACGTAGTGGTCGACGCGACGCTTGATGGACCAGGGGCTGACCCCCGGCTTGTCGGCGACCCACCAGGTGTTCCAGCCCTGGTGCCCCACGAAGGCGGCGAGGACCAGCCCCACCACGACCTGTCCACGCCGGTCTGGGGCCTGACGAAGCACGTCGTCCAGGAAGGCGGCCACGGCGTAGGCGACGGGCACCGAGACGAGGCTGAACCAGCGCCAGCCCTTCATCCAGTCGCCCCCGGTCAGCAGGCTGAACACCACCGTGTAGGCCCCCGCTGCGAGGAACAGGGTTCGGGCTCCGCGGTCCGCGACGCCGAGTCCCATCAGCACGGCGCCTCCGCCCAGGGCCAGGGCCAGCGCGCCGTCGTCGGGGAGGGTGCCGGTGGCGCGGCCCAGGAGTCCGAGGGCCAGCAGGCCGGTGAGGGCGACAGCGACGCCACGGCGCAAGGGGGCGCCCCGCTGGTTCGCAGGACCTGCGACCGCCAGGAACATCACCGGGAGCCACAAGGCGAAGCCCCCTTCGATGGCGAAGCGACGGAGGTAGCGCCAGCTCTTCCCGTCGAAGCGCTCCCAGTGGGCGACGTCGTCCACCTTGGCGTAGGCCGTGGCGGGGAGCTCGGCCGCGAAGGTGGCGTAGCGGAGGCCGTGGTAGGCCACGAACGGGAGCAGTGCCCAGGTGACCCAGCCCGACACCCGCTCCCCGACGCGGCCCCGCGGCATGGCCCGAGCGACCGCCACCACGAAGGCCAGCGGGGCGAGCCCGGCGGCCTCGGGGCGGGTGAGGGCGAGGCCGAGGAAGCAGGGAGCTGCCCAGCTTCGGGCCTGGTCGACCTGCAGGCGCCACAGGCCCAGGGCCAGCAGCAGGGAGTAGAGGCTGTTCTCCAGGCCCGACTGGGCCCAGATGTTCATCGGGGCGTAGGCGGCGAAGGCCAGGCCCGCCAGGGCGGCGCCGCGGTGGCCCAGGGAGGGCCTGGCCGCGGCGGCGGTCGCGGCGATGCCCCCCAGGGACAGGACGAGGCCGAGCCACCGCACCAGCGGAAAGGGCTCCACGCCGAGCCACAGGAAGGGTACGAGCAGGGCGACCCACAGGGGGTTGGAGTAGCCCTCGACGTACGGGCCGCCGGGGTAGGCCACGGGGCCCAGTCCCTCGGCGATGTGTTTGGCGAAGGCCAGGCTGATGGCGGCGTCTTCGATGGCCCAGTTCCACAGCCACCACTGGAACACGAGCACCAGGAGTGCAGCGGCGCCGTAGGCCGCGACGTGTGCAGGGGGGCGGGACCAGCCCATGGCTACATGGCCACCCGGCCGCCGAGGTGCCCGCCCACCGACCCGTTCCCCCCCACGTTGAGGTGGCCGTAGATCTTGAACAGGGACAGGTTCACCTGGAGGCCTCCGAAGCCGCGGGGGACCATGGGGTCGCCCACGCCGTCATAGCCCACCAGCATCGTGGCGGTACCGAGTCGCTCGCTCTCGCCCCGTGCCGCGACGTCGAGGGGGCCGGTCAGCTCGGCCTCGCTGCTGGACGTGGAGGTGTTGATGTCGAGGGCTCCGCCCGCGAAGACCGTGATCACCGCCAGCCGAAGGTTGGTGGACAGCTCCACCGGGATGGAGTCCGTGGTGGAGACGATGGTGTAGGTGCCGTCCGCCGTCCAGGTGGCGTCGATGTTGTTGTCGAGGGGGGCCTCGATGGGGACCGCCTGGGTGAGCTCGAGCCGGTACTGGGCGCGGTCCCAGCCGCTGGTGATGTCGAGCCCGCCCCACTCCACGACCTTGTTGCCCATCTCCGGCACGAACTTGATCTGGGCGTGCACGCCCAGGTTGTACATCTCGCCGCCGAACTCACGGTCGCTGGGCATCGTGATGGACATCCCGTTGGCGTAGATCCGAATCCGGTCGAGGAAGGTGTCGGACCCGCCGTCGAGGACCCCGAGGTTCACCCCAGCCATCGCAGAGATCATGAACGCGAAGCCGCCGGGGGGCAGGTACTCGTCGCTCCGGTTGAAGTTGAAGCCGTTGGCATGGGCCGCCGAGCCGAAGCCCGCTCCGATGACGAAGGCCTTCATGTTGCTGGCGTAGTCGACGCCCATTCCCTTGGCGGAGATGCCGGATGCGTTGGCCATGCTGTCGATGAAGGCCTGAGGCTCCCCGAGGTTCAGGGCGTCGGCCGCCTGGGCCTCCAGCTCCTGCTCCAGGGGGCCCACCTCGATGCCGAACTTGGCGGCCTTCGCTTCGTCGACGTCGAGGATGATGTCCTGGGCGTGGGCCGCTGGGGCCAGGGCGAGCATCCCCAGGACGACCGCGCAGACGTGACGAGGGTGGGACACCGGTACCTCCAGTTCTGGCGCAGCCTACCTCACCGCCGCAGCATCGGTGTCGTCGGGTTGGCAGCGCGGACACCACTCGGTGCGACGGGGGAGAGGGCCCTCACCGGGGTGGAGACGGACCGGGGTGCCACAGCGCAGGCATGGGCGGCCCGCCCGTCCGTAGACCCACGTGGCGCCGGTGCGGCCGTCTCCGCGGGTCGTTCGACGCCCAGGGCGGGTGTTGGCGATCAGCAGCTCCCGACCCTGCTCGTACAGCGCCCGCCATGCAGCCTGGGACAGAGAGCCCGCCGTGCGCCAGGGGTCCAGGCCGTGGAGGAAGAGCAGCTCGCTCTTGTAGACGTTGCCGAGGCCGCAGGCGACCCGCTGGTCCAGGAGGACGGCGTGGACGGGGCGCGCGGGGACCTGTCCAGCGCGGAGCACCGCCTCGTCGAGGTCGGGCACGGCCAGCGGCTCGGGGCCGTCCGGACGCAGGGTGAGCCCCAGGAGGTCGGGGCCGAGGGCACGCAGCCCCGGGTGCCGCGCGAAGCCTCCGGGCCGCAGGAACTCCAGGACGGGCATGTCCCGAGCGACGACCCAGGTGTCGCCGACGTCGAGGGCCAGGTCCACTCCTTCGAGGGTCGTGGGAGCCTGGGGGGTGAGGCTCCACGCGCCCGTCATGCGGCGATGGGCCCGGACGGCCGTCCCGTCGTCGGTGTGGAGCACCAGGTTCTTGCCGTGGCAGGTGATGCGGGCGAGCGCCCGGCCCTCCAGCATCGGCACGCGCCCCATGCGACGGGACACAGCGGTTCGGACCGTGCGCCCGAGCAGCACCGGTCCGAGGCGAAGGGCATCGAGGGCGACGGTGTCTCCCTCGGGCACCCTACTGCTCGTGCTCCGCGACCAGCTCCCGCACGCGGGCCAGTCGCTGCTCGACGGTGGTGCGGTCCGGGCCCTGGACGGCCACGTGGCCCACCTTGCGCCCGGGGCGGGGGGCCTTGACGTAGCGGTGGACCGACACGCCCTCGATGGCGAGGAGGGCCTCCAGGGGGGGCTCGGCGCCGATGAGGTTGACCATGCCCACCGGGAGCAGGACGTCGGTGCTGCCAAGGGGGAGGTCGAGGACGGCCCGGACGTGGTTCTCGAACTGGGAGGTCACGGCGCCCTCGATGGTGTGGTGGCCCGAGTTGTGGACCCTGGGGGCCATCTCGTTGGCGACGAGCGGGCCGTCGACGTCGAAGAGCTCCACCGTGAGGACGCCCACGTAGTCGAGGGCCTCCAGCAGCCGCACGGCGATGGACGCCGCCTCGTCCTGGCGGTCGCCGAGGTTCGGAGCCGGGGTGATGGACCAGCGGAGGATGCCGCCGCGGTGGTGGTTCTCGGCGAGGGGGTAGACCCGGACATCGCCGTTGCGGGCCCGGACGGCGATCACCGAGAGCTCGCGGCGGAAGTCGACCACGCCCTCAAGGATGCAGGGCACCCCGCCGAGCTCCTCGAAGGCTGCACGTGCCTCCTCGACGTTGTTCACCAGGGCCTGGCCCTTGCCGTCGTAGCCGAGGCGGCGGGTCTTCAGGATGGCGGGGGTGCCTACCTGGACCAGCGCCTCCTGGAGGTCCTGGACCCGGCTCACGGGGGCGAAGGGCGCCGTACCGACGCCATGCTCCTGGAAGAAGGTCTTCTCGTGGAGTCGATCCTGGGCGATGTGGAGGGCCTCGGGGGGTGGCACCACGTCGGGGCGCCCCTGCACGGCATCCAGCGGCACGTTCTCGAACTCGTAGGTGAGGATCTGAGCCCAGTCCGACAGTTCCGAGAGCGCCCGAGGCTCGTCGTACTCGGCCTCGATGCAGTCTGCGACGCGCCGCACGCACGACGCGGGCTGGGGGTCCAGGACCCTCGACGTGACACCGAGCGGGTTGCCCGCCTCTGCGAGCATGGCCCCCAGCTGGCCGCCTCCGATGATTCCCAGTCGCATGGCCCCTCCGGTCAGGGGCTGCTCATATGTGACCGGAGGCCGGTTAGCATGCCGGGGTCGATCCCCCGTCGACACCCTCTCGGAGCCTCCCTCATGACCCTGCTGCTCGCCCTCGTCGCCCCTGCGCTCGCCCAGGACGCCCCCTGCGATGCCTCCTTCGACATCAACCGATTCATCGAGGGGATGAACCTGGTCGATGCGTCCTTCGAGGCCTTCGACGCAGAGAACGCCAAGGTCGTGCTCAAGTCCATGTACACGGACATGGCGTGCCTCGAGGACCGCGTGCATCCGCGGCACCTGGTCCGCTACGCGCGCCAGCGGGCGATGTCTGCCTTCTTCGACCAGGACGAGCTGGAGATGGGGTACTGGGCCCAGCTCGCGGGCGTGGATCCCGACATGCCGTGGCCGGCCTCCGTCACGCCCGACCATCCCGTGCGGGACCAGCTGACCTTCGTGCTCATGGAGGACCCCCTCACGGTCGACGGCGTCCTCACTCCACCCAAGGGCGGGGGCATCCTCCTCGACGGCACGCTGCTCCTCGAGCCCACCACCACCCCCGATGCGCCCCACTTCGTGCAGGTGGTCGACAAGAACGTGACCGTGCTGTCGTCTCGCTGGCAGGATGGCGTCGTGTTCCCCAGCGCGCTGTTGGCCAAGGTCGGCGAGCCGCCGACGGCGATCCGGAACTACACCCCACCGGATCCGAACCTCGACCCCACCCAGACCGTCACCATCGACGCTGCCGAGCTGGCCCGCCGCCAGGCCTCCCGCGAGGAGGCGGAGGAGCAGCTGGCCGCGGCGCGCGAGCGTGCGGAGGCCGCCCTCGAGAAGGAGCGGGAGCGCTCGGCGAAGCGGGAGGCCCGGGAGGCTCGCCGGGCCAAGCGTCGGGGCGAAGAGGTGAGCGACGACGCCGTCGTGGAGGTCGACCCCAACAAGGAGGACGTCCAGACCGAGTGGCTGGAGCTGGACTTCGACGGGGACAAGGAGCGCCTGTCGGAGCTCGACTCCCTGGAGAAGGGCACGGCCGAGGTCGCCTGCGAAGACATCCGGCGCCTGGAGCCCCGGGCCCTCATCGGGCGGCTCACCGACCAGCAGATCCTGTGCCTCGAGCTCCTGCTGCGGCGGGCCGAGCGACTCACGGAGAAGAACAAGGTCAGTCGGGTGCTCATGGCGGACGCCTGGTCCAAGAAGGACCTCGATCGCTGGGAGGCGGCCGTCCGTCGCCACCTCGACGAGATCGACCGCTCCGACGCCGATCTGGCCTACATCTATGCCCGCTTCCTGGCCCAGCGGACCGAGGAGCACATTCCCGACGCCATCCGCTGGTCGAACGTGGCGCTGACCAACGCCCACCAGTGGGTGGGGGACACCCACGTCGACCGGGTGTACGCGCTGCATCGGATCAACGCGGTGGCGGCGCAGCGGCTGTGGCTTGCCGCCGAGGAAGATGTGCTGGATCGGGGGAAGGGGCAGGGGGATCTGACCCGCGCCAACTTCTGGCGGAACCAGACGAAGAGCTTGTCGCGGGAGTGGCTGGCGTTCGCGGTGGCGGCGGGGAAGGACCCGGCGGCGAGTCTGGATCTGTGTATGTCGGCGGCGGGGACGACGGGGTACTGCGAGGTTCAGTAGAAGGGGCGACCTGGCCAGGACCCAGGAACCAGGACCCAGGACCCAGGACCCAGGACCCAGGACCCAGGACCCAGGACCTTGGCCGCGTGCTCGCTCTGGAAGGCGAGGGGCGTTCTGGTATGGGCCATATTGGCCAGTACTGGGGAGAACGATCCTCGCTGGTTGCCCGGCTTTCGACAGGGCTTCTGCGATACTGTTTCGTCTGTATTGCCTCGCGGCGAGCTGGCGACGTAGCTTGTTTCCTTGCCTGGACTGCCCATGCTGCTCGTGTCGTTTCTCGCCGTCTCTGTTGCCAATGGTCAGGTCGCCACCGGCAACTATCTGAACCTTTCGTTTCGCGGGGATGGCAGCACGCCTTCGGCACTCGACGGATACGAGGCCATGTCCCGTTCGGCGGCCGCGCCGTCCCTTGCTCTGTCGGCCAGCGAGAAGGGGGAGGTCAGCTTCAGCCAGCCCCTGTCGTTGCCTCCCGCCCGACTCCAGCCCTCGGTCAGCCTCGGCTACGGCGCGGGGGGCTCCGTGCACAGCTGGCTGGGCCGTGGCTGGTCCCTCTCGACTGGACTCACGCTCACCCGCCCTCAGCGAGGCGGCGAGCGCGCGTACCTCGATGGCAGCTTCACCGCCGCGCTCATGGTGTCCGGCGATGGTCTCTCGGGCCTCCTTCGCTTCGACGGCGTCGAGTGGGTGTGGACCTCACCGAGCCCCGGTGTGGTGAAGGCTACCGAGCTTGCCGATGGCAGCTTCGAGGTTCGGTCGGGAGCCCGGACCTGGATTCTCGAAGAGACCCTTGCTGGGACCTGGCGCTCCACGGTGGTGACGGATCGGGACGGAAACCGCATCGACTACACCTGGACGGGCTCGCGCCTGGACAACATCGAGTACGGGGGCTCGGCGACTCAGGCCCATCACGTCCTGATCGACTTCATCTACGGAAGCACCTGCAATCCTCCTTCCACCTGGTCCGCGGCCTCTGGGGAGCTCGAGGAAATCGACGAGCGCCTGGAGGTGGTGTCGGTTCGAACCAGCGCTGTCGCGGGCGGTTTCGCCCTTGAGCGCCGGGAGTACGCGCTGAACTACGAGGAGGGCGGGGAGTTCCTCACCCAGATCGTGGAAGCGGGGGTCGGCTCCTCGGACGCCCGTGTGCTGGCGCACTTCGAGTACAGCGACCTCGAGCTGGAGCTGACCGAAGGCCTTGCTCAGAACGGAGAAGCACCCTGGATGATCGACTCATCGCGGACCCACCTGGAGGAAGTGAGTCCCGGTGACTACTCCGCGGTCAGCGTGTCGGAGGCCGGGCTGTACGATCTGACGTTCGACGGGCGCCCTGACACGGTGCTGGGCGGCTTCTACGTGGATCCCCAGCTCACCCGCCCCGACCAACGCTCGTACTTCTACACCCAACAGAACGACCTGTTCTACGACTGCGATGGCGGCGTGGTCGATCCGGCGGATGGCCCGGTGGACCCGTCGTTGACCTATGACGGCCTGTCCCCGGTCTCGGACGACCTGGGGACGACGTACGCCATGGAGCACGCCGGCGCGACAACCCCTGGAGCCTCCAGCAACGTCGGGTTCAACGAGACCTACGCAACCAAGCGGTACATCGACGTCGACAGCGACGGCATCTTGGACCTCGTGTTGTCGGACGCCACGCCCGCGAGCGGCCTGCCACCGGCCGCTGGCCAGTTCCAGTGGGATGTCTGCTACGGCACCAAGAGCGGCTTCGAACCCTGCGTGTCCGAGACCGCGCCCTACCCCTTTCCTCGCAAGGGGCAGAGCCCCGTCCTGGGCCCTTCGAACGTCAGCAGCTGGCAGCCCTTCGCTGTCCACACGGTGGACAGCCAGGTCGATCTGCTCGACATCGACCAGGACGGCTGGGTCGATGTCCTCACCATCGACAGCAACGGTGACTGGATCGTCTACTACAAGGAGCCCGGTCGGGGGTTGGGGTGGCAGACGCAGGACTCCTACGTGGCGCTGACCGCTGGCCCGCACGGGATGCAGATCAGCGAGGCGTCGGCGGAGGAGCTGTTCCTTCCCCTGGATGAGGGCAGCATCGTCACGCCGGTCATCGAGGCTACGCGAACCGTCACGTCCGTGCAGGACATCAATGGCGACGGTGTCGCCGACCTCATCGAGGTGGACAACCAGGGTGACTGGCAGGTGTACGCGGGCAACGGCCACGGCTTCGAAGAGGTGCCCGTTCCGTGGGCATCGCCGCTGCCGTACCTCGGATACTCGGACGAGGGGCGTCCCACCGTCACCGTGGTTTCATTGTACGACGCGGGGATCCAGCAGCCCGACCCGCAGGCGCTCCAGCAGCTGCTCGATGACAACTTCTTCATCGGGCAGATCGCGGGCAACCAGACTGGCGCCTCCTACCGTGACCCTCTGGCGCAGATCGGCACCGCATCGGCGTCAACCCAGTGGGGCGAGGCGCAGTACGTGATCGTCGGCCTCCTCGACATGGATGGGGACGGCCTCGCAGACCTCTTCGACGGCTTCAACGAGGTCTGGTATCGCAACCTCGGAGACGGCTTCGAGGTCTGGGGGGAGGCGATTCCCACGGCTTGGCCGCGCGCCGAGGGGGACGACAACACAGAGTTCGCTTTCATCTCCCGGGCCTTCAGCTTCTCGGTGGCCGGCGACACCAGCGCGGATCCCGACGTTCCCTTCCCGTCCTTCCCGTCGCTGGAGGACACCACCCCGTCGGTGAGTTTCACCCAGATCCTTGCACGGGACATGAACGGCGACAGGCTCCCCGACATTGTCATCGGCAACGAGGAGACCTACCCCCACGAGGAGATCACCGACTGGGAGCGGGGCATCGCGTACATGGGCAACGCCACGCCACAGATCCCGGCTGGCCTGCTTACGACCGTCATCAATGGACAGGGTCTTCGCACGGACATCACCTACGAGCAGTCCACGTCCATGTGGCCCTCTGGGACGACCTACTGCCAGTCGGTCGACGCCGAGCTCGCGCGCCCGCTTGTCGCGAGCATCACTGCCCTCGACCCCTTCGAGGACAGCATCTGGGTAAGGCAGTTCGACTACGGAGAGTCCTACTGCGACATGGGCGTGTGCTGGGGCTTCTTCGACGTGATGACCACCGACTTCACGTTCGACGGCGACTGGCGAGGCTCGCAGACGTACACCGAGTACAACCCGTTCTGGGTCGACGGGCCTCGCATGGACTTTCAGGTCATCCAAGAGGCGTCTGGGAGCCCGTACTTCCCGCTGCCCGAGGGGGAGCGCTGGCGTACGACGGTCGGCTACAACGGCGTAGGGTGGCCCGTCTCCCGCACACTCGTGGAGACGCGAGATGGCCTCACGCGCAACACCTACGGGTCGATCTCCTACGACACCGCAGGGAATCCCACCCAGGTCGTGGTGGATGGAGACAGCTCGGCCGACCGCATCGAGACCCACACGACCTGGCTGTCGGACGTGGATGGGGTGCTCTGGGTGCCCCAAGAGCGATGGACCCGTGCCTGGCACTGGCCCGACCAGGCCATGCGGACCGTGGAGCGCGGTCGCTTCGCCTACGACGGCGGGGTGGTGGGCGACGCGCCGACGCTGGGACACATGACCTGGCAGGAGGTGGATGCCGGCGCCCCTGGCAGCGGCCTGGGGAGCGAGACGCTCGTGTGGTCGTTCGCGCGGGACGCCCGTGGCAACGTGTCCAGCGCCACCGACCCCATGGGCAACGTCCAGACGTGGACGTGGGACCTGTTCGGCGGCTCGCAATGGTCGGTCCACACCAACGCCATGGGTTGGGTGATGGAGCAGGAGGTCGACCTGGAGGGCAGGGTCGATGCCACCGTCAACGAGAATGGGGAGCGCACCGACACCACCTTCGACGGCCTCGGCCGCGTGGCGACGGTGTCGACCACCGGGGCGCAGACCACGCTCAAGCTGCTGCGCAGCTCCACGAGCTACGTCGAGGCGTTCGTAGACCCCGCCACGCCCTACACGGAGTGGGAGCCTGCGTACGCCCACAAGATCACGACACTCTACGATGGTGAGGGCCTGGCCACCGGGGAACAGGTCGAGACGTACACCGTCTCGGACGCCGGCACGGGGGAGGGAGCGGTCGTCTGGACCACCCACGAGGATGGTGGCTACCGGATTCAGTTCGTGGATGATGGGATCCTGGGCCAGCCCCTGTACTCGGGCGGTCAGGTGACCTCTGAGGCGTTCGATCCCACCCTTCGCGGTGGCCAGGTCGACCAGAGCAGCCAGTACGACGGCCTGGGGGAGCCCATCCTCCGCTGGAGTCGCGATGCCGGCGACACGGTCATCAGCTACCCGGAGCCGGGCGTCGTGCAGGAGGTCCAAGATGCCGCACAGGGCGGCGATCCTTTCTACTGCAGCGTCGATCGGACCAAGCGCCTGACGAGCGATATCCACGGTCGCCTGGTGAAGGTGGAGGAAGGTGAGGAGGTTGGCGCTCTGGCCACCACGGGTCAGTATCGCTACGATGGGCGCGCGCGAATCGCTCGCTTCGACGATGCCAACGGCAACCGGCACGACTACCGCTTCGACGGGGCCGGCCGGCTCCGTCAGGTGTGGCGAGCAGGCCCGAGCGATCCGCTGGAGCACTGGGTCCAGTACGACTACGACCTACCGTTCCCGGGGGCCCTTGGTGCGGGGGCATGGCCCACGCGGATGGCGATTGGCGACCAGGCCAGTCCGGATGTGACCACGTGGACCTACGACGAGCTCGGCCGCACCGTGGAGAAGGTGTTGGAGCAGGGGCACGGTGGCGGTACCGACACCTTCACCTGGGCCTGGGACGGTGCGTGGAAGGGAGCTCGCGACAGCATCACCTTCCCGATTCCCAGCGGAGAAGGAAAGGTCGAGTACGACTACGCCAGCAGTGGCATCGGGGATCGTGGCCTGGTGGCCAGCGAGACACGCCTGGACAACGGCGGGGCCCGGTGGACCATCTCCTACACCCACGACGGCCAGGGCCAGGTCGAGAGCACGACCTACCCGCGTCCGCTGCTGGGAACGATGGCTGGCCCCACGGTCACCAACGACTACCACGCGAACGGCACACTCGACGCTCAGGTCCTGACCTCACCGTCCGGCGCGACGACTGGCGCGTGGTCCTACTCCCACAACCGATGGGGCAGCACGGAGAGCTGGTCAGGAACCGCATCGGGCACCTTCGTGAGCGCGGACATCGTGCGTGGCGGGCCGAACCGCTACGCGCGCATGGCTTGGGTCTTCCCCGGGAACACCTTGTCGGTGGACTACGACTACTGCGGCGACGACGGCCGCCTCGAGCTCCGCGAGTACCAGACGACCGTGAGCGGCGTGAAGCGGTTCTGGTACGACTACGACCACCTGGATCGCATCACCGGCGTGTCCTTCTTTGGCGCGCCGACGGAGGCCTACGGCTACGACGATGCCGGGAACATCACGCAGATGCACCTGCTGGGCAGCGTGCCTGGACCGATGTACGGACAGGGCTGGAACTACTCGACCGCGCCGCGCTTCGGGCAGATCCCTGCGCGGGAAACGAACACGGGCGTCGTCGAGCAGTTCTTCTACGACGACGTGGGGCGCCTGCAGCTGCGCTCCATGGCGCCCGGCACCCCCAACGCAGAGATCAGCGAATACGTGTACGACAGCGCGAGCCGCCTCATCGAGGTTTCTCACAGCGATGGGTCGGGCGTCGTACTGTGGTACGACAACGACGATCAGGTGGTGTTCGAGGAACGTGTCGACGCCGCAGGGGCCCCCGAGAACGTGGAACGGTTCGGGCCCTACCAGGAGCGCGCGGGGATGCAGTACACGCGGGTGCTGCCGCACGTGACGCTGGAGGGCACGGGGCAGCTCCGCTACATTCTCGGAGAGCCCGACGGTCGTGCCGCGTGGGTGCTCGACGCGGGTGGGGGCTTGGTGTCCGAGCAGGTGAGCACGGTCTACGGCTTGGAGTACGACTCCGCCGTGTGGGGGGCCGCCGTCAACACTGCAGGCAAGTGGCCGCTCGGTGGGCTGCATGGCGCCGAGAGCGACGTGAGCACCGGGGTGATGCAGTTCGGAGCCCGACATGTCACGAACCGCGGAGATGGGATGTGGATGCAGCCCGAGCCGCTGCTCGCTCTGGGCATGGCGGGTGGCTTCGGCAACCCGCGCGGCTTCGGAAACATCTACAGTGCCGGAAACACCAACCTGTACCAGGACCCCGACGGCTACTTCGTCGAGTCAGGGTGGGATGCCCTGAACGTCGGGGTGGGATTGGTGAGCCTTGCCTCCAACCTCTCCGAGGGCAACTACGGCGCAGCTGCCGTGGACGCGGTCGGCGTCGTCATCGATGGGGCGGCCACCGTGGTGCCGGGTGTTCCCGGCGGAGCAGGAACGGCCATCAAGGTGGCTCGCGGTGCCGACAAGGCCGTCGACGTGATCAAGGGCGTCAACCACGGTGGCGACGTCTTGAGGGGGGTCGACAAGGCTACGGACGCCGTCAAGGTGGCTGATGACGTGCCCACTGTGGCGCCGTGTAGCTTCACGGAGGGCACCACGATCGTGACGCCGAGTGGGCAGGTCCCGGTCGAGGAGGTGCGCGCGGGGGACGTGGTGCTCGCCACAGCCGACCCACGGGACGGGGCCACGGACTGGCTGCCGGTTCCACAGGGTGGACCCGAGGGTGCTTGCGCGCGCATCGCGCGTGTGGGTCGCCAGGCTGTGCTGCCTGCGCTGCTGGCGGCCTGTGCACCTGCGGACGCTGCGACGGTCCCGCCGAGCGCACTCACGCAGGTTCGTGTGTATGACGCAGCCACCTCAACCTGGCGTGATGCGCCCTTCGGATCCGTCCGGGTTGGCGATGAGCTGCACTACGGAGAACACCTACTCGAGGTCACGGCCGAAGGGCTCCTGGACCGGGGTGGCGTCGCCATCGGGAAGCTGGAGGAGGCGAGCCGCCACTGGACCGTGCGTACGGAGATCGAGTCGCCGGCCCACGGCGACTGGGTCCTGGTCCTCGGAGACGGTGCCTACCACGCGTCGCTGGGCGAGGCGCTTGCCTCCGACGTCCGCTTCGTACACCGGGGCCACGTCTTCGAGAGCGTGTCGGAGGGCGGAACGGCCTTTGTGCGATGGAATGGCGACGTGCTGGCCCGCTCCGCTGGCGGGATGGTTCGGACCGCCGATGGCGTGTTCGACCTGGTCATCGAGGGGGAGGCCGGGCGTCACACCCTGGAGGTGACTCCGGAGCATCCGTTCTGGGTGGCCGGAACGGGCTGGCTCGTCGTCGACGACCTGGTCGCTGGCGATCTGTTGCGAACACTGGACGGCTCCGAAGCGCGGGTGGTAGAGAAGGCCTGGCGTCCCGGAGACGTGGAGGTGTTCAACGTCGCGGTGGAGGGGGCGCACACCTACTTCGTGGGTGGGTGGACCCCGGTTTTGGCGCACAACTGTGATGTCTCCGCCTTACGCCCCACTCAGCCAGCGGTCTCTGGCCCGAAGGTCGACCGACTCGCAGCGGACATGGCGGAGAATGGGTTTGACGCGGCCTCGCCCATCAAAGTAGACGGCGACTTGGTGGTTGAAGGCCATCACCGAGTAATGGCCGCAAAGGAAGCAAAGGTTGACATCGTGACGACTCCCGGAAAGGCTAGCACTGCTCAGAAGGCAGAGGCTCTAGAGAGCTTCGACGACATTGAGATTGATCCGGTGGATTGGGGTGACTGAGATCCTTAGGACTACTGGCGAGGGTACCGGCGTTCTGTTCGAGAGCCTGGCGACAATCGGAGTATGTGACGTTGACTGGCATCGCGCCGACTTTTCAGGACGAGTTCTTGATGGTCTGCGCTTCGACAAGGCCTCGATGCGCAATGCGTGCTTCCTGGGCGCACAGGCGGAACGCGCATCTTTCTTGGGTGTGAATGCAGTGATGGCGTCGTTCCGTGGCTCCGTCTTTCTCGATTCGGATTTCACTGGTGCGCGGCTTCGGTACGCTGACTTCTCTGGAGCGGTCCTTCGGAACGTGGATTTCACGGATGCAGACCTTTCCATGGCGAAGTTTCTAGGGGCAGACCTTCGAGGCTCTGTGTTCTCTGGCGCCGACGTATCAGGCGCCGACTTCGCGGGGGCGCGGGTCACTGATGGTCAGATAGGAAAGGACGTCCCCTAATGCCTCTTGGGTTGATTTTCGTATTTGCTGCGGTGGGTCGGGAGTTTTCGGGAGAGCTCAATTGGACTGTCCAGGAGGCGCGTGGGCCACGCCACTTCTGGCAACTCCATCATGCCCCCCCAACCACGTCCCCAGACGCGCCGCTCGTCCTCCGCGTCCCCGCCGACGCCTACGGCCTCACGCCTACCGACGTTGTTGGAGGCGAGTACCTGGTCGCCGGCGCCTCTCGCGTCGAGCGCCGCCGCGGCCGCGAGCTCCTCGACATCTACTCCGGCCTCCGCGCCTGGGACGCCACCGGCAAGGACCTCCCCGCCTGGATGGCGGTCGCCTGCGAGCCCGACGCCCCCTGCCACGTCCAGCTCACCGTCGACGAGCGCCACGCGACCTACCCCATCACCGTCGACCCGCTGGTGCAGGCTGGGGTGGTGACGTTCCCCAACTCCGGGCGCACGCCGCTACCGTGGGACGACGAGCGCTACCTCGCTCGCGCCGAGTCCACCGAGGAGGTCAGCTTCTTCGTGGTCGAGCGCGATACCTACGGCGTGTACGCTGCGCAGCAGCAGTTCGCGTTCGTGGACCCTGCCAGCAGCTTCATCGGGCACACCGTCGTCGGAGGCCAGTACCTGGTGTCGGTGAACCTGGATGTGGGAGACAACCTGTACGCCTACGGAATGGTGAACGGGACGCTCCAGCTGGAGCAGTCATGGCCCGTTCCCGAGCTCGAGGGAGACGTTGCGGTCCTCTACCCCGATGGTGACGATGCCTTCGTTGCCTGGGCGAACGGCGTGGTGGACATCGCCTACCGCTTCGAGCGGGAGGCGGACGGCTCGTGGAACGAGGTGCCGGTAGCGGAGCAGGACCTGGACGGGCTGATCTTCTACCCGGACGTCCTTCCAGGAGGCCTGCTCCTCGACATGACTCCGTTCTTCGTCAACCTTCTTCGCCCTGGGGACCCAGCCCTGGGAGAGGACATGTTCGTTCCCCTGGACACCTTTCGGCCACCGTGTCCCTCGGGCTCCTTCCCGGACGGCGACCAGATGTACGTGACGTCCCAGTCAGAGCGTCGATTCCTGGTCAGCTACGCCTGCCGTCTCGGCACCGAGACGAGGGGCGCCGCGGTCGACGTGAGCTTGGTCGGCACCGACATGGTGGTGTCGCCCGTGGAGGGGCTCTGGGAGTTCGCGGGCCCCGGCGCCTACCTTCCCCACGTGGACCGGTGGGTGTTCACGTCCCACGACGTCAACGCGCGCGGCATGGTCGAGGCGTGGCAGGAGGCCGACGGCACCTGGTCCTATGAGCTCGTCCCACCGGTGCCGGACCTGGACCTCGACTACCAGAGCCTCATGGCCCACGGGCCCTACGTGGTCGCCCACGAGTCCCGCTACTTCGACGGCGACGACAACAACCACCGCTTCTTCGCCTTCGTCGAGGCGCCTGTCCTCGAGACCTCGGAGCTGGCTGTCGACGAAGGCGCCAGCCGGCTGCTGACGGACGTCATCTCGGTCGTCGATCCGGACTCGGACCCAGGCGTGCACGTGTTCCGCTACGAGTACCCGGCGTCCTACGGCATCCTCGTCCATGCCGATGGGTCCGAGGTCGACCTGGGCAGCACCTTCGCGCTCGACGGGGTCCGCTACGTTCATGATGGGTCCGAGACCCTCTCCGATGCCTTCGACCTCGTCGTCTGCGATGAGCACGATCTCTGCTCCCCGGTGACCCAGGTGCCCGTGGTGGTCACACCGGTGAACGACCCCCCGCTTCCGCTTCCCGACGCAGTGACCGTGGACGAAGGCGCCACGGCCTTGGTCGATCTCCTCATCAACGACAGCGACCCCGACAGCGACCTGCTTCCCGAGAACGTCCAGGTGTCCATGCCAGCCGCCACCGGCGAGCTGGTGGTGGATGCCTCCGGGCTCTCCTTCGTGCACGACGGCTCGGAGGTCACCGACGACGTGTTCCGCTACCTGGCCTGCGATCCCGAAGGCGCCTGCACTGAGGCGGAGGTCACGGTGACCGTGGTCCCGGTGAACGACCCGCCCGTGGCGGTCACGGACGTGGTGTCCATCGACGAGGGGGCCACGGTGCTGGTCGACCCCCTCGCCAATGACGTGGACCCCGACTCGACCCTGTCCTCCTCCCAGCTCACCCTGCGGTCCCTTCCGGAGGGCGCGACCGTGGCGGTGGTTCCGGGTGGCCTGCAGGTCACGCACGACGGCTCGGAGCCCGACGGGAGCGTGCCGAGCTTCGGCTACCGCGTCTGCGATGATCAGGGCGCCTGCGGGGACGGGGTGGTGGAGCTGGAGGTCCAGCCGGTCAACGACCCGCCCGTCGCCGTGGATGACGCCATCCAGCTGGAGGAGGGGGGAACGACCAGCGTGGACGTGCTGTCGAACGACTTGGACCCCGACGACGCGGTTCTGACCGTCGAGCTGCTCGACGTGCCGCCCGCGCTGTCGGCATCGGTGGCCGGTGGCGCCATCGAGCTGCTGCACGACGGTAGCGAGCCGACGGGCCCAGCTCCTGCGCTTCGCTACCAGGCGTGCGACGCAGGCGGGCTCTGCGCCGAAGCGACGCTCACCGTGTCCGTCACGCCTGTCGACGACCCGCCAGTCGCCCAGGACGACACGGCCACCGTGGCCGAAGGCGGGTCCACGTGGGTGAGCGTGCTCGCCAACGACCTGGACCCCGACAGCCTGCTGTCCCAGGTGACGCTGACGGAGCTGCCGGAGAACGGCGTGGCGACGGCCGTGGCGGGGCTGATCGAGTACGTCCATGATGGCTCCGAGACCAGCTCGGACAGCCTGTCGTACGAGGTCTGCGACGGCTCGGCCTGCGACACCGCACGGGTCGAGCTCCAGGTGCTGCCCGAGGACGACCTCCCCGCGGTGACGGACGACCGCTACGCAGGTCCGTCGCCGCTGGAGGTCGACGCGTCGGATGGCGTGCTGGCGAATGACTCAGACGGGGATGGACCCCTCGGAGAGGCAGAGCTGGTGGAGGACGCCCTGCATGGCACGGTGACCTTGCAGCCCGACGGGAGCTTTGTCTACGAGGCCGAGAAGCGCTATGCCGGTGCGGATCGATTCGTGTACTCGATCGACGGGGTCCAGGGGGCCGTGTGGCTGGACATCGAGAAGGGGAACGGATGCGGCTGTGCCAGCTCCGGTCCCATGTCCCTCTGGTTCGTGCTGCCGCTGCTCCCCGGGCTTCTCCGACGTCGCGGTCCGAAGCACGCCCCGTGAACGTCCAAGAGCTTGCAACCTGCCGGCTGCTGCCGCGCGTGGAGACCGAATGATGCACAAGATCTGGCCCCTGGCCCTCCTGCTCGTCGCCTGCAGCGGCGGCGCCGACGATGACGGCACGACCGAAGGCGCGACGGCCCCCTACCCGGACTGCGTCACCGTCGAGACCGACGCTGGCGTTCAGGAGCTGGTGCGCACCTTCGACGCCAGCGGCAAGCTGGTGGAGGAGACGCTGGACGGGGCCCCGTACGCCACCTACACCTACGACGGCGGCAACCTGGGCACGAAGGTCACGCCCGAGGAGACCTGGGACTTCACCTGGGGCTCCGCGGGCATCGCCAGCATCGTGGTCACCAGCGCGAGCGGTGCCGAGCTTGGGGAGTACGTGTACTTCTACGATGGCGAGACGGCGCAGCTCACCGACATCGTGCTGCGACTGCCCGACGGGGTGACCGAGCAGACGCTGGTGCTGGAGTGGGTCGACGAGACCACGAGCTCCAGTCCGTTCGGGGACACGACCTTCGTGGAGACCCCGCTGGCGCCCCCGCTGTCGGACCCGCTTCTGGATCCGCCGGGGTTGCTGATGGTGGACTGGACGTCGTCACAGGGGCACCCGAAGGTGCAGCGGGACGTGGATGGGGAGGGGGTGCCCGTGGAGGAGCGGGACTACGACTATGCGGAGGTCGCGGTGCGGCGGACGTGGGCGTACTGCGGGGGGTGAGGGGCGGTGGGGCGCGCTTGGGCCGATGGAGCTTCTAAGCCGGAGCTGGGGATCACGACCCACGACCCGGGACCCACGACCCGGGACCCACGACCCGGGACCCGCGACCCGCGACCCGCGACCCCGGACCCACGACCCGGGACCCACGACCCACCCTCGACCCAGGGTCCACGGTCCCGTCCGACGGCTCACCTATCGCCAGCGCACCGCTCAACGGCGCTCGCCTTCCTCCCGCGCCACGCGGCGTCCATGCCGCTCTCCCGCGCCCCCCGTGCGACGGCCGCAGCACTCCGGCAAGCAGGATTCCGTGCCGTTGGTTGGCTGGTGCCGTTGCATGAAAAGGGGAGACTTCCTTGGACGTGGACCTGGGTGAATCCTGCCTGCCTACGCGCTGCGGCCGTCGCTTTGAGGGCACACGAGCGGCAAGGAAGCCGCTCGGTCACCAAGGAGGGCCCGATGCCCGGTCTGTTCGCCCACGAAGTTCTCGATGTCTACAAGGTCGCCCTGGAGGTGGCCCGCTGGGTCCGTGGGTCCCGCTGGGCCCGCGGAGATGCGCACCTGAAGGACCAGGCCCGCAGAGCCGCAGACTCGGTGGTGCTCAACATCGCGGAGGGCGCGTCCCACACAAAGGGAAACCGCGGAAGGCACTTCGCCTGTGCGAAGGGCTCCGCGGCCGAGGTGGCGGCGTGTCTGGAGCTGGCCGAGCTGGCGGGGTGGGAGGAGCAGCTGGGCAAGCTGCGGCGCATCAAGAAGATGCTGAGCTTTGTCCGGTAGCCCGCGACCAAGGTCGCCCGCGCCGCGAACGGCACGGGCGACACCGGTCTCACTGCTCGAAGCAGTACAGCCCCTGGGTCACGCTGCAGCCGAAGTTCACGCCATCGCTCCAGCCGTCGGTGTCCCCCACGATGCCGCCCTTGGTGGTCGTGCCCGTGTTGGTCCAGTTGACGCACGAGTAGATGTTGTTGGTGCCGTCGTCGTTGACGGCGCTCCACACGCGGGTCTCGCTGGTGGTCACGCCGTAGGGGTCCAGGGTGATGCCGGCCTGGATCTCGCCGTCGACGAGGTCGTCCCAGTCGTCGGCGATGCGGGTGCCGTCGACGAGCTCGTAGGGGTACGGGGACTGGGTGAAGGTGTCGACGGGGCCCGTGGGGGCGGTGGTGTCGGCGATCCAGGCGAAGAAGGTGCCGTCCAGACCCGCGGCGTCGGCGTCGGCCTGGCACAGGGCGTCGGCACCGGCGGCGCCGTCGAAGTCGGTGATGGCGTAGGAGCTCTCGGTGATGAACACCCGCTTGGCGAAGTGGAAGCCCTCGACGACGGTGACGCGGTCCTCCAGGGCGCTCAGCTCGGCGGACGTGGCGTAGTCGTCCAGATCCGTCGACAGGGCGTAGCTGTCGAGGTCGGTGGACAGGGCGTAGCTGTCGAGGTCGGCGGACAGGGCGTAGCTGCCGAGGTCGGTGGACAGGGCGTAGCCGCCGAGGTCGGACAGGGTGGCGTAGGTGTCGAGGTCGGTCAGCAGCGCGTAGCTGGCCAGGTCGGTGCTGGTGGCGTAGGCGTCGAGGTCGTTGGTGGTGGCGAAGCCGGCGAGGTCGGCGGTGGTGGCGTAGGCGTCGAGGTCGGTGGACAGGGCGTAGCTGGCGAGCTCGGCCGACGTGGCGTAGGCCCCGAGGTCGCTCGTGGTGGCGTAGCCAGCGAGGTCGGCGGTGGTGGCGTAGCCGGCGAGCTCTGCCGAGGTGGCGTAGCTGGCGAGGTCGCTGGTGAGCGCGTAGCTCCCCAGGTCGGCGGTGGTGGCGTAGGCCCCGAGGTCGGCGGTGAGCGCGTAGCTCCCCAGGTCGGCGGTGGTGGCGTAGGCGTCGAGGTCGCTGCTGAGGGCGTAGTTGCCGAGGTCGGCGGTGAGGGCGTAGGCGTCGAGGTCGCTGCTGAGGGCGTAGTCGCCCAGGTCGGCGGTGGTGGCACACTCGGCCTCGAGGGTGTCGATGCGGGCCTGGGCGTCGGCGAGGTGCCCCTTCATGGTGTCCATCTCGTTGTTCATGCACCGGAGCATGTCCGGCACGGAGCCGGTCCACGTGCAGCCGGCGAGGGCCGTGCTCTCCATGGCGACGAGGGTGAGGAGCGAGAGGACGACGGGGCGGGTGTTGGCGAGCATTGGCTTTCTCCTGGCTACATCCACCAGGTAGTGCCGTCCCTCCTCGAATACCGTCAGCGTCTGTATGCACTTCGTGGACCGATCGTCCGGGCTACCGGAGCCGCTGGGCCACCAGCCGCCCCTGGGCGACGCCGAGCTCCAGTGCCTCTGCCCCCTGACGCGCCCGCGCCCACGCGCATCCGTGGCGCACGAGCTCCAGCAGCAGCACCTCCCGCGCCCGGCCCGGCCCCGACAGCGCCGCCGCCACCAGGGGATGGCTGGGCTGCACGGAGAGCAGCAGCTGGCCGGCGTGGGAGCGAGCCGGGTCGACGCCTCCCACCTGGAAGCGGCAGTGGGGGTCGTTCCGGAACTCGATGCGCCCGGCGACGCCGTCGAGGGCCTCCTGGAGACGCTCCGCGACGGTCCGCTCTTCGCTGCCCGGTGGGGTGGGGGGCGCCTCGACCGGCAGCTCGGGACGGGGCCGACCCTCGGCCTCCAGCCACTGGGCCAGGGAGCCCCAGGGCAGGCCCTCGGCGTCGGACAGCTCGACGCGACGGGCCAGCTCCACCGCGAGGCCGTCGATCCGCCCCCGGGCCGCCGCACGAAGCACCCGGTCGATGGCGTAGGCGACCACGCTCTCCTGGCGCGGGCCGTCCATGGGGTGGTCGAGCTTGTCGAGGAGCTGCTCGTCGAGGGTGAGGGCCTGTAGGCGCACCTGCTCGGCGAGGTCTGCGGGCACCACGCCCCGGGCCCAGAGCTGTCCGTGGACCGGCGGGACGTGGGGGGCGATGGGGAGGGTCGACCGGTCCCGCAGGGTGCGGAGCACGACGTGGGCGTCGGACCGGAAGGGGTGGCGGAGGCCGATGGTGCCCCGCACGCCCCCGAGGGCGACGGGCTGCTCGGCGACCCAGTCCTCTCCGGCCGGAGGCTCGGCGGCGAGGCGGGCCTCGACTCCTCGGGCGGCGAGGGCCCGGACCTCCGCGGCGGAGCGGGGCGTGAACGGGTCCCGGGTGATGTGGGCCCGTGCCACCCGCGCCAGGCCGTCGAGGTGCTCGGCGGGCACGTCAGTGCGCACGTGGAGCCCCCAGCCCTCCTGGGCGTCGAGCAGGCGTCCAAGCCGCTCCCCCAGCAGCCGGAGGCCGCCGTCGACGTCGGGGGGCGCGCCGACATCGGACCGGTACCAGCACACCAGCGGGGCCCCGGGGGTCGGTGCGGCCCCCCATCCCTCCGGGATCCGCGGGGTCCCGAGGTGTCCATAGACGGCGACGAAGGCGGTGATGGCCGACACCGTCCACATCGACGCTCCCTCCAGCCAGACCCAGCGGTCGCCGATGCGGCCCACGCCGAGGACGCAGCGCTCCAGCGGCTCCGCGGCGAGGTGTCCGGCCCCCAGGCGCCGACCGAGGGGGCCCAGGCGACGCAGCAGCTCGGGGGACACGGAGCGCACCCGGCCGGCGGCCACGTCGTCGATGAGCGCCCGCGCGCAGACCTCGTCGGGGCCCAGGGGCAGGTCGAGGAGCGCCTCGGGCCAGCCCTCCGGCAGGGAGGCCCGCAGGCCGTCGTCGGCCTGGATCGGCACCAGCACCGCCGCCAGCACCCGAGCCAGCAGACCGGGGTCCCGAACCTCCAGGGCGCCCTCGTCGACGGCGAGCTTCCAGGCCAGATCGACGGCGGCGAGGAGGTGTCGCTCCTCCAGCGGGCCTCCGCCGGGACGGTCCACGTGGAGGACGACGTCGGGCAGCTCGACGGGCACCGGCAGCGGCCGCTCCGCGTCCCGGTCGGGGATGCTGCTCACTGCCTGACCCTGGGACAACACGCCGGCGTCGACCAGCCCGTCGGGACCGTGGACGAGGTAGGGCCAGCCCACCAGACCGGTGCCGCCGTCGGGGAGGGCGCCCGAGAGGTGCTGGACGAGGCGCACGGTGTCGTCGCCGTCCACGGCCACCAGCTCCCGGACCCGTCGCTCCCGGTCGAGCACCCGACGCACGAACTCGACGTCGGCGGTGGACACCAGCCGGTGCAGGGGGACGTCGGGGAGGCGCTGGGCCAGGGTGAGGAGCTGTCCCTCGTCGAGCACGAGCACCGTGAACGGGAACACGTCGACGGCGACGCGGTCCGCCAGCTTCTCCCCGTCGGTGGGGGCCACCACGAAGAGAGGACCCGGGTGATCGTCGAGACGCTCGAGGGGCACGGCCCGGCGCCCCGGGAGGCTGGGCACGTCCTCCGGCAGGGGACGGGCCTCCACCCGATCCCGTCCGACGGGGTGGGCCGGCGCGTCGGGCACGGGGGGTAGGGCCGGGGGAAGGTAGGACGGGTCCCGGCCCTGGAGCACCTGGGTGGCGTAGGGCTGGAGGGCGTGGAGGAGCTCGACGTAGCGGCGGTCCTGGACGATGTCGGCGTGGTCGGCGGTCTTGCGGAGGTTGTCGTCGCACACGACCCCGAGGAGGGCGTTGTTCCGTAGCTCCGGCATGCCGAGGGTGTTGATCCACACGCCGCCCACCACGGTTCGGAAGCCGGTGGAGGCCCGGGGGTGGAGGTGAGTGGCCACGACCCCGCGCCGAGCCCCGTCGTCGAAGTGGACCTGCTGGTCGGCCCCGAAGACCTCGATGTGGCGGGTCGGTCGGTAGCCGAAGGGGGCGCGGCCGTTCAGGTAGATGGGCACGGGGGTGTACAGGCAGCGCTCCTCCACGAGGTGGAGCTCGGGGGTGGTGCCGGAGTCCGTGAGGCGCTGCCAGAGGTTGCGTCGGAAGCTGGCGACGACGAACGTGGCTTGCAGCCCGTCCTGGACGGTGCCGATGCGCCCGTCGCCCTGGGCGTCGAGGTCGAGACGGAAGGCCCGGGTACCGTCCCCCGTCTCCACGGTGAGCTGCCTGGGGTTGCGCTGGAGGAGGGCGTTGAGGCCGGTCGCCAGCTGGACCATGGGGCGGAGCGCGGGGTCGGTGCGGTCCGCGAAGAGGTGGTCGACCCAGCCCTCCAGCTCCTCCTCGGAGAAGGCACGGCCGCCCACCCAGGCCACCATGAGGCGGTCGGGGTGGGTCTCGACGGCCACGGCGGTCGCGCCCCCGAAGATGGCGGCCTGCACGAGCTCCAGCACCACCTGGGAGGACTCCCGCAGGGCGAACTCCCGCTGCTTCTCGACGGCCCGCTCCCGAGAGAGCGTGAAGGGGCGGGACTCGACGAAGGTGCTGGGGGCCCGGGCCCGGGCGAGGGCCGCCTCGATGGGGTCGAGCTCCTCGCTCATGGCATCCCTGCGTCGACGGCGGCCAGCATGCGCCGCAGCTCGCCGGTGTTGGGGTTGTCGAGGTCGTAGCCCTCGGTGTGGACGATGGCGTGGGCGAGCCCGAGGGCCGCGAGCTCGAGGTCCTGGTGGGCGCTGGCCCGGTGCAGGGCCCAGGTGGGGTGCGCGGCGTCGATCAAGATGGATCGGCGTCGGGTGGAGCCGCGGGAGGGCTCGGGTCTCCGGAACAGGCTGCCGTCGGCCGGTCCGACCACGCACAAGGGGCGCAGGCGTCGGTCGGTCTCCTGGACGAAGCGGGCCAGGTGCAGCTGGACCCGTGCCTCGTCGGTGCCAGCCAGGGCGACGTCGCCCACGAAGGGGAGGCCGCCGAGGGTGGGGGTGCTGGCCACCGACACCAGGGCCTGGGCCCTCTCCAGCAGACGACGCTCGAGGGCCGGGAGGCGCGAGGGGTCCACGACGTCGGCCCGCACCCACACCGCCTCGACCGGGCGCACGTGGGGGGTGGCGGTGGTGCCGGCGATGCGGGCCAGGGCCGAGGCGGTGGACGTTCGGGCCTCCAGCAGCCGCTCCAGGAGTCTGCGGGTGGCCGGGCCGTCCTCGACCACGCGCTCTCCCCGGGCGTGCACGGCGTCGACGAGTGGGTGCCCGAGGGGCGCCACGACGGCCTCCCTGCGGGCCAGCACGTCCTCCGGGGAGCACGGGGCCCCCGCCGCGTCCCGCAGGACCGACGCGGCCGCGACCCGGGGGAGGAAGCCGGGGTCGATGGTGAGCTCGTCCGCCAGGCGCTCGTGGGCCGAACCGAGGGGGCCGGTGCCCGCGGCCTCCGACGCGAGGTGCTCCAGGAGGGCCTCCCGCAGCTGGA
>Ga0213839_1000830_pt1 | contig 25851 bp, 23 predicted proteins | sample SWPATP21_FD_160075 | JGI IMG/M metagenome (GOLD analysis project Ga0213839, IMG submission 160075) | Coastal seawater microbial communities from Marineland, Florida, United States - SWPA TP2 #1 | ecosystem: Environmental > Aquatic > Marine > Coastal | place: USA: Florida | collected 2016-08-14
TGCTGGGACACGGCCGAGGGCGTCACGAGGAGGGTCTCGGCGACGGCCTTGACGCTGCCCAGGGCGCCGAGCTCGCGCAGCATCTCCAGTTGGTGGATTTCCATGCCAGCCATTCTATGCAACAGCGCTTTCTAAATCGTCGATTGAGAAAAATTCGGTTGTGCTAATGCTTTCTGGTGGGTCTAATGGGGTGAGTTGTCCCACACGCCCGTGCCGCACGGCGGAACAGAACGCGGCGGAGCGAATCTCAGAGTTAGGAAGACCCATGAAGGCTCTCTACAAGGCCGGCGCCCACGCAGGATTCGAGCTCGTCGACCGCCCCGAGCCGGAGACCGGCCCGGGCGAGGTCAAGATCCGCGTCATGACCACCGGCATCTGCGGCACTGACCTGCACATCCAGGCCTGGGACGCCTGGGCGCAGGGCATCATCAACGCCCCGCTGATCGCCGGCCACGAGTTCTACGGCGAAGTCGTCGGGATCGGCGAGGACGTCCTGGACGTCAAGGTGGGGGACCGGGTCTCCGGCGAGGGCCACATCGTCTGCGGGATCTGCCGCAACTGCCGCGCCGGCCGCCGGCAGATGTGCATCAACACCGTCAGCGTCGGCGTCCAGCGCGACGGCGCCTTCGCCGAGTACGTGGTGATCCCCGAGACCAACGTCTGGGTCCACCAGGATCCCTCCGTCACGCCGGAACTGGGCGCCATCTTCGACCCCTTCGGCAACGCCGTCCACACCGCCCTGAGCTTCCCGCTCGTCGGTGAGGACGTCCTGATCACCGGTGCCGGGCCCATCGGGCTCATGGCGATCGCCGTCGCCCGGCACGCGGGCGCCCGCAAGATTGCCATCACCGATGTCTCCGCACCCCGGCTGGAGCTGGCCCGGAAGCTCGGCGTCGACCTCGCGATCGACGTCTCGAAGATGCGGGTCAAGGACGCCCAGCGGGAACTTGGCATGCGCGAAGGCTTCGACATCGGCATGGAAATGTCGGGACACCCCACCGCCCTGCCTGAGATGATCGACAACATGAACCACGGCGGCCGGATCGCGATGCTGGGACTGCCCAGCCAGTCCATCGACATCGACTGGGGCAAGGTGGTCACGCACATGCTCACCATGAAGGGCATCTACGGCCGCGAAATGTTTGAGACCTGGTACGCGATGAGCGCCATGCTCTCCTCCAACCCCGTCCTGCACGCCAACATCTCCGCCGTCGTCACGGACACGCTGCCTGCCACAGACTGGGAAAAGGGCTTCGAGGTGGCCCGCGCCGGCGTCGGCGGCAAGGTGGTCCTCGACTGGACCGTTTTCTAGGCCGCCCTTCCGGGCACTCTTCCAGACGACTTTCCTGACCAAGTATTTTGCCCCCGCATCCAACCAGCTGAGGAGCCAACCCATGTATTCAGCCATCAAGGACCAGCTGCAGCACGAACTCGACGAGATCCGCAGCGCCGGACTGTTCAAGACCGAGCGGCACATCGACTCGCCGCAGGCGAACCACATCAAGGCCGGCCAGATCGGCGAGTCCAGCACCGACGTCCTGAACTTCTGCGCCAACAACTACCTCGGCCTCGCCGACCACCCGGACATCATCGCCGCCGCCAAGGACGCCATGGACGCCCGCGGCTTCGGCATGGCCAGCGTCCGCTTCATCTGCGGCACCCAGGACCTGCACCTGGCCCTGGAACAGCGCGTCTCGTCGTTCCTCGGCACCGAGGACACCATCCTGTTCTCCAGCTGCTTCGATGCCAACGGCGGCGTGTTCGAGTCGCTCTTCGGCCCTGAAGACGCCGTCATCTCCGACGCCCTGAACCACGCCTCCATCATCGACGGCATCCGGCTCTGCAAGGCCCAGCGCTTCCGCTACGCCAACCAGGACATGGCGGACCTCGAATCGAAGCTCATCGAGGCCACGACGCAGGAGAACCCGGCCCGCCGCAAGATCATCGTCACGGACGGCGTCTTCTCGATGGACGGCTTCCTGGCCCCGCTCGAGGCGATCTGCGACCTCGCGGAGAAGTACGACGCCCTGGTCATGGTGGACGATTCCCACGCGGTGGGCTTCATGGGCGCCACCGGCGCCGGCACCCCGGAACACGCCGGCGTCTCGGACCGGGTGGACATTTACACCGGCACCTTCGGCAAGGCCCTGGGCGGCGCCTCCGGCGGCTACGTCTCCGGCCGCCGCGAAGTCATCGCCATGCTCCGCCAGAAGGCCCGCCCCTACCTGTTCTCCAACTCGCTCGCCCCGGCGATCGTCGCGGCCACGCTCAAGGCCCTGGACCTCGTGGAGAGCTCCGGCGAGCTGCGCAGCAAGCTCTTCGCCAACGCAGAACTCTTCCGGAACCGCATGAGCGAGGAAGGCTTCGAGCTGCTCCCCGGCGAGCACGCGATTGTCCCCGTGATGTTCGGCGACGCCGTCATGGCGGCCAAGGTGGCCGACGCCATGCTCCACCACGGCGTCTTCGTCACGGCGTTCAGCTACCCGGTGGTGCCCAAGGGCGCCGCCAGGATCCGCGTGCAGCTCTCGGCCGCGCACAGCGCGGACGACGTCGAATCGTGCGTTCAGGCATTCGTCCAGAGCCGGGCCGCCGTCGCGGCCTAAGCCGGACCCAAGGTTGCGGCGCCCCTGGCAGCGCCGCAACCCGGGCCGCAACCCGGGCCGCAACCCGGGCCGCAACCGAGGCCGCAACCGAGGCCGCAACCCGCGCTGCAACCCGCGCCGCAACCAGCGCCACAACCGATCCATCTGCGAGGATGGAGCCATGTCAGCAACTTACGATGTCGTGATTGTCGGCGGCGGTATCGCCGGCCTGTCCCTTGCCTCCGCCCTCGCCGGGAAATGCAGCGTGGCCCTGGTCGAAGCCGAGCAGACCCTGGCGTACCACACCTCGGCCCGCTCGGCCCGGCAGCTGATTCCCAGCTACGGCCCGCCCGTGGTCCAGGAACTCACCGTCCGGACGCTCGAGCTCATCGCCGCGGGGGACGCCGAACGTCCGGAACCGGTGCTCACTCCGCGCGGCTTCATGCTGATCGGCGACGAGGCGACCGTCCGGGAACAGGCCAGCGGCCACATGCGCCCGATCACGCACGCCGAGGCCCTGGCGCTCTGCCCCGCACTGCTCCCGGAGAGCTTCACCGCCGCAGGCCTGGACACCGGCTCGTTCGCCTGCAACGCCCCCGTGCTGCTCGAGGACCACCGCCGGCGTGCCGAGGCCGGCGGGGTGGACATCATCACCGGCGCCAGGGTCCACTCCGCCCAACGCCTGGGCTCCGGCTGGGAACTCGGCGCCGGACAGGAAGGCTTCCAGGCCGCCGTCGTGGTCAACGCCGCCGGCGCCTGGGCGGATGAGCTCGCCGTCCTCAGCGGCGTCGAGAAGGTCCAGCTCCAGCCCTACCGGCGGACAGCGGCGATCGTCGACGTCGAGCATCCGCTGCCGGAGTCCAGCCCCTTTGTGGCCGCCGCCGACGAATCCTTCTATTTTCGCCCGGACGGGGCGCAGGTCCTGATCTCGCCGTCGGAATCCGTGCCCAGCGGCCCGGAAGACGCCCAGCCCATTCCGGGCGACGTCGAGGCGCTGATCGCCCGGCTCAACACGATCACGACGCTCGGGATCCGCGACGTCCGCCGGTCCTGGACCGGGCTGCGGACCGAAGCGGCCGACGGTGTCCCGGTCGTCGGGTTCGACGCGGAGGCCACCGGATTCTTCTGGCTCGCCGGCCAGGGCGGTTACGGCTTCCAGACCTCCTCCGGCATCGCCGAACTGGCCGCCGGGCTGATCCTGGCGGGTCAGGGCACCCCCACCGCCAAAGCAGCCAGTCCGGCATCCCGGACAGCGGAGGCGCTGGCCGCGACCCGCTGGTCCATCCGGCGCTGAAGAATGGTTCCATGAGCACCCTCATCACCAATATCGCCGAACTCATGACCCAGGACGCGGACCACCGCGTCCTCCGCGACGCGGCAGTGGTGATCGAGGGCGAACGGATTTCCTGGCTCGGCCCCGCGTCCGACGCCCCGGCCGCCGATGAAGCTGTGGACGCCGGCGGCCGGGCGCTCCTGCCGGGCTGGGTCGATTCGCACACCCATCTGATCTTCGCGGGGGACCGCACGGCCGAGTTCGAGGCCCGGATGGCGGGGGAGAGCTACAGCGCCGGTGGCATCGCCGTCACCACCGGTGCCACCCGGAGCACGAGCGACTTCGACCTCACCCGGCTGGCGATGGGCCGGGTCGCCGAGGCCGTCTCGCAGGGCACCACATACCTGGAGACCAAGACGGGCTACGGCCTGGACCTCGAAAACGAGGCCCGCAGCGCCCGCATCGCCTCCACCGTCGCGGACGAGGTGACCTACCTGGGGGCGCACCTCGTGCCCGCCGGCGTGGACGCGGAGGAATACACGCAGCTGGTGTGCGGACCGATGCTCGCCGCCGTCCTGCCCTACGTCCGCTGGGCTGACGTCTTTTGCGAACAGGGGGCCTTCAACGAGGACCAGTCCCGCCGGGTGCTGCAGGCCTGCAAGGACGCCGGCCTGGGGCTGCGCGTCCACGGCAACCAGCTCGGCGAGGGCCCCGGCGTCCGGCTGGCCGTGGAATTCGGCGCCGCGAGCGTGGACCACGTGAACTATCTTTCGGCCGCAGACATCGACGCCCTCGCCGCCAGCTGGTCCGGCTGGGACGCCGCCGGCTCGCAGGGAGCCGGCCAGCGCGGCACGGTCGCCACGTGCCTGCCGGCGTGCGATCTCTCCACCCGCCAGCCGCTGGCGCCCGGCCGGGAACTGCTCGACGCCGGCGTCCAGATCGCGCTGGCATCCAACTGCAACCCCGGCACGTCCTACACGAGCTCCATGGCGTTCTGCGTCACCACCGCCGTGCTGCAGATGCGGCTCAGCGTCCACGAGGCTGTCCGGGCCGCCACGTACGGCGGCGCGCTGGCCCTCGGCCGGGAGTCCGGGAACGACGTCGACGGCGAACGCGCGGTGGGCTCGATCGCCGTCGGACACCGGGCGGACCTGCACCTGCTCAACGCGCCGTCGGCGACGCACCTGGCCTACCGGCCCGGCATCCCCCTGACGCGCGCCGTGTGGCGTGCCGGCGTTGCGCAGGCGGCCGGTGCACCGCAGGCGGTCCGGTAGCCCGGGCTGGACCACCTAGAAAAACATCGGCGGCGCGTCGAGGACGGTTTCGTCCACGCGCCTCTTCTCCCACTGCGTGAACGGCTTGTCGAGCTCGTACTTGCCGCGCGCGGTGCGCAGCAGGGTGCGGACCTCGGCATTCTCCGGGTTGTTCAACGACTCGAAATATTCCACGGACCAATGGAACCAGCGCATGCAAAACAGCCGCATGGTCAGCCCGTGCGTCACAAACAGCGCGTTCGGCGCATAACCGGGCTTTGACCAGTGCCGGTGCAGGGTTTCCATGAAAGAGGAAATCCTGTCATAGACATCGGATCCGGACTCGCCCTCGCGAAAGCGGTAGAAGAAGTGGCCGTAGGCGTTGCGGAGCTCCTTCTGGTCCTCGATGTCACCGGCGATCTGGAAGTTGGCCCAGTCCTGCTCCCGCAGCCGCGGCTCCTCGATCACCCGCTCCACCAGCGGACCGAGGTTGAGCGCCTCGAGGGTCTGGTAGGCGCGCAGGTACGGGGAGACGTAGACGCACACCGGGCGGCCGTCGAGCTGGCGCCGGACCTCGTCCCCGGCCGCCGTCGCCTGCTCCAGGCCCAGCGGTGTGAGCGGAATCCGGTAGTCCGGTACACGGTTGTAGATCGACGTATCGGCATTGGCGGCGGACTGGCCGTGCCGGATCATGATGATTTTCCGGGGCGCACTCATAATCCCCAAGCATAGGGCTCCCCAAAGCAAGCGCCGCAGGCAAGACCCCGTACAGCCGCTGCCACCGAAGGGACCAGCAAACTCTCGGCATCTGCAGGCAAGATAGGAGCATGTTGGTTCCCTCCCGCCGTCGGCTGCGGTTCGAAGTGTTGATTGTCCTGGGGCTGTCGCTGGGGCAGTCCGCGGTCTATTCGGTCGTGCAGCTCATGGACAAAATGACCCAGGCGCCGCTGGCCCAGGGGACGTCCACGCTGAACCGTTCGCAGAGCCCGCGCGAATACTTCGATCTCACCTACCAGCTGCTGGACATCTTCTTCGCCCTGGTCCCCGTGGCCCTGGTGATCTACTTCCTCACCGAACACTGGCCGGCCGGCGGGCACGGCACCTCGGCGTTCCGGAAGATCGGCTTCGACTTCGCCCGGCCCGGCAAGGACCTCCTGCAGGGGCTGGGACTCGCCGCGGCCATTGGCATTCCCTCCCTGGGGCTCTACGCCGCGGGCCGGGCACTGGGAATCACGACGACGATCATCCCCAGCGCGCTGGACGCGTACTGGTGGACGGTGCCGGTCCTGGTCCTGTCCGCGATCCGCCACGGGATCGTTGAGGAAGTGATTGTGGTGGGCTACCTGCTGGACCGGCTCGGGAAGCTCGGCTGGAGCATGCCGGCGGCCATCGCCGCCAGTGCCCTGCTCCGCGGCAGCTACCACCTGTACCAGGGGTTCGGGCCGTTCATCGGCAATGCCGTCATGGGCGTGGTCTTCGCCCTCGTCTATACCAAAACCAGGCGTGTGATGCCGCTCGTGATCGCCCACGCCATCCTGGATACTGTCGCGTTCGTGGGATTCAGCCTGTTCGGCAAGGCCGTGGGCCTGGGCTGACAGCCAACAAAGCAACGCGGGGTCACTTCTGGCCCATCCGGAGCCCCCGGACGGGCCAGAAGTGACCCCGCGTTGCTTTGATGAACAGGCAACCCCGGCCGGCCTTAAAGAAATATCGGCCGCCATCTAAGGGTGACATCGTTGGCACCCTTAGATGGCGGCCGAAGTGCGGGGCAGGTGGAGCGTTAGATCGTGACTGCCCCGGAGGCGGTCTCGAAGGTGACGGAGAGGATGCCGGGCGTGCCGTGCGGCGCGATCCAGTTCACCGCGACGTCCTCCAGCGGCTTCTCCACCGGCTCGCCCAGCCATTCGGTCACGCGCTCTGCCGAACCGGCAATGGTCAGCGCGGACATCTTGACATCGCTCGCGTAGGCGTTGGAGGGGTGAAGCTCCGGGTTGCCCTCCCACTTGAGCATGTAGGGCACCTGGGGGTCGGCGATGAGGCCGAGGATGCCGATCTGCTTCCAGACCAGCTCGCGGCCGTCGGGGAACTTCCGGTTGCCGTTGACAGCGGCGCGGCCGAGCCGCTCCTCGAACGGGGCGAGGTCGTCCACTTCGACGCACCAGCCCATCCAGCCGCCGCCCGCTTCGGAGCGTGCCCGGACTGCCTGGCCGAAGGGCGCCTTGTCCGACGCCGGGTGGTTCAGTACCTCCACGACTTCCAGGTACTTGTGTCCCGCGAGCGGGATAATCATGTTGCGTGTCCCGAAACGGGGGTGCACTCCACCCTTCACGGCTTCGACGCCGAGGGCGGACGCAATACGTTCAGTGGTGGCTGCCAAGCCATCGTGTTCACAGGCGTAAGAGACGTGATCCATGCGCATGCCATCATCTTGGCACTTTGTGATGGAGCTCTCAGCTTAGGCTTGCCTTACCGTCATGGGATGTCCCGTCGGGCGCGTTCCGCAGCCTCCGGACCGCGCCGTCCCCGCAGGCGTGCCCGGCCACTTCATGTTCGTCATAAAGCTATCCAGCGGCCCGCCGCCATTCCTACACTGAAGCAAGGTCATGAGTGCCAGCGCACAGCCCCGGCTTGCTGGCCGGCAACCCTCGTATCGCGGTGGGGTGCCCCGGGTGAAGACCCGGCCGTCCGGCGCCCGCCGGAGGGCAAGCGCGGCGCCTGTGCCGGTCCGGGCCGATGGCCCCGGGCGGTGCTGTGCCCGGTCCCCTTGAGGAGCATCAATGTCCACTGCCTGGTCCTTCGAAACCCGCCAGATCCACGCCGGCCAGGAAGCCGACTCCGCCACCGGCGCGCGGTCCCTCCCGATCTACCAGACGACGTCGTTCGTGTTCCCGAGCGCCGAGAGCGCCGCGAACCGCTTCGCGCTCGCCGAGCTCGCCCCCATCTACACCCGGATCGGCAACCCCACCCAGGACGCCGTGGAACAGCGGGTGGCCAGCCTGGAAGGCGGCCTCGCGGCCCTGCTGCTGAGCTCCGGCCAGGCCGCCGAGACCTTCGCGATCCTCAATGTCGCAGAAGCCGGGGACCATGTGGTGGCCAGCCCCAGCCTCTACGGCGGAACCTACAACCTGCTCGCCCACACGCTGAAGAAGTTCGGCATTTCCGTGACCTTCGTTGCGGACCCGGACAACCTGGACCACTGGCGGGACGCCGTCCAGCCCAACACCAAGCTGTTCTTCGGCGAAGTGGTCTCCAACCCCCGCCAGGACGTGCTGGACATCGAAGGCATCTCCAACGTTGCCCACGAGGCCGGCGTGCCCCTGATCGTCGACAACACCCTGTCCACCCCCTACCTCATCCGTCCCATCGAGTGGGGCGCGGACATCGTGGTCCATTCCGCCACCAAGTACCTCGGCGGCCACGGCGCGGCGATCGCCGGGGTGATCGTGGATTCGGGCAACTTCGACTTCGGCAAGGACCCCGCGCGGTTCCCCGGGTTCAACACCCCGGACCCCACGTACAACGGCCTGGTCTACGCCCGCGATCTCGGTGCGGACGGCGCCCTGGGGGCCAACCTCGCCTACATCCTCAAGGCCCGCGTCCAGCTCCTGCGCGACCTCGGCTCTGCCGTGTCCCCGTTCAACGCGTTCCTCATCGCCCAGGGCATCGAGACGCTCAGCCTGCGCGTCGAACGCCACGTGGCCAACGCCACCAAGGTGGCGCAATGGCTGGAGGCCAGGGACGACGTCGAATCGGTCGCCTACGCCGGGCTGCCGTCCAGCCCGTGGTACGAGCGCGGACGCAAGTACGGGCCCAAGGGGACCGGCGCCGTCGTCGCGTTCAATATTGCCGGGGGAGCCGAAGCGGGCAAGCGGTTCGTCGATGCCCTGGAGCTGCACTCGCACGTCGCGAACATCGGCGACGTCCGCTCCCTGGTGATCCACCCGGCGTCGACCACCCACAGCCAGCTCTCCGCAGAGCAGCAGGCCGTGGCAGGCGTGACCCCCGGGCTGGTTCGGCTCTCGGTCGGCCTGGAACACATTGACGACATCCTCGCGGACCTCGACGCCGGATTCCGCGCGGCCAAGGGCGCCTGAGCCAAGCAGGGGGCCGGCACTGTCCGGGAACGGGCAGTGCCGGCCCGGCTGTCACACGGAAGTCACAATCTTCGTCATTTCCGCACCCTGTTTCGTACACTCGTACAAGGTCATGAGTGCCAGCGACAGCCCCGGCTTGCTGGCCGGCAACCCTCCTTTTGCGGCGGGGTGCCCCGGGTGAAGACCTGGCCTGCCGGTCAGCTGACGGCAGGCAAGCGCGAAGTTAGGTCCTCACATGACGATTGCCGTCACCCGCACGGGTGTTCCCGAAACCAAACCATCCCGCGCCTCCGGCTCCGCCGGAAGCACAGTCGCCGGAAACACGGCGCCCGGAAGCACGGCCGCCAAGAGCCCGGCTGCCGATAGCACGGCGCCCGAACCCGCCCCGGCTTCCCGCGTGCCGGACGGGACCGTCCAGTACGCCCGGATCGGTGACCTGCAGCTCGAATCCGGGGTCCCGCTGCCGGATGTGGTCCTCGCCTACGAGACGTGGGGGACACTGAACGCTGACGCCTCCAACGCCGTCCTGATCGAACATGCCCTGACCGGGGACACCCACGTGACCCGCGGCGCCAGCGAGGAACCCGGCTGGTGGGAACAACTGGCCGGGCCCGGGGCTCCCGTGGATACGGACAAGTACTTCGTCGTATCGATCAACATCCTGGGCGGCTGCTACGGCTCCACGGGCCCTTCCACCCCGGCCCCGGACGGGCGCCCCTGGGGATCACGCTTTCCGCTTGTCACACTGCGGGACACCACCGCTGCCGAGGCACGCCTGGCCGACGCCCTGGGCATCGGCAGCTGGTACGCCGTCGTGGGCGGCTCGCTCGGCGGCGCGCGCGCCCTTGAATGGGCCGTCACGTACCCCGGGCGGGTCCGTCGCTGCGCCGTGATCTCGGTCGGTGCCAGCAGCACCGCCGAACAGATTGCCTTTGCCCAGGCCCAGACCCTGGCCATCCGCCAGGACCCGCACTTCAACGGCGGGGACTACTACGGCGGCCCCGAACCCGAAGCCGGGCTGGCCCTCGCGCGCCGCATCGCGCACATCACCTACCGCTCCGCGGCCGAACTCGACGGCCGGTTCGGCCGGAACGCCCAGGAGTCCGAGGCGCCCCTGGAAGCAGGATCGCTGGCCGGGCGCGGCCGCTACCAGGTGGAAAGCTACCTGGACCACCAGGGCAACAAGCTGGTCCGGCGCTTCGACGCCAACAGCTACATCGCCATTACCGAGGCGCTCATGAGCCACGACGTCTGCCGCGGGCGCGGAAGCCTCCGCGAATCCTTGGCCCCGGCCACCGCCGAGTTCCTGGTGGCCGCCGTGGACTCGGACCGCCTCTACTTCCCGGCCCAGTCCTGCGCCCTGGCCGAGGCCCTGCCGGGCGGCGCCGACGTGCACATCATCGAGGCCCCGATCGGCCACGACGGCTTCCTGACCGAAATCGGCCAGCTCAGCGGCCAGTTGCGGGAGAACTTCTTCGGCCAGTAGGCGTGGCTGCCGTGTGCGTTTTTGCAGATGCGCTCTGCACTAATGGCCGTTGAGGCCCACGGCGGGAGCGTCCATACTCATGGGGAATGACGCCCCTGTGCCCTACATCACAAGCGTCCTCAGCCCAATGGTCCACAGGGCGTCGATGGAGACGCCGAAGGAGTTCTCATGAGCACGGAAAACGCCGCGACAACGCGCGCAGACGAGCCCGACGTCAAGACGTCCGGCCTGAAGAAGGTAGTAACGGCCTCAATGGCCGGCACCGTGGTGGAGTGGTATGAATTCTTCCTCTATGCCTCCGCCGCCACCCTGGTCTTCGGCAAGACCTTCTTCCCCAATTCGGGCACGGAACTGGACGGCATTATCGCCGCGTTCCTCACCTACGCTGTCGGATTCGTTGCCCGCCCGATCGGCGGCATCGTCTTCGGCCACTTCGGCGACAAGTTCGGCCGCAAGCAGCTGCTCCAGCTCAGCATCATCCTGGTGGGTGTCTCCACCTTCCTGATGGGCTGCCTCCCCACCTTCGCGCAGATCGGCTACTGGGCTCCGGCCCTCCTGGTCTTCCTTCGCTTCGCCCAGGGCTTCGCCGTCGGCGGCGAGTGGGGCGGCGCCGTCCTCCTCGTGGCCGAGCACAGCCCGAGCAAGTCCCGCGGTTTCTGGGCCGCGTGGCCGCAGTCGGCCGTTCCGCTAGGCAACCTGCTGGCCACGGCAGTGCTGTTCACCCTGTCCGCCACCCTGTCTTCTGCCGACTTCCTGAGCTGGGGCTGGCGCGTGGCCTTCTGGCTCTCCGCTGTGATCGTGCTGGTCGGCTACTACATCCGGACCAAGGTCACCGACGCCCCCATCTTCCTGGAGGCCCAGAAGGAAGTCACCGTCGAGAACAAGGGCTACGGCGTGGCCGAAGTGTTCCGCCGCTACCCCCGTGGCGTCTTCACCGCGATGGGCCTGCGCTTCGCGGAAAACATCCTCTACTACCTTGTGGTCACGTTTTCCATCACGTACCTGAAGGTCATCGTCCAGACGGACACCTCCCGGATCCTGCTGCTGCTGCTCGTTGCGCACTTCATCCACTTCTCCGTGATCCCTATGGTCGGCAAGCTCTCCGACAACGTCGGCCGCAAACCGGTCTACATGGCCGGCGCTATCCTCGGCGGCACGTGGGGCTTCTTCGCCTTCCCGATGATGGACACCAAGAACGACCTCGTCATCCTCGCCGCGATCACCATTGGCCTGCTGTTCCACTCCCTCATGTACGCCGGTCAGCCGGCCATCATGGCCGAGATGTTCCCGACCCGGATGCGCTACTCCGGTGTCTCCCTGGGCTACCAGGTGACCTCGATCGTGGCCGGTTCGCTCGCGCCGATCATCGCCGTCGCGCTGCTGGGCCAGTACAAGTCCTCCGTCCCGGTGGCCATCTACCTCCTGATCGCCTGCGCGGTCACCGCCGTCGCCGTGTTCTTCCTCAAGGAGACCCGCGGCATCTCGCTGCGCGACGTCGACGCCGCCGACGCCCAGGGCACCGCCGACCTCCTCGCCGCCGGCAAGAGGTAATAGCCAGGCGCTAGCCGTCAGGCGACTGCACGAATCAAGAAACGTCCGCAGCCCCCGTCCCGTCACTACGGGGCGGGGGCTGCTGACGTCACAGGGAATTTGGCGGCGCGGATCTGGCCACCCTTGACCTGGCGGGTGCTTACATCGGGACCCAACTTCCTTGGACAGAGTCAAGGCGCAACTGGGCTGTCACTGTCGACGGAGTTGCTGTGGGCAATGTAGGACTCTCGGCCTTTGACCGGCGCCACGGAACGGCCTGGACGTACTACTGGCTCACCTCCGCAGCTCGTGGTCGCGGCTATCCAGTGCGGGCCCTCGCGACAGTCGCCGCCGCGGCCTCTGGCGACGGCCTCTTCCACATCGAGCTGGGGCACCGCGTCAACAATCCCGCATCGTGCAAGGTCGCCACTGGTGCTGGCTTCATCCCTGAAGGTGTCGAGCGCCAGAAGCTGCTGTACGGCGCTGAACGCTTCGACGTTGAAACCCATGCGCGACTGCTTACGGATTCACGCCCGGGCCTCAAGATGCGCCCGATAGCAGTGCCCATCACCCTGCCGTTAAGCGAACAACGCCCCGGAATCGTCCTCGATCCGCCCAACCAGCCTTCGCCCTGGAAAGATTTTCGAAATTCTCGTTACAGTTTGGTGGCTGCCGGACATTAACAGGGCATGAGCTTGCAAACAATGGGGGAATGCGTGGATCTGGAGAGGGAAAGACGGTTCCTGGCCGCTCACGGCTCGACCCATGACCGCATCTATCGCTATTTCCGGCGCAGGACGGACGGCGCCGCCACCGCGGAAGACCTGTCCGCTGAGGTCTTCCGGATTGTATGGGAGAAGTCCGGACACGGCGACGACCTCTCGACAATCGTCCTTTTCGGCGTGGCGAAGAACGTACTCCGAAACCATGACAGGTCCGTCTCCCGGTCTGCCGGGCTCATCGGAGCTTTGCGGTTGGAGCGCCTCCATGAAACCCCTGCGGAGGGATCCGATGTCAGGGACGGCATCGACCGCTTGGCCCCGAAAGAGCGGGAAGTGTTATTGCTGACGTACTGGGACGGGCTGACCGCCGTCGAAGTGTCCCAGCTCCTCAACACCTCGGCGACTGCCGTGCGAATGCGGCTGCACCGGGCCCGCAGGGAACTAGGCCGGATACTTCAGAAACAGGCAGTGCCGGAAGGAGCAACAGAATGAGCCAGGACCAAGCTGCCCCCGACCTGCTTTTAGCCGCCGATCCCGCTCTCACGATCACCGAAGACGAACTGACCCGCAGCCGCCAGCGGTCGCTGTCCTTCGTGAATTCCGAGGTCACCCACATCGCCGTCGGCGGATCCGTCCACGACTTCCACCGCGCGCCCGCTCAACGTCAGTGGGGCCGCATCGCCGCCGCCGGGCTTGCGGCCGCTGCGATCGCGGCCTGCGCAGTTATCGGCTCGAACCTGGTTGCCCGTCCGAACATTGCGGCAGTGGCTCCGACCGCCGCCGAGGCCACCGCGACGGCGGCACCGGCCGCCCCCGGGACGTCTTCCCTGGCCGGGGCAACTGTTACCGATTCGTTTGGGAACGTGGATTACTACACCACAGTCGCCGGTGACACCTCTGCCGGAGTCGCAGCATCCTTCCGCATCACCGAAAAAGAACTGGCCGAATTCAATGGGCTCCAGCCCGGGAGCGCGTTGGCACCCGACACGAAGCTTCGGCTGATCCCAGCGCCAGGTCCGATGAAGGGAGCGAAGGGGACAGCCACCGTCGACGGGAACGGCATCCCCACGAGTTACACCATCGAGCCCGGGGACACCCTTGGCGGGATCGCCTACCGGTTCGGAGTCAACGGGGAGCAGCTGGCTGAAGCGAACAAGGTCCCGTATGTGTACGAGAAGGGCAACATCTACTTTGTCCGTGCCGGGAAGCACATCCAGCTGCAGAAGAATCCCGTCGACAGCCGATCCGGTGGAGGAACCAGCGTCAACAACTCATTCGGACAGACCATCTTTTACACCACCGTCGATGGCGACTCGTTCGACAGCCTCGGCTACAAATTCCGCTGCACCACCAACCAGTTGCTGCAGTACAACCAGTCCCTGGCCGCGGACCAGACCATCCCGGCGGGAACCAGGGTGAGACTCATACCCGGAGAGCTCAAGATCGACGGCGCCCAGGGCACCTTCACCGCCGACGCCGACGGCATCCCCCAGACCTACACCACCGCGCCCGGGGACACCGAACGCCAGATCTCCTTCCGTTTCGGAGTGTCGGAGCAGGCGAATCTGGGGTGGGCGAACCGGCCGCTCACCGGCACTGACCGCGTCTGGTACACCTTCACCGACTTGCCCTCGGGGGAGCTGGCCCCGGGCCAGACGATCAGCCTCAACCTGACCAAGCCCCTCCACAAATGACCTTCCCGCTTACCCGGCGAGCACGTCCTGGCGCTCGGCGATCTCGGCCCTGACGGCAGCCAGCACGGCACGGACCGGGGCCGAGCGCAGCGCCTCGGGCCTGGCCACCGCCCAGATCGGGAGCTGGCGCTGGAAATCGTCCGGCAGGACAGGCACGAAGCCGGGCTTGCCCGCCACGAGGAAGTTGGGGAGCAGGCCGATCCCGGCGCCCCGCCGGACGGCCTCCAGCTGGGCGAAGATGCTCGTCGCCTGGAAACTGGACCGCGGCACCGGCAACTGGGTGGAGCGGTGGCCCAGCTCGGCCACCTGGAGAGCCGATTCGACGTAGGAGACAAACCCGTGCTGCCGGACGTCGTCGAGCGTTGCCGGAAGCCCGTGCTCCTGCGCATACCCGGGACTGGCGTACAGCCTGAGGAAGTAGTTGCTGAGGAAGATGGCCTGGGCATTTGCGGTCTCCATGGCGCCCACCACCACTTCGAGGTCCACGCCGGAGCGGTTTTGGCTCACCTTGCGGGTGGCGCTGAGCAGCTCCACGTTCAGCAGCGGACTTGCCCGCTGCAGCCGCACGAGCGCCGGGGCCAGGAACTCGCTGCCGAAACCGTCCGGGGTGCTGATGCGGACCAGGCCGGAGACCACGTCGCCGGAGCGGGCGATGCTGCTGGACAGGGCACCGAGTGTGCCCTCGATGGCCTCGGCCGCCGCGACGGCCCGGCTGCCGAGCTCGGTCAGCTCCCAGCCATGCGGGCTGCGTTCCAGCGTCCGGCCGCCAAGCTGCTTGTCCAGGGCCAGGACCCGGCGGGAGATGGTGGTGTGGGTCGTGCCGAGCGTCTCCGCCACCGCGTTGAACCGGCCCAGCCGGGCCACCGTCAGCAGGATCAGCAGATCATCGGGGCTCGGAAGCCGACGCAAGTCCACCTTTGTCCCTCCTCAGCACGTGTGTGCGGTCAACCGGCATGGACACAGTCTTGTTTGCTGTGCCGGTGTGCATCTGTGCACATGCCATCTGTGATTTTTTGCCTTGATTGCACTCTAACAGGGTGTGATCGTGGACACTGTGACGCCGTGGTTTCGGCTTTCGGGCCGGAGAACCAAGGCGCACGGCACTCATCAAGCAAAGGAGCTTACGCCATGGCAGTTATCGCCTGGATCGGACTGGGAAACATGGGCGGGTCCATGTCGGTCAACCTCGCCAAGGCCGGACATGAGGTCCGCGGCTTCGACCTCAGCGCCGAGGCCGTTGCCGCCGCCGCGGCCGGGGGAGTCACGCCGGCCGGCAGCATCGCCGAGGCCGTCGACGGCGCCGACGTCGTCTTCACCATGCTCCCCAAGGGCGAGCACGCCCGCGCCGTCTACCTCGGTGAGGCCGGTGTCCTGGCCCGCGCCGACACCCGCACCCTGCTGGTGGATTCCTCCACCATCGATATCGCCTCCGCCCAGGCCCTGCACGACGCCGCCGCTGCCGCGGGCTTCCGCTTCGTCGACGCGCCCGTCTCGGGCGGCATGAGCGGGGCCAAAGCCGCGACCCTGACCTTCATGATCGGCGGCGAGGCAGGCGCCGTCGCCGACGCCACCGAATACATCAGGCCGATGGCGGCCAACATCATCCCCACCGGAGGCGCCACCACCGGCCAGGCCGCCAAAATCTGCAACAACCTCATGCTCTTCATCAACCTCGCCTCCACCGCCGAGGGCGCGGTCCTTGCCGAGCGCCTCGGCCTGGACAAGCAGGTCTTCTGGGACATCGCGTCCGTCTCCTCCGGGGACAGCTGGGCCCTGCGCACCTGGTACCCCGTGGCCGGCGTCGTGCCCACCGCCGCGTCGAACAACGGCTTCGCCCCGACCTTCACCACCGAACTCGCCAACAAGGACATCGGCCTGGCCATCAGCGCCGCCCGCGACACCGGCACCCCGCTGGCACTCGGCGAGCACGTCCAGCAGCTCTTCCAGCGGCTCATCGACTCCGGCCAGTCCGGCATGGACTGCTCCGCGATCGTCAAGCTCGTCGACGGTTCGCTCGAGTCCGCCAACTAGGCGCCCTTCCCCTTCACGACCCGGCCGTCACGGCCCGCAACAACCCCGGCCGTCACGGCCCCGCCTTTCACGAAAGAGACCCGCCCATGGAACGCATTCCGCACTTCATCAACGGCACGCTGATGTCCGACGCCGAGCGCTACGGCCCCGTCTTCAACCCGGCCACCGGCGAGCAGGAAAAGGAGGTCGCCCTGGCCTCCGCCGCCCGCGTGGAGGAAGCCATCGACGCCGCCCGCGCCGCCCTGCCCGGCTGGCGCGCCACCAGCTTGTCCAAGCGCACCGGCATCTTCTTCAAGGTCCGCGAACTGCTCATGGAACGCCGGCCCGAACTGGCGGCCCTCTTGACCAGCGAACACGGCAAGGTCCTCTCCGACGCCGAGGGCGAGATCACCCGCGGACTGGAGAACATCGAGTTCGCCACCGGGCTGTCCCACATGCTCAAGGGGGAGCGCTCCGAGCAGGTGGCCGGCGGCGTCGACGTCCACTCGGTCCGCCAGCCCGTCGGCGTGGTCGCCTGCATCACGCCGTTCAACTTCCCGGCGATGGTGCCGCTGTGGATGATCGGCAGCGCCCTGGCCTGCGGCAACACCGTGCTGCTCAAGCCGAGCGAGAAGGATCCGTCCTCCGCCGTCTTCATCGCGGAGGTCTTCGCCGAGGCCGGTCTGCCCGCGGGCGTCCTCAACGTGGTCCACGGCGACAAGGAGGCCGTCGACGTGCTCCTGGAGCACCCCGCCGTAAAGGCCGTCAGTTTTGTCGGCTCGACGCCGATCGCCCAGTCCATCTACAAGCGCGCCGCGGACCACGGCAAGCGCGTCCAGGCCCTCGGCGGCGCCAAGAACCACATGGTGGTCCTGCCGGACGCGGATCTGAACATGGCCGCCGATGCTGCCGTCTCCGCCGCCTACGGCTCGGCCGGGGAACGCTGCATGGCCGTCAGCGTCCTGGTCGCCGTCGGCAGCATCGCGGACGAGCTCGTGGACGCGATCAGCACCCGGATGGCCACGCTCAAGATCGGACCCGGCACGGACCCGGCCTCCCAGATGGGCCCGCTGATCACCGCCGAACACCGGGACAAGGTGGCCTCCTACGTCGCCGGCGCGGCCAACGAAGGCGCCACCGTGGTGGTGGACGGCCGCGAGCAGGAATTCGACTCCAACGGCTTCTTCCTCGGCGTCAGCCTGATCGACCACGTCAAGCCCGGCATGAAGGTCTACGACGACGAGATCTTCGGCCCCGTCCTCTCGGTGGTCCGCGTCGAGACGTACGCCGACGCCGTCAAGCTGGTCAACGACAACGAGTTCGGCAACGGCGTGGCGATCTTCACCCGCGACGGCGGCGCCGCCCGCCAGTTCGAGTTCGACGTCGAGGCCGGCATGGTGGGCGTCAACGTGCCCATCCCGGTGCCGGTGGGCACGTTCTCCTTCGGCGGCTGGAAGAACTCGCTCTTCGGCGACACCCACATGTACGGGCCGGAAAGCATCCGCTTCTACACCCGCGGCAAGGTTGTCACCACCCGCTGGCCGGACCCCGCCACCTCGGTGATCGACCTCGGCTTCCCCCAGGTGGGCTAGCCCCCGACCGGCCAACTCCTCCGCTTCCAAGCAACGCGGGGTCACTTCGCGCCCATCCGACACCGGATCACGGGCCGTAAGTGACCCCGCGTTGCTTTAGGGGCGGGGATTAGAGTGGGCAGGCAGGGACACCCAGGATCCGGGAGGCATTGTGACCACGCTCGTCAACCGCCCCAACACGGCACTGCTCGTCGTCGACATGCAGCTCGGCGTCGTCGCTGAGGCCTACCGCCGCGACGACGTCATCGCGACCATCGCCGTCCTCGTGGACAAAGCGCGCGACGCCGGCGTCGACGTCGTCTGGGTGCAGCACAGCGGCGAGGAACTCCCGCGCGGCAGCGACGGCTGGCAGTACGTGCCCGAACTCGCGCGGCGCGACTCGGAGCCGCTCGTAGCGAAGGAGTACAGCGACGCCTTCGAGGCGACCGACCTGGAGTCCGTGCTCGCCGAACGCGGCATCGGCCGTTTCTTCCTGGCCGGCGCCCAGACCGACGCCTGCATTCGCTCGACCCTGCACGGCGCCATCACCCGCGGCTACGACGTCACGCTCGTCGCGGACGCGCACACCACCGAGGACCTGAGCGACTTTGGCGCGCCGCCGCCGGAACTGGTGGTGGCCCATACCAATCTGTACTGGCAGTACCACAGGGCCCCGGGGCGGACGGCAGGAACGGTCAACGCGGCAGACGTATCCTTCGCTAGCCCTTCATGATTTCAGCGCGCTGGGCCATGTAGTCCTCCATGGACAGCTTGCCGTCGCTGTAGTTCTGGTCGAGTTCGGCGAGCTTGCGGGCCCGGTAACCCTGCGGGCCCGACGGCGGCTGGGGCGCCTGCGGTGCCGGCGGCTGACCTGCGCCCTGCGCCGGGTTGTGCGGCTGCGGCTGCGGCGGGTTGTTCAGGTACTCGGGGCTGTCCTCGTAGGGCACGGGGGACTGGTAGCCGGCCGGGCTCGGGTACTGCTGACCGGGGTACGGCTCGTTCGGGAACGGCTGGTTGGGAAACCGGGTGCCGGAGTGAGGCTGGCCGGGGTACGGCTGCCCCGGGTACTGCTGGCCCGCATACGGCCCGTTGGCCTGCCCGGGCTGCCTGGGGGCGCCGAGCTGGCCGAAGCCGCCAAAGTAGTCCTGCTGCGTGTAGCCGTCGCGTGGCTGGTTGCTCTGGTTGCCCGTATTGTTCGGGCTGCCGGGGAACCGGCCGAACTGACCGGGTGTGCCCTGGTTCCGGCCGCGGGCGGACCTCCGGTAGAGGCGCACCGCCGCGGGAACAAGGAACGACAACACGATGATCCAGAAGAACATACTGCTCACGGTACGGGGCCTTTCAGCGACTGGGCCTTCTCAACGGCGGGCTCCCCGGGGACCGGAGAAGTGTGCCTCCAGCTTATGCCCCGCAGGCTCAGGACCGCAGCCTCAAGACCGCAGCCTCAGGATCGTACGGGGTCCTCGGCGCCCGGCGGGCCTTCGCCCGAACCGAGCGGAACACCGGGTCCGAACACCGGACCGGGCAGGGGCCGCTTGGCCGTCACGCCGTCGCCGGAGGAACGGTGCCGCAGCCGCCGCACCACCCAGGGGACAAAGTACTCCTTGGCCCACACGAGGTCCCCGCTGCGGGCCTCGCGCCAGCTGCGCTGCGGCAACGGCTTGGGAGAGAGCGGCTCGAGGGTGTGTTCGACGTTGAGGGAGTCCAGCACCATGGCCGCGATCGTGTGGTGGCCCAGCGGCGAGAAGTGCAGCCGGTCAGCATTCCACATCTGCGGGTCATTGAGCTGGCGCAGGGACCACATGTCCGCGATCACGGCATCGTGGCGCGAGGCGATGGTGCGCAGGTTTTCGTTGTAGATGGCGACCTTGCTGCGGATCCGGCCCAGGACCGTGGAGCCGGTGTCGGGACCGTTGAACAGAACCACCGTGGCGCCGCCCAGGCTCAGGATCTGCACCACCGAGTCGAGCTTTTCGGCCAGCGCGTCCGGATCGCCGCCCGGGCGGATGAGGTCGTTGCCGCCCGCGGAGAGCGTGATGAGGTCCGGTTTCAGGGACAGGCAGTGCGCCAGTTGCTGGTCGACGATCTGCTGCAGGAGCCGGCCGCGGACGGCCAGGTTGGCGTACGCGAAGTCGTTGTGGCCGCGGCTGAGTTCCTCGGCAACCCGGTCTGCCCAGCCCCGGTGGCCGCCCGGGCTGGCCGGCTCGGGATCGCCGATGCCCTCCGTGAAGGAGTCGCCCATGGCCACATAGCGGGTCCACGGGTGGGTGACTACGTCTAAAGAGGTCTCCGCCGAGGTGTCCGGTGCGTTGTCCATGGCTTCTGTTTCGCTCACCTTCATATCCTGCACTCTTCCCGCAAAGCTACGCCACCGTAGCTTGTTACCGGAAGGTAACTGTAAGAATGGAGCCATGACTGAAGCCGCTGCCTTCCCCGCCCCCGTCGTCCTGTGGTCCCGGCCCGAAGAGGCCCGCGCCGGCAAGCCCCTCCTGGTGCTGCTGCACGGCTACGGCGCCAACGAGCAGGATCTGCTCAGCCTGGCGGACATGCTGCCGGACGAGTTTGTGGTGGCCTCGCTGCGCGCCCCGCTTGTCTCCGGCCCGGGGTACACCTGGTTCCCGCTGACGGCGTCCATTGACTATTCGCTCGACGCCGTCAAGCAGGCCGCGGCGTATGTGCAGGACTGGATCGACTCGGTCAAGGCCAACCACCCCTCGGTGACGCTGCTCGGGTTCTCGATGGGCATGGCCATGGCCACCACGCTGCTGCGGCAGCGGCCGGACGGCTACGCCGCCGTCGTCGGTCTCTCAGGTTTTGCCGTCGACGCCGACGGGGACCCGAGCTTCCGTGATGCGGAACTGGACGGAACCGTGCCGCTGTTCTGGGGACGCGACCAGCAGGATCCCGTGATCACACCGGACAAGATCGACTTCACCATGGGCTGGGTGCGCAAGCACGTGAAGCTCACCAAGGTCCTCTATACGGGCATGTGGCACGGCATCAACCAGCAGGAAATCGGCCACGTGGGCGAGTTCCTCACGCACGAGGTGCTCAACAAATAGGCCGGACGACGACGGCGCCCGGCCGCCGCTGCTAGGCGGCCGGGGGCGCGCTGATCCGCACGGTCTGGCCGTTCACGGTGACGGTGTCGCCGTCGTGAAGCTGGCGTCCCCGGCGCTCATCGATTTCGCCGTTGACCTTGACCAGCCCGTTCTTGATCAGATCCGCGGCCTCCACGCCGTCCTCGACCAGGTTCGCGAGCTTCAGCAGCTGACCCAGCCGGATCATGCTGTCGCGGATAATGATGTCTTCGAATTCCGGATTGCTCATATAGGCAATGATGCCTGACCAAAGGTGGCACCAATGACCCACACACCCCGGCTCCCGCTCATCGCGGGGCTGCCCATGGCCATCGCAGCGGGGTTGTTCATACCACTCCAGGGCCGGATCAACGGCGCACTCGGCGTTGAGCTCGGCGACGGAATCGCCGCCGCCGTCGTCAGCTTCAGCACCGGGTTGGCGGTGATGGCCGTCATTTCCCTGGCGCTGCCGAAAGGCCGGGCCGGGCTGGCACGGATCCTGCCTGCCGTGCGGGAACGGCAGTTTCCGCCCTACTACGTCCTGGCCGGCTGTATCGGCGCCCTCTTCGTGTTCGCCCAGTCCTTCACCGTGGCCCTGCTCGGCGTTGCCCTCTTCACCGTGGCCGCCGTGACGGGGCAGACCCTCAGCGGCCTGCTGGTGGACCGGATGGGAATCGGGCCCGCCGGCAAGAGGCCCATCACCGGCATCCGGGTGCTGGGCAGTGTGCTGACCGTCGCCGCCGTCGCGTGGGCGGTGTCGCCCCGGTTCAGCGCCGGAGAAACCGGGCTGCAGCTCCTTCTTCCCGTACTGCTGCCGGTTCTGGCCGGGTTCCTGATGAGTTTCCAGCAGGCCATGAACGGCACCGCCACCGTCCACTACGGGTCCCCGATCGCCGCGACGCTGGTGAACTTCATCGCCGGAGCCGCCCTGCTGTGGGCGGCCTGGCTGATCAAACTCGCCGTGGCCGGCGCCGGCAACCCCCTCCCGGCGCAGTGGTGGTACTACCTTGGCGGACCGCTCGGCTGCATCTTCATCGGCGTCGGCGCGCTCCTGGTCCGCAGCCTGGGCGTGCTGGTCACCGGCCTCGGAATGATCGCCGGGCAGCTGCTGGGGTCCCTCGGACTGGACCTGCTCTTCCCGGTTCCGGGAACCGTCGTCGCCCTCCCCACAGTCCTCGGCACCCTGCTCACGCTCGGCGCCATCATCCTGGCCACCCTGCCGTGGCCGCGGGGCGCGCTGAAGCGGTAGCGGCCCGGTAGGCTTGGAGCTTGCATCGCACTGTTCGTTTCCCCCGTCCGGCAACCAGCCGGTGACCCGGGGGCTGACACCGCGGACCGCACCCAGCGGCCCAGTAGAAATTGGAGTTCCCATGGCAGCAAAATCCGTCCTCGACCAGATCATTTCCCTCGCGAAGCGACGGGGATTCGTTTTCCAGGCCGGTGAAATCTATGGTGGCTCCCGTTCTGCGTGGGATTACGGTCCCCTCGGCGCCGAGCTCAAGGAAAACATCAAGCGCCAGTGGTGGCAGTCCGTGGTCCGCGGCCGCGAAGACGTCGTAGGCCTCGATTCCTCCGTCATCCTGCCCCGCCAGGTCTGGGAAGCCTCCGGCCACGTGGATGTCTTCTCCGACCCGCTGGTGGAATGCCTGTCCTGCCACAAGCGCTACCGCGCGGACCACCTCGAAGAAGAGTACGAGGAGAAGAAGGGCCGTCCGGCCGAGAACGGCCTGAAGGACATCGCCTGCGCCAACTGCGGCACCCGCGGCCAGTGGACGGAGCCCCACGAATTCTCCGGCCTCCTCAAGACGTACCTCGGCCCCGTCGCCAGCGAGGAAGGCCTGCACTACCTGCGGCCCGAAACGGCCCAGGGCATCTTCGTGAACTTCAGCAACGTCCTGACCACCTCGCGGAAAAAGCCGCCGTTCGGCATCGGCCAGATCGGCAAGTCCTTCCGCAACGAGATCACGCCGGGCAACTTCATCTTCCGCACCCGCGAGTTCGAGCAGATGGAGATGGAATTCTTCGTCGAGCCCGGCACCGACGAGCAGTGGCACGAGTACTGGATGAAGGAACGCATGTCCTGGTACACGGGCCTTGGCATCCGGGAAGAGAACCTGCGCTTCTTCGAGCACCCGCTGGAGAAACTCAGCCACTACTCCAAGGGCACCACGGACATCGAATACCGCTTCGGCTTCCAGGGCTCGGAATGGGGCGAGCTCGAAGGCATCGCCAACCGCACCGACTTTGACCTCTCCACCCACGCCAAAGCCTCCGGCGCGGACCTGAGCTACTTCAACCAGGCCACCAACGAACGCTACATCCCGTACGTGATCGAACCCGCCGCCGGCCTCACCCGCTCGTTCATGGCGTTCATGATCGATGCCTACACCGAGGACGAGGCGCCCAACGCCAAGGGCGGCGTGGACATCCGCACCGTGCTCAAGCTCGATCCGCGCCTGGCCCCGGTGAAGGCAGCCGTGCTGCCGCTGAGCCGCAACGAGGACCTGTCGCCGAAGGCGAAGGACCTCGCCGCCCAGCTGCGCAAGAGCTGGAACATCGAGTTCGACGACGCCGGCGCCATCGGCCGCCGCTACCGCCGCCAGGACGAGATCGGCACCCCGTTCTGCATCACCGTGGACTTCGACACCCTCGAGGACCAGGCCGTCACCATTCGCGAACGCGACACCATGAGCCAGGACCGCGTCTCCCTGGACAAGGTGGAGGGCTACCTGGCCGCACGGCTGATCGGCGCCTGACCATGGCCATCGCATACCGGGAATGGCGGGAGGGCGACGACCTCGCGCTGCTGGAAGTCTGGGGCGGGCCGGAGACGGTGCAGGCCGGACAGTTCCGCGGCACGCTGGCGCCCTCGGGCAATGCCCCGTGGCGCCGCTGCATCGTGGCCGAGGACGTCGTTGACGGCGTCGCGATTCCCGTGGCAGCCGCCGTGGTCCACGAGGCCTCGCTGCATCCGGAACGGCTCTGGGCATACATCGAGGTCGCCCGGGACCACCGCCGCACCGGCATCGGATCCACGCTGCTGACCATGCTGCGGCATGAGGCCGCCCAGTCGCCGTCGGGCGTGTCCAAGCTGCGCTGCAAGGTGGAGCCGGACACTCCCGGGGCGGCGTTTGCCGAGGCCGCGGGCCTGGTCCCGATCCAGCGCTCCCGCCTCGTCGTCGTCGATCCGGCGCCGCTCAAACTGCCGGTATTCGGCGACGGTTCCGAGTCGGCCGCCACCGATCAGGTCGAAGACCTGGCCACGGGTTCGGTGGAGCTCAGCGACGTCGTGGGCCGCTACTACACCGCCGTGCACCACTGGGACAGCCCGGGGGAGCTGAGCGTCGCCATGGTGCAGCGGTTGTTCCTGGATGACCTCAGCGGCGCCCACGGCGCGATCGTGCTGCGGGCACCCAAAGCCAGTGCCTTCGGGCACGGCATCGCGGCGAGCCGGAAGGGCCGGCTGGAGGGCTTCGCCATCAGCTATGCGCAGGGCACTCCCGGGATCGACGCCGACGCCGGTGCGGCCGGTGGCGCCGGCTCGGCCGAGCCCACCGAAGTCTTCCTGGGCCACGAGCCCAAGCTCGGCGACGACGAGGCCCGCGCCGCCGTGCGCGATCTCCTGGCCCTGATCGCCTACCAGCACCCGGTGATGCTGGAACTGGATGACGCGATGACCGCGCTGCGCGCCGTCGTCGAACCGTTGCTCGAGACCGGCAAGGCCCACGTCCAAGGCTCGGAAACGCTCGTCGTCGCCGACCCGTCCTGAAGCATTAACCCAGCTGACCCGCAGCCCAGCTGACTCGCAACCCAACTGACTCGCAGCAGGGGCCGTTATGAAGCGTCAAAACGGCCTTAACTGCGAGTCAGTTGGGTTAGGCCGGGCTTATCGGCGCCGGGCACCGGCGCGCCGCGCCATCGGTTGCCGCAGACCGTCGGCCTCGTCGAGCCGGCGCCGCTCCTCCTCATTTGGGGCGCCGCCGCCGAGGCCGGCGGGCATCCACCAGGCCCCGGGGTCCGGCTGCAGCGGAAAGTCCGCGATCCCGACGTCGATCCCGTGCTGGAGGGTCCTGGCAAGTTGCGCTGTGGCCGGCTGGGCGTCCTGCGCCGGGGCCGGGAGCGAGTCCGGAAGGATCGGCTCACCGACGTGGATGCGGACCGGGGCGCGCCAGGCGCGCCGCGGCGAGAATCCATGGTGGCGGGTCATCAGCCGGTGCGCGCCCCAGACGGAGACCGGGATGATCGGCACCCCGGCCTCGGAGGCCATCCGCACGGCGCCGGTCTTGCATTCGCGCACCACGAAACTGCGGCTCACGCCGGCCTCGGGAAGGATGGCGATGTACTCGCCTTCCTTCAGCCGCGCCACCGCGGCGTCGTAGGCGTGTGCCCCCGATCCGTACCCCACCACGACATGCCCGGCCGCGCTGACCGCGGGCCCGGCGAACCAGTGGTCCGCGGCCCCCTGCGTGATGAGGAAGCGCATCTGGGCGCGGTTGTGCCACCACAGCAGCAACTCCGCGAAGGCAAAGTCGAGGTAACCGAAGTGCGTGATCGCG
>Ga0213839_1000836_pt1 | contig 25533 bp, 20 predicted proteins | sample SWPATP21_FD_160075 | JGI IMG/M metagenome (GOLD analysis project Ga0213839, IMG submission 160075) | Coastal seawater microbial communities from Marineland, Florida, United States - SWPA TP2 #1 | ecosystem: Environmental > Aquatic > Marine > Coastal | place: USA: Florida | collected 2016-08-14
GTCGATGCCGTCGGCCTGGACCTCGGGCGCGCCGGGGTGCACGTCGGCGCGGCCGTCGTCGCAGTCGCCACGCTGGTCGGTGAAGCCGGGAGGGGCGTCGCAGGCGGTGCGGGGCTCGCTGTCGTCGTCGGCGAAGCCGTCCCCGTCTCGGTCCGGGAACCACTCGTCGTCGCAGGCAGAGGCGGTGTCGACGGTGGCGACGGGGCCGCTGTCGCCGGTGTCGAGGGGCAGGGCGTTGTCGCTCACCGTGAGCTCCACCTCGGCCTTCGCAGCGGTGAGTCCGTCGGAGGCCAGGTACTCGAAGGTGGTGATGCCCTCGAAGCCGGCGCGGGGGGTGAAGACGAAGCCGCCGTCGGCGCTCACGCTGACCTGGCCCTCGTCCGTCGCCCGCAGCAGGGAGGCGGCGAGGCCGTCGCCGTCGATGTCGCTGTCGTTGGCGAGGAGGCCGTCGGCGGGGATGACGTGGGGACCGGGGCCTTCGAGGTCGTAGGCGTCGTCGAGGGCGACCGGGGGGTCGTTGACCGGCTCGATCACGATGTCGACCACGACCGGCGGGGAGACGCTGGAGCCGTCGGTGGCCTGGTACACGAAGAAGGCGCTGCCGTGCACGTCGGCGGGGGGCCGGTAGGTGAAGGTCCCGTCGGTGTCGGTGTCGACCAGGGTTCCCTGGTTGGGCACGTCGAACAGGGCCTGGAGCTCGTCGCCGTCGGGGTCGGCGTCATTGGACAGCACGCCGTTGAGGGACACGACCAGGTCCGTGTCTTCCCGGACGGTGTAGCTGTCGGGCTGGGGGATGGGGGCCTGGTTGGTGTCGGCGACGTCGATGGTGACGAAGGCGGTGTCGGACCCGCCGGCGCTGGTGGCTCGGACCACGAACTGGGTGCTGCCGGTGAAGCCGGGATCGGGGAGGTAGGTGAAGCCGCCGTTGCCGAGGACGAGGACGGTGCCGTCGAGGAGGCTGTCGTCGGCCAGGGAGAAGAGGGTGTCCTCGCTGGGGAGCTCGGCGTAGGCGACGTCCGCCAGGCCGGGGGCGGGGACCTCCAGGGGGACGTCGCGGTCCGTGGTCCAGCTGGAGTCGGTGAGGATCGGCGACTCCGGCGTGTCGTTCACGGTGATGGTGACCGTGGCCGGGGACGAAGCAGCGCCGTCGCCGTCGATGGCCTCGTAGGTGAAGCTGTCGGTGCCGTAGAAGTCGACGGCGCCCTCGTAGACGAAGGTGCCGTCGGTGTAGAGCGCGAAGGTGGCGGCGGAGCTCGGCCCCGTCAGCAGGTTGGCCGTGAGGGTGGGGGACTCGATGTCGCTGTCGTTGGTGAGGACCGACGCGCCGTTCAGCAGCACCTCCTCGTCGACGTCGTAGTCGTCGTCGGCCGCGACGGGGAGGTCGTTGATCGGGGTGATGTCGATGGTGACGGTGGCGAGGGTGAGGGACCCGTTGAGCTGGTACTCGAAGGTCTGCTGGCCGTTGACGTCGGGGTCGGGGGTGAACAGCAGCTCGCCGCCGTAGCGGGTGAGGGTGCCGGCCCCGGGTCCGTTCGTGGTCAGCGCGTCGGCCGGGGTGAAGGCGTTTCCGGCGAGGATGTCGTTGGTGAGGATGTCGAGGGGGACGTCGACAGCGTCTTCGACCACGGTGTAGCTGTCGTCGAAGACGGTGGGGGGGATGGTGCCGTCGAGGGTGTAGATCCGGGCCGAGCCCGCCGCGCCGTCGAGGGGGGCGCCGATGATGACGGTGTTGCCGTCGATGTCCATGGCGGTGCCGAAGTTGCTGCCGTTGGGGCCGTCGATGATGAGCTCTTCGCCCCACTGGTCTTCGCCGCCGGTGTTCCGCTGGTTGAGTCGGACCCGGCTGAGGCCCTTGGCACCGATGAACCAGCGATCTCCGTCGAGGGCCACGGCGGTGCCGAAGAAGTTGGATGGGTCGTTGCCGGCGTCTTGCGCCTCGAGGGCGTAGCCGCTAGCGTCCCCGCGGTAGAGGAGGGACTTGCCGACGAAGGCGCCGTCGTTGGGGCAGCCCACTGCGACGCGGTCTGCGTCGACGGCGACGGCGATGCCGCAGCGGTCGTCGGGATCGATGCCCTCGATGCGCTGCAAGAAGGCAGTTGTGAAGGCGCTACGCGTGTAGAGCTCCACGGCTCCAGCGTCCGTGACCCCGGCCGTGTCCCATCCGGGCGCGCCGACCGCGATGATGTCGCCATCGATGGCTACGCTGGAGCCCAGCTTCGTTGGTGTGCCGGCACCCGTGGCTGGCGTCCCAGGGATGGTGGAACTGACGGGGCCGGCCAGCCGGTCACTACCATTGAGGGTGTAGATGTGAACGCGGCCGTCGTCCTTTGGTGCGCCGATGGCGATGACGCCTGTCCCCAGTGCGACCGCCTCGCCGAATCGGGTGGCTCCGCCAAGCGGATCGACGAGCAGCTCCTCGGACCAACCCCCTACCTGACGGGTGTAGATGAATGCCTGGTCGGCCTCAGGCGCACCGACGACCACAATGTCGCCCTCGATGGCGACGCCGTGACCGAATTCTCCGTCCGAGCCGATGTGGGTCGTGGCGAAGAAGGTGTGGTCCAGGCTCCAGCCCGCGCCGCTGTTGGCATACAGATCGACCCTGCCGCCAAACGTAGTCAGCGCGGTCTCGTCGCCAACAACGGCCAGGTCGCCGTCGATGGCCACGGCCCGGCCTTGGTTGAACTGGTTTCCGTCGTCGACCTGGAGGACCGACTCGGGAATCACATCGTTTCCTGTTCGGGCCCACACAGCGGCCTCGCCGACGGTGCCGGCGCCAGGGGCGCCCGCGATGATGGTGCGGCTATTCAGAGCGAGGGCCAGGGGACGGCCATCGGTGCCGCCGGCAACCGGCAGGGACTGGGTGTGGAGCCAGGTGTCGCCGTCGACGAAGGCATATTGGTGCGCCCACGCCGTGGCCGTTCCCTGGTCGCCGATCAAAAGGGTGTCGTTGAGGAGTGCCAGCGACGAGCCGAAGCCTGTCTCGGAGTGGGAGGGCGCCGTGACGACGGGGTCTGCTGAGGGAATGAGCTGCCCAGGAGCGTCGGGGTTCAGGTCGTACAGGCGCACCAGGGATTGAGTGGGCACACCGAGAGCCATCCGGGCACTGGACACGGCAAGTACCTCACCCAGGCGTTCTCCGGGGCCTCCGTCGATGCGCTGGCGCACGTCCAAGTTGAGGTCTTCGCCACCCATGACCAGCACGGCGCCTTGGTCGCCATTCGACCCGGGGGCGCCGGCGATCAGGCTGGGGAACTGCACTGCCACGGTCGTGCCGAGCTCTCCGCCGGGATCCGCCGCGGCGACCGTCAGCGCGTACAGCGCTGAGAGCTGGGTCGCTCGGTCGAGGCCGCCAAGGTAGAGCGCTCCATCCCCCTCCGGGGCGCCGACGAAGAGGTTCGGCCCCTGGAGATCGATCGCGGCGCCCAGACGGCCCGACCCCGTGTAGTCGCCGTGCTCGGACCAGCTGCTTCCATTCCGGATGTAGGCCATCACGGTGTTCGCTTCGGGCGCGCCAACGACGAGGAAGGGGTCGTCGATTGCGACGACCGTGCCGAAGCTGTCGGCAGCATTGAAGAGCGTGTCCTCCAGCCCCCACGCATCGGGATTCCCTACGTTGCGCTCGAGGATGAACACCCGGCTGTCGAGGCCCGCCGGTGCGCCGATGACCGCCCGGTCTCCGTCGACGTCGACCGAGGTCCCGAAGTTGGCCACCGCGTCGACCGCGATCACATCCGTGACGTACTCGGAGAGCAGCGGGTCGACGTAGAGCGGGTAGGCGGCTCCCCCATCGTCGATGACCAGCTCCACCGTGCACACAGCCTCGCAGTGGGCGTCCAGCCGGGCCGGCACGGGCTCGTCGTGGCGGTCCACCACCACCAGCTTGTCGTAGCGGAAGCGGGCGACGCCGTGGTCGTCGGCGAAGGTGAGGCCGTCGTCGCCGCCGGACACCTGCAGACCGTCGACGGCCATCGCCAGCCGCAGCGGACCGCGCCCGCCCCTTCGTTCCCGCACGGTGAAGCCCTGCTCCAGCCCATCGGGGCCGTTGAGGTACCACTCGACCAGCGAGCCGCGCTCCAGCACCACCCGGGGACCCAGCACGTCGGGCTCGGCGGCCGCCGGGACGGGCTCGAGCTCCTCGCGCCCCCAGGACTGCAGGGCGAGCTGGGCGGTGAGAGGGGTGCTGCCGGTTCCCCGATGGTGCAGCTCGATGGAGCCGTCGGGGCGGAAGGTGGCGCGGCTGTCGCGCTGGAGGAGGGCCGGACCCTCCTCGGTGTCGAGGGCGAAGCGGGGGGCCTCGACGCTGGCCTCGGTGAGGGTGGGGAAGGTGAGACGGACCTCGGGGAGCCGGTCGTCGGCGGGCTCGGTGGCGCAGGCGGCCAGGCCCAGGGCGGCCGCGACGCCACTCCGACGTCGCAAGATCAGGGCGAAGGTGAACAGGCCCAGCCAGGCTCCGGCGGGGGAGCTGCTGCTGCACTGGCAGCCGCTGGCGGCGGGCTCGCCGCTCGGGGAGGAGGCGGGACGCGCCGCGCTCCCGTCGCAGTCCTCATCGACGTCGTTGCCGGGGACCTCCTCGGCGCCGGGGTTCACGTCCGGGTAGGCATCCTGGCAGTCGCCACCCTGCTCGACCAGCTTGGGGCCGGGGCAGGACGTGGTGACCTCCTCGCCGCCCCAGCCGTCGCCGTCGCCGTCGACGTAGAGGGTGAGCTCGGGGCCGTCGTCGGGGGTGCCGCTGCAGTCGTCGTCCTGCCCGTTGCAGAACTCGGTGGCGCCGGGGTGGGTGCCGTCGTCGGCGTCGTCGCAGTCGGTGGCGTCTTCGACGTAGCCATCCGCCGGGCAGTCGGTGGCCACCGCTGCGGCCGGGTCGGCGCTGCCGAAGCCGTCGCCGTCGTCGTCGGGGTGCCAGCTCGGGGGCGCCTGGGTGAGGTCGTCGGCCAGGCCGCTGCAGTCGTTGTCGAGACCGTCGCAGACCTCCGTGCCCATCGGGTTCGCGGCCGCCTCGGCGTCGTCGCAGTCCACCTCGAGGTCGCCGCGGGCCTGGATGTAGTCGGGCCCCGGCGCGTCGCAGGCGTGGATCTCCCCAGCGGTGGCCGGGTAGCCGTCGCCGTCGAGGTCGGGCCACCACACGGTGAGGTCGGTCGCGTCGGACTCGTCGCCGGAGCAGTTCTCGTCGATGCCGTTGCAGGTGTCCGTGGCGCCGGGCTGGATGGCGACGGTGTCGTCGTTGCAGTCGTCGCCGTTGGCGGCGGTGTACTGGGGGCCGGGTGCGGCACAGGCGAGGAGCGGCACCGCGGTGGCGTCGCCGAAGCCGTCGTCGTCGAGGTCGGGCCACCAGCTGGCGGCGTCGGCGGCCCCGGCGTCGGGGGAGCCGTCGCAGTTCAGGTCGGTGGCGAGGTCGCAGTCCTCGGCGGCGCTGGGGTTCACGCTGGCATCGGCGTCGTCGCAGTCGGAGCCGTTCGGGGCCCAGTGGACGATGGAGCCGATGTCGTACGGATCGGGGGGAAAGCACTGGGTGAGGCCGGAGTCCGCCGGGCTCTGGCCGTCGCCGTAGCCGTCGTCGTCGTTGTCGGGGAACCAGGTGGGCTGGTCGATGGCGTCCTGGTCGGTGACGAAGTTGCAGTCGTTGTCGACCCCGTCGCAGACCTCGTAGGCGTAGGGGTAGGCCAGGACCTCATCGTCGTTGCAGTCCTTCGCCAGGGTGTAGCCATCGCCATCGCCGTCCGTGTGGAAGGCGGGCCAGGTGTCGGGGCCGCCGCTGGCGCCGATGTCGGCGATACTGCCGTCGGGGTCGTAGCCGGAGCCCGCGTCGATGACCTCGGCGTCGTAGGTGGGGAGGAACCACTCGATCGGGCAGCTGAGCGGGTTCTGTTCTGGCATGACAATCCAAGGGACCAGAACGGGGTACTGAAAGCGCACGTCGACCTCGGAGACGCTGTTGGTCACGACGACGGACGGGTCGAGGGTGACGTCGTAGGCGATGTGGTCGAAGGTGGGGAGGAGCAGGATGGGGTCGCCGTAGAAGGGAACCATCAAGGAGTCGTTGTCGACGAACAGGCTGTTGGTGACGGACACAGTGCCCGGGGCGGACGCCGTGTCGATGGGGGGCAGCGCGGAGTCGCCGGTGGCCGTGTCCCGCAGCGCGGGGACGTAGCGGATGTCGTAGGTGAGCAGCGCGGCCTGGTGGTCGCGGGCCGTCACGTGGTCGAGCTCCCAAGTGAGCCCCGGGCTCGACACCAGCGCGAACGCTGCCGGACCTCCGTTCCCGACGACGCCCGACGCCCGGACCGAGCCCCCGCCTCCGGCCCCGAACAGCAGCCCATTGACGCCGCAGGCGTGGTTTCGCACGAGCTCGGCCGACGAGGAGCTGGTGTACACGCCGCCGGCGAAGCCGTTGTCCGCGGTGGCGTAGTACTCGACGTCCACCAGCCGGAGGACGTCGCCGAGGTGGAAGATCGCCCCACCGGTCCCGACCACGTCGACCAGCGCGAAGCTGCAGCTGGAGCAGGTGAGGTCGCCGCTCACCCAGAGCCCGCCACCGAAGTCGAGGGCGTGGACGTTGAACAGCGACAGGTCGGTGGCGTCGACGTCGCCGTCGCTCCACACCCCGCCTCCGGCGTCCGTGATCGCGCTGTCGGCGATGTACACGTCGAGCAGCTGCAGGGAGCTGTCGGTGTCGCCGTAGAAGCCACGGGTGTTGGCGCCGACGACGTCCACCGACTCCACGGTGAGCACGACCCCGGGCGCCGCGTAGACGACGCCGTTGGTGCCCAGGGTGCTCGCCGGGTCCGGTCGCAGCTCGGTGCGAAGCGTGGCGTTCCCCCGGAGGGTGAGGTCGTGGGGGACCGACAGCAGCTCGTCGTGCGTGCCGCCGTCGATCGCGATGACATCGCCGGGGGCGGACGCATCGATGGCGCCCTGGATGGTGCCGTAGGCGCCGGGGGCCGTGAGGGTGGCGGCGTGGGCGGTTGCCTGCAGGGCGACGAGAAGGGTCATTGGGGGCTCCGGTACCGGGGGAGGCTACTCCGAGGTCTGCACAGGGTCCAGACGGGGAGCCTCGGGACGTTGCCTGCCGCAACGCAGGCGATGGTCATTCCGGGGGAGCGGAACAAGACGTTAGCAGGGCCGGCCGACGCTGACGAGGCTCGGTGGTGGAGGGTTCGGTGCGACGAGCAGAAAAGGCGGCAAAGATCCAGCAGATCCTGGACGACCTCTACCCGGAGGTCCCGATCCCCCTGGATCACAGCGACCCCTTCACCCTGTTGGTCGCGGTCCTGCTCTCCGCCCAGACGACCGACAAGAAGGTGAACGAGGTCACCCCGGACCTGTTCGCCGAGGCCCCCGACCCCGCAGCCCTCGCGGCCCTCGGCGAGGACCGCATCCGGTACTTGATCCGCCAGATCGGGCTGACGAACACCAAGGCCAGGAACCTCGCGAAGCTCGGCGCGCTGCTGGTGGACCGCCACGGAGGCCAGGTCCCCGCCGACATCGACGCCCTGGAGGCGCTGCCCGGCGTGGGACACAAGACGGCGAGCGTGGTGATGAGCCAGGCCTTCGGCGTGCCGGCCTTCCCGGTCGACACCCACATCCACCGACTCGCGGCCCGCTGGGGCCTGTCGAAGGGAACCACCGTGGAGCGGACCGAGAAGGACCTCAAGGGGCTGTTCCCCAGGGAGCGCTGGAACGACCTGCACCTGCAGATCATCTACTTCGGGCGGGAGCACTGTCCGGCGCTCTACCACGACCTGTCGACCTGCCCGATCTGCGGCTGGGCTGCGACGAAGAAGCGGATCGACGAGGAGGCGAAGACCAACGCCGGGCGCCGGAAGAAGGGCAAGCGCAAGTAGCCCCCGTCGGAGCTACGATGCGGCCAGGAGGAACGGATGATCTGGCTCGCTGCTGCCCTTGCCTCGCCCCTGGTGAACCCAGACGTGCCGGTGCAGCTGCTCGACATCGACAGCGACGGCTTCGTCGACGTGGTGCTGGGGGGCGGTGAGTCCGCCCACTTCGGAGACGGCACTGGGGCCTTCGGACCGCATCGTGCGGTACCGTCGACATCGCGGGATGGGCCGTATCCCTGAACTGGGCGATGCCGCCTCGTCTTGGCGGGTCCAAGGGAGCGTCGGGGATCTGCCGCGGTGCCGGGCAAGGCCGCTTCGGTCGCGCCTCCGCCGTTCCTGCGTCCGCTCCGACCTGCGGTACCCTCCGACCTCGGAGGACCCCATGTGGACGACGATGCTGCTCCTGGCCCACGGCGCCGAGCCCGACTGGAAGCTCCTGCACGCCCCCGAGGCCACGGCGTCGTCCTTCCTGCAGAACAACTGGAACAAGTTCACCGAGAACTACCACCCGTCGTACATCCTCGACGACAACCCCCGCACGGCCTGGGTCGAGGGGGTCGACGGCAACGGGGAAGGGGAGTGGCTGGAGGTGCCGCTCTCCCGGGTGAGCGCCGCCAAGGCGGTCCGCCTCCGGATCCGCAACGGCTACCAGAAGTCCGAGAACCTCCACAAGGCGAACGCCGCGCCCACGAAGGTGCGCGTAGAGCTGCTCGCCTCCGTGGGGGCTGTGCACACGGAGGAGCTCGCCCTCGACGGGGCCGCCATGGACTGGCAGACCCTGGTGCTGACGCCCGCCGAGCCGGTAGCGATGCGGGGCCTTCGGCTCACGGTGCTCGAGACCCGGGACGGGACCGCCTACAAGGACACCTGCATCAGCGACGTGGAGGTGGCGGTCCAGGTGGACGACGGGACCTACAGCAAGCTCTACGAGAACGCCAAGAAGCAGCAGCTGCTGGCCTGGATCGGTTCCAGGGAGGAGGCCGCGGCCTTCTTCGCGAACACGCCGAAGCAGTGGCCCTTCGCCTCCACCCACTTCGACGCGGCGAAGCGCCAGGACCTGACCCCCGCCGAGGCCGCGGAGCTGGGCGCGGCCTTCCAGAAGCAGCATGATGGCTGGGAGGCCGACTACCGGTCTGAGGGGGCATGGCAGCGGGTGGACGGCTCGGTGCCGCGGCTTCCCGACGGGGTGCGCTTCGAGTGGTTCAAGGCCGGCACGGAGAAGGGGGAGGCCTTCGGTGCGGTGCTTCCCCGCTGGCTGGCCCCCGAACTGACTTTCTCCGAGGCCACGGGGGAGTGGCGCTACCAGGAGCCGCCCCCCGACCTGGAGGCGGCGGGCCCGGGCTGGTTCGACCGGTCTCAGAAGTGGAACGACCTCTCCAACGTGAAGGTGCTGGAGCGACACGACGACGGGTCTCCCGCCAAGGCAGCCTTTCGGCACCGGCGCAGCGTGTACTTCCGCATCGTCGAGGACGAGGACTGGCGGGGCTACGTGACCCTCGATGCCTCGGGGCGCACCGAGCAGATCAGCTGGTCGCGGCAGCACCGCGCCGAGGAGGGCTGCGGCGAGGGGCTCTTTGGCCGCCGCTGGACCTTTGATCGCAAGGAAGACGGCCGCATCGAGCGGATCGACGACGAGCTTTCCTACGAGTGCCCTCCCTATGAGGGCGAGGGGGACAGGACCTGGCGGTCGAGCCGCACGACGTACACGGCCAAGTGAAGGGCCTGTGGCTGGGATGGGTGGCGGGTCTCGGGGCCCTCGACCTCGGCGATGAGGCGCCCTGGGCGGGGTCCTGCGCGGACTGCCACGACAAGGACCACGAGGAGTGGGCGGCGTCGGGGCACGCACGGGCCTGGCGCAACGACCTGATGGTGGCCGGCTACGCCATGGAGCCCCTGGCGTTCTGCCAGTCCTGCCACGCGCCGCTCCCCGCCCAGCAGGCGGAGATCCGCGCGAACCACGCCTGGTACGTCTCCCTGGACCCGACGTCGGCGATTCCGGCTGGCTCGGTGGAGCGGCTCCCGGAGCGACGGGCCGACGAGGGGGTGACCTGCGCGGTCTGCCACTGGCGGGACGGCGTGATCCTGGCGCCGTCGGTGTCGGGGCTGGCGCCGCATCCGGTCCGGGCGACGCCGGAGCTGCGGTCGGCGGACTTCTGCATGACCTGCCACGACTTCCAGGTGGCGGAGACCCGGGACGGAACCACGTCGTTCGCGGCGTCGATGATGCAGGCGACGGGCCAGGAGTGGCGCGCGTGGGGAGGCGGGCAGACCTGCCAGGACTGTCACATGCCCAGCGGCCGGCATCGCTTCGCCGGGGTGCACGACCGGGAGGCGCTGCGGAGGGCGCTGTCCGTCGAGGTCGACGGCGGGGAGCTGGTGCTGGCCTCGGTCGGCGTGGGCCATCACCTCCCCAGCGGCGACGTCTTCCGACACCTGACGGTGGAGGTGGCCGACGGGGACGGCTGGCGAGTGGTGGACTGGATCGGCCGCCGCTTCGACGTGGCCCGTGGGTCGGACGGGCGCTGGCACCAGGAGCTGGTGGTGGACACGGCCCTGAGGCCCGGTGTGCCCCGCCGGGTGCGGCTGCCGGCGGGGGCGCGGTGGCGGGTGGTGTGGCACGACGTGTCGGACCGGGAGGAGGCGGCCGGGCTGCTGGACGTGGCGGATGTGACCGAGGTGCTCGCAGGAGGCTAGAGCACCAATCATGTAGTCGGACCGAGCATCCTGAGGTCCAGCGGATTCCTGGCGCAGACCGGAGGAGGGAGGTTGGCGAGCCAAGTGACCAACGACGGGCAAAGCCAGGGATTCGCTGGGACCAGGAGGCGACGGGAGACTACTTGAGTGGTGCTCTAGCCAGCCCCGATCAGCCGCCGTTGGGGTCTCGCCGCCTGCGGAGGCGTCGACGGCCGCCGATAGGGGCGGAGCGGTTGGCGATCTCGGCGGCCCGGGCGCGGACGGAGCTGGACGGCAGGCCCCGCAGGCTGTGGGTGAGCTGCGCGGAGTCCTGCTTCATCCCCAGGCGCCGGTACATCTGGCGGGCCGGCGTCCAGGCGTCGCGGGCGAGGACGAGCTTGCCGTCGTAGAAGGCCTGCTCGCCGAAGCGATGCAGCAGACGGACGAGCTCGAGCTCGGCGGCCCGGGACACGGCACGACCCTCGCCGTCGATGGGGGGCAGCTCGGCGGCCCGCTCCCAGTCGCCACCGGTGCCACAAGCGGCCCACAGCGCCCCGGTGGCGAGGCGCACCACGGCGATGTCGTCGCGCTGAGCCACGAGGGCGAGCTCGTCTTCCAGCAGCTGCTTGGCGTCCTGATGGCGGCCCATGGCCAGGTAGGTGAGGGCGATCTGGACCCGGGCCTCGGAGGCGCCGTCGGCCCCGCAGCCGTCGAGGGAGCGGTAGGCGGCCTCGGCCAGGGCCAGGGCCTTGTCGAGGTTGCCGAGGACCCGCTGCACATGGGACAGGCTGGCGCCGTACTTGGCGATGCGGATGCGGTCGCCCTCCTTGTGGGCGAGCTGAGCCGCCCGCTCGAGGAAGGGGAGCGCGGCGTGGGCGTGCTCGAGGTCGAGGCGAATGCGCCCCAAACCCCAGGCGGCGGGGTGGAAGTGATTGTCGTGCCCAGCGGCGTCGCGGAAGGCGGCCTCGGCATGCCGGAAGTCCCAGGCGAGCTGGTGGGCGAAGCCGAGGGTGCAGCAGGCCTCTGCCTGAGCTCGGGCGCTCATGGTGCCGCTGACGTCGACGGCCTCCTGGGCCTTGGCGATGGCGTCGTCGGCCTGGCCGAGACGGAGGTGCACGACGGCCTCGGCCCGAAGGGAGACGGCGCGGGCCTCGTCGTCGCGACGGAGCTTGGCCCACTTCTGGAGCCGCTGGATGTGGAGACGGGCCTCGTCGGTCTCGCCCCGGAGGATGGCGGCCCGGATGCGGACCTCCAGCGCCACCCGGGCCCGAGGGTCGGCGGCAGGCATGGCCCGCTCGGCGACGCTGGCAGCATGGACCGCACGGCTGAAGCCACCCCGCTGGACGGCGAAGATGGCCCCCTGGACCAGGGCGTCGATGGCGTCGTCGCGGCGACCTGCGGCCAGCAGGTGGCGGCCGTAGCGGTCGATCCACTGGGGGTCGTTCACCAGGGCCGAGGCACAGGCGAGGTGCAGGGCCTCGGACCGCCCCTGGGCCTTGGCCTGGGCGAGCACGGCCTCCCGGAGCATGCCGTGGGCGAAGTGCCAGGTGTGGCCCATGGTGCCCTCTTCCACCAGGGCGAGGGAGCCGCGGAGCATGGCGAGGAGGAGTCCGCGGGGGGCATGGGTTCCGGCGGCCTTGCACGCGGCATCCCACTCGGTGCTGACCACCGACACCCCGAGGGTGGCGGCGATCTCCAGGGGCAGACGCCAGTCGTCGTGCTCTTCGAGGAGCTCGTCGACTCGGCGCTCCCAGATCTGCCCGAAGGAGTTCGGGATGTGGGAGGAGGCGTCGCCGGGAAGGGCGAAGCCGCTGGGGGTGTACTGCAGGATCTCCCGCTCCACCCAGTCCTTCACGAGCTGCACGGCGAAGCTCGGGTTGCCCCCGGCCCGCTCCACGACCTGGGCGCGGAGGCCCGGCTCGAGCTGGAGGAGGCCATCGACCAGGCGCTCCATGTCGGGGCGCGGCAGGGGCGCCATGCGGAGCAGCTTGCCGGAGGGCAGGGTGTCGAGGAGCTCCCGCTCCCGGGGCCGGTCGGGCAGGGCCTCGTCGCGGACCGTCATCACGATGAGGGCGGGGAGCGTGCGGCGCCTCAACACGGCGTGCACGAAGCGCAGAGCGTCTTCGCCGAGGTGGGCGTCGTCGATGCAGATGATGGCGGTGCGCCCGTCGGCATGCCAGCCGATGGTCTCCTCGACGAGGATGTGGTGGGCGCTGCCGTCGCCGCCGCCGCGCCCCGAGAGGACGTGGGCGAGCTCGGCAGCCGCCCGACGGGGCCCCTCGTGGCGATCGACGACCTCCGCGAGGTGGGCCTCCAGCTGGTCGATGCGGACCCGGGTCGTCTGCATGGCGCGACCCAGCAGGCCGACGAGGCCCTCGGTGGGGGAGACCTCCTCGGAGTGGGTGGCCCGATAGATGCTGGCGCCACCGACCTCGTGGGCCCGACGGGACAGCCACTCCACCAAGCGGCTCTTGCCGATGCCGGTGGGGCCGGAGAGCACGACGCCCTGGGGATGACGGCTGCGATGGACCTCGGCGAGGGCACGCCACAGGGCCTCCCGCTCGGCGTTGCGTCCGACCAGGGAGAAGCTGCGCAGGGAGAAGAGGCCGGCGCCGGCGCCCACGAGGCGGATGGGGTCGGCCTGGCGTCGCTTCCAGGTGCGGGGAAGGGGGGGGTGCTCGCCGAGGGCCCCGGTGGACGAGGCGTTGGCCTCTTCGAACACCAGGGTGTGGAGCATGCTCGCCTGGATGTCGCGGGCGAGGTTGGGGGCGGTGCGCCGGTCGAGCTGCACCAGGGCCCAGGCGGCGTCGGCGGCCCGGTGGAAGCGCTCCCGGGTGCGCTTGGCCATCAGCTTGTAGACCCACTCGTCGAAGCCCTCCGGCAGGGGCATCCGGGGCCGCAGCTCCGGGACGGGGGCGAACTGGTGGGCCTCGATGAGCTTCTGGGGGTCGCGGTGGCGGTAGGGACGGCCGCCGCAGGCCAGGGACCAGGCGATGCAGCCCAGGTTGTACAGGTCGGTCCACGGGCCCTGGAGGGAGGGGTCGGCCGCGACCTGCTCGGGGGCCATGTAGGTGGGGGTGCCGGCCAGCTGGGGCTGACCGCCGGAGCGCTCGAAGTAGGCCTCGAAGGCGAAGGCGAGACCGAAGTCGGTGAGCTTGAGGCGGCTGCGACCCGGCTTGCCCGACATGAGCACGTTGCTGGGCTTCAGGTCGCGATGGATGACACCGCGGGCATGGGCGTGGGCCAGGGCATCCAGCAGGTCGAGGAGGACCGACTTCAGGCTGTCCCAGTCGTGGGTCCACTTGCGCTTGGACAGGGTGGTGCCGTCGACGAACTCCATGGCGAACCACGGGCTCCCCGCCGCGACCTCGTTGCGGGGGTCGCTCCAGTCGGCCGGGACCATGCCGTAGTCGAAGACGTAGACGATGTGGGGGTGCCGCAGCCCCGCCATGGCGGCGACCTCGGCGTGGAGGGCATGGACCAGGCGGTCGGCGCCGGCACCCTCCATGGACAGCACCTTGATCGCGACGACCTCGCCGGAGTCGAGGTGGCGTGCTTTCCACACCACCCCCATTCCGCCTCGGGCGACGATCTCCAGGAGCTCGAACCGGGACAGGACCATCGTGGACACAGCTCACTGTACTGTGGGCTGCACAGGGAGCGAAGCACATGGAACGTACGAAGGTGGGCAGCGGGGCCCCGTGGGAAGCGATCGCCGGCTACTCGCGGGCGGTTCGGGTCGGTGACACGGTGCACGTGGCGGGCACGACGGCGCAGGGACCCGACGGGGAGCTGGTGGGGCGGGGGGATCCAGCCGCCCAGACCCGACGGTGCCTGGCGATCATCGCGGAGGCGCTGGAGGAGGTCGGCGCGTCCCTCGACGACGTGGTGCGTACCCGCATGTACGTCACCGACATCTCCCGCTGGGAGCCCATCGCCCGGGTCCACGGGGAGGTGTTCGCCACCATCCGGCCCGTGACGGCGATGGTGGAGGTAGCGGGGCTCGTGGACCCCGACATGCTCGTGGAGATCGAGGCCGTGGCCATCGTAGGGGACTGACCCACGACGTGTCTCGGCCTCGTCGCGGCGGTGTCACCGAGGGGGGCAAGCGTTGCTCAGACGTTGCGGTGCTCGGTCTCGGTGGCTCCTATGTTCTCGTCGAGGATGGGCACCATGCACGACCACTCCCCGACGCTCCCCGACGACCAGGACACGGCCCCCAGCAGCGTGCAGTCCGCGCCGTCGACCTTGTTCGTGGTGGAGGGCATGGCCTTCGCAGCTGCGCTCCTGGGCGCGGGACTGCTGTTCCAGGCCGTGGTCGGCTGACGGGAGCGCTCCGACGTGTGAAGACGGGGCATGCGCATCGAGCTGGAACACCGTGGTCGGCTGTACGACGTCGCTGGCGCGACCGTGAAGCCCATCTCCCCGAACACCTTCGAGGTCACCCTCCCCCGCGACGACCAAGCGGTCCAGCGGAGCCGGCGCCCGTGGACCCTGGAGGGCTGGGACGGCGCCTCCCTGGTCCTCGACGAGCGGGACGCCGAGCCCGCCATCGCCTCGGGCATCGACGACAAGGCCGTGCGCCTCACGGTGTTCATCGTCTGAGCAGATCCTCGGTGTCGGCGCCACAGGCGGGTGGGGCCCGTCGATACGTGACGGGGGTCTTCGACAGCTTCAGGGGGTTGCCGATGAGCTTCACCTCGGACCCGGACGCCGGGTGCTCCATGGTGACGACGGTGCCGCGGGCCTCGGCCTGATCGCTGTGGAAGGCCTGGGACAGCGTGTGGATGGGGCCTCCGGGGATGCCCCGCTCCTCCATGCCCGCCAGGACGTCGACGGCCCTCAGGCTGCGGAGCCGCTCGGCGATGCGGTCGACGATGGCCTGGCGGTGGGCGAGACGGGCGGCGTTGGTGGCAAAGCGGGGGTCGGCGGCCCACTCGGCCCGGTCGAGCTGCTCGCAGAAGCGGGCGAACTGGGCGTCGTTGCCGACCGCGACGATGATGTGGCCGTCGGCGACGGCGAAGACCTGGTACGGCACGATGTTGGGGTGCTGGTTGCCGTAGCGGGCTGGGGCCTCGCCGCTGGTCAGGTAGTGGGTGCCGGCGTTCACCAGCCACGCCATCTGGCTGTCGACCAGGGCCACGTCGATGTGCTGCCCCTCCCCGGTGCGGTCCCGGTGGCGCACGGCAGCCAGGATGCCCACCGCGGCGTACATGCCGCACATCACGTCGGAGATGCCGACCCCCACCTTCATCGGCTCTCCATCGGGCACGCCGGTGAGGCTCATGATGCCGCCGTAGCCCTGGGCCAGCAGGTCGTAGCCGGCTCGGTGGGCGTTGGGGCCGGTCTGACCGAAGCCGGTGATGGAGCAGTACACGAGGTGGGGGCAGCGCTGGGCGAGCTGCTCGTAGCCGAGCCCATAGCGGGCCAGGGTGCCCACCTTGAAGTTCTCCACCAGCACGTCGCTCTCGTCGGCCAGGCGGCGGATGGTCTCGGCTCCCTCGTCGGTGGACAGATCGATGGCGACGGAGCGCTTGTTCCGGTTGGCGCACAGGTAGTAGGCGCTCTCGTGGGTGTCCTCGCCCTCGGGCGTCTTCACGAAGGGAGGCCCCCACCCACGGGTGTCGTCTCCCTTCCCGGGCCGCTCCACCTTGATGACGTCCGCGCCGAGGTCGCCCAGGAGCTGGGTGCAGGTGGGGCCCGCCAGGATGCGGGAGAGGTCGAGGATGCGCAGGCCATCGAGAGCGCCGGGTGGGAGCACGGTCACCTCCTCCGGGGGCTGTAGCGCGACCCGACCACGTGGGCCGCTCGGCCCCATTCCTGGGGGCTGCGTCTCACCGCGGTTTCGGATCCGCTTTTTTTCTGCTGCCCGTTTCGTCGTTCAGACGCCGTTATTCGCGGATTGACCAGTTTCGCCGATCCATCTCGTCCTCAACTCCGCGGTGGAGTGACCGAACGAAAGGACGCCGGGGAAACAACCCCCGGAAGGCTCACACACCAACCGGGAAAAGGAAGGAACAGATGGCACTGACCGTCAACACCAACCTGGCGTCCATGAACACGGTGGCGAAGGTCAACCGTACGAACGCCAAGTTGCAGAGCACCCTCGGCCGAATCTCCAGTGGCCTGCGTATCAACTCCGCTGCGGATGACGCGGCGGGGCTCGGCATGGCCGAGAACCTCGACACGCAGTCCCGCTCCATGAAGCAGGCCATGCGCAACACCAACGATGGCATCTCCGTCGTGCAGACGGCCGAGGGGGCCGCCAACGAGGTGGCCAACATCCTCAAGCGGATGCGCGAGCTGTCCGTTCAGTCGGCCTCGGAGACCCTCGACAACGGCGAGCGGACCTACATCCAGGACGAGTTCGTGCAGCTGTCCGAGGAGATCGACCGCATCTCCAACGTCACCGAGTTCAACGGCCTGGCCCTGTCCGATGGCACGAACGCGACGATCAACGTGCAGGTCGGCATCAACAACACCGCCGACGACGTCATCGCCGTCACCCTCGGCGACCTCACCGCTGCCACCCTCGGTGTGGACACCGGCACCATCGATCTGTCGACCGCCGCCACCGCGTCTGCGGCCCTGCCGGGGCTCGACGCAGCCCTCGACACGGTCAACTCCTACCGCTCCGAGTTCGGTGCGGTGATGAACCGGATGGAGTCCTCGCTGCGCAACCTCGAGAACACCAACCAGAACATCAAGGCCGCCGAGTCGCAGATCCGCGACGCCGACTTCGCCGAGGAAGCGAGCGAGATGGCCAAGTACAACGTGATGCAGCAGGCCGGCGTCGCCGCCCTGACCCAGGCCAAGAACATCAACCAGTCCGCGGCCCAGCTGCTGCAGGGCTAGTCCCCATGGGGCGGCCTTCGGGCCGTGCCGACCATCGCGCCCACCCGTCTCCTCCGGCCTGGCACCACAGGGGGACGCGGTGGGCGCCTTGGTCTCAGCGGTGCAGGATCCGCTTGAGGATCTCCCGCACGGCCAGGGCGGCATCCTCGGGGTCGGTCTCGGGGGGGAAGTGCCCGTCGATCCACATGCGGGCGAGCCCGTAGATGGCCGCCTGGGCCCCCAGTCGCACCGACGCCTCCCGGTTGCCCTCAGCGGTGATGTGCAGGGCCTCTCCGTTGGCCCCCACCTCCGACTCCTCGCCCTCTTCGTCGTCGGTGCCCAGCTCCGCGGGGTTGAGGTGCATGACCCGGTAGTACGCCGGGTTGGCCACGGCGAAGCGCAGGTGGGTCTCGCCGAGGGCCAGCAGCTGCTCTACGGGGTCGAGTCCGGCGTGGCCCATGGCGATGTCGACCTCCATGTCGAGCATCTGCCCACCCTGGCGAGCCATCTCGGCCAGCAGCGCCTGTCGATCCTTGAAGTGCCGGTAGGGAGCGCCCGAGGTCACGCCGGCGAGACGCGCCGCCTTGGCCATCGTGAAGTGCTCCAGGCCCCCCTCGTCGATGAGGTCGCGAGCCGCCTCCAGCAGGGCACGCTTGAGATCGCCGTGGTGGTACCGATCGCGCTTCGTGTAGGTGGGCACCTGGTCGTCGGCCACAGCTCGGCTCCTCGGGGAAGAGATGGGGGAAGGCGGGCATCGGAGAAGGCCCATCCTCGGAGCGCCGTGTCTAACCCGCAGGAGGGCCTGTTCGCCCCAGGGACGGGTCCGGTGGCCGGCAATCCACCGACGCGGGCGTGAGGTGGGTGCAGGGGGGCGGGTCCTTCGCTACGATGCGAGCAGGGATCGAGGCGATGGCTTGGGGGATGACGATGTACGGGAGCGCGGCGCTGGGGAGCACCTCCGTCCTGGCCCTAGCGGTACCCGACGTGGAGAGGCGCTGCCCGTTCCACACGGCGTCGTTGCCCCCAAGGCTGGGAGACGTGGCGCCGTGACCGGTCGCCGTACAGGGCGCACGCTGCCCGGCGACGTCTACCTGCCGGGGCATGGCCCGCGCCCCGCCGATGGGTGGTTCGAGCACGGCGATGCCATGGCCTGGGCCTCGGATCTGTTCGACGGGGGACACCACTGGCTCGCCCACGAGGTGTGGGAGGCGATGTGGGTGACCCTACCCAGGGAGTCGGCGAAGGCCCGTTTCCTCCAGGGCCTGCTGCTTGCCGCTGCGAGCCTGGTGAAGCAGGACGTCGGCTACCCCGAGGCTGCCGACGCGCTGTTTCTCGACGCCGTCGCCGCCCTCGAGGACGCCATGTACGAGCTGGGCGCTGTGGTCGACGGTATCGACCTGCTCCACTTCGTCGCCATCGTGGACCATGCCCTGCACGACGGACCCGCGGCCCACATCCCCGACCGCCGCACCCCCTGAACGGTCGTCAGTAGCGGAGGATGGCGCTGGCCACCGACAGCCCCGCCCCCGTTCCCAGCATGAGCACGGTCTGGCCCCGCTTCAGGCGGCCGGACTGCACCAGCGTGTACAGGGCCATGGGCACCGACGCGGCGATGCAGTTGCCGTAGGTCTCGACGATGTCGATGACCCGGTCTGAGCGGAAGCCGAAGCGTGGGAGGGTGGCGAGCGCCGGGCCCGAGGCCTGGTGGGGAACGACCCAGTCGACCTCTCCCGGCTCGAGGCCGGCGTCGGCCAAGGTCTGCTTGAGCTGCCGGGCCACGGTGAGCACCGCCCGCTTGTAGATGGCGGGGCCCTTCATCCGGAACAGGTTGTGGTGCGGCTCGGTGTCGGCGGCGTTTGGGTGGTGACGGGTGCCGGCCCCCTGGAACTCGGCCAGGGACGCGTACTCCGGCAGGGTGGTCATCCGGTAGGCGAGCAGCTCCCCCGTGGCTCCCTCTGGCGTGGGCACGAGGACCGCGGCCGCTGCGCCGTCGCCGAACAAGGCGGCGGACTCTGGGTGTGAGACGTCCCGGCTCACCGTGGACTGCTCGGCGCTGACGACGAGGATGCGCTCGTAGGCGCCGGCGTGGAGCAGGGCGCCTGCGTTGTGCATGGCCACCAGGAAGGAGAGGCAGGTGGCGTGGACACTGAACGACGGGATGCCGCTGGTGCCCAGCTCCCGCTGCACGAACACGGAGGTGTCGGGGATGAGCTGCGTGGGGGTGAGGGATGCGTTGATGATCAGGTCGGGGAGCGGACCGTCGCCCAGGGCCTCCCGTGCCGCCGCGGCCCCCATGCGCTCGCTCGGCTCCTCGCAGATGCGACGCTCCTTGACGCGGGTGCGGGACACGATCCAGTCCTCGTCGACGCCAATCAATGGAGCGAGCTCTGCCGCGGTCTGGATCCGGGCAGGGGCGTGGAAGCCGACGCTGTCGATCTGGAAGCGCACGTGGGTCCTCGAAGGGGCTGAAGGTAGCTGGCGCCACAGCGAGTCGCCACACGAGCTGCAGCCAGGGTTCCGCCGGGGACAGACCATGACCTCAGCGGCGGCGATGCCCGCTCCGAACCGGCGGCGGAAGGCCCAGGCTGAACGTGCCTGCTGGGCCATCGAAGGCCAACGTGCAGGAGCCGAGGAAGTCCCAACCCAGGAGCGCTACGACCCGAAATCCCTCCACGCGGGCGTGGAGATCCGGTACCTCGATGAGCTCGAGCTCGAAGTAGCGAGGGTCGTGGCCGAGTCGGAGCTGGCCGGTGCGGAGCGGGGTGACGTGGCGGTCGCCGGTGGCCGTCACGGCGAAGAAGGTCGCAGCCCCCGGGGTGGGGAGCCCCAGGTCGAGGGCGGCCTGTCGGTCGACGGCGGACATGCTGGCGCCGGTGTCGATCAGGGCGAGGCCGTCGGTGCTGGCGCCCTCCGAGTGACGGAGCTCCACCCGCACCAGAGGTCCCCAGGCGGGGTGGAGCAGCCCTCGCAGTTCCGTGGTGGGTCGTGGCCTTCGGGCGGGCACGACCGAAGAGTAGCAGGCCGCCGAGAGGGCCTCGCAGGGTCGTGCAGGTGCAGCGAACGGTCCTGGAGCCGTTAGAGCTGCTCGAGCTTGCCCCACTCGCTGTGAACGGAGGTGTCCGGGTCGTCTGCGCGTCGGTAGGTGTGGGCGCCGAAGTGGTCCCGCTGGGCCTGGATGAGGCGGGCGGAGCCGGGGTTCGTGCGAAGCCCGTCGAACCACGCGAGGCTGTTGGACAGGGCGGGCACGGGGATGCCCGCAGCCACGGCGGCCCCCACGACCCGACGCCAGGAGGGCAGGGCCGCCTGGAGCTCGTCGGCGAAGCTGGGGGCCAGACAGAGCAGCGGGAGGTCCGGGTCGGCACGGAAGGCGTCGTAGACCCGGTCGAGGAAGGCGGCGCGGATGATGCACCCGGCCTTCCACACCCGCGAGATGGACGCCAGGTCGACGCCGTAGTCCCGGGCGTCGCTGGCCTGGCGAAGGAGATCGAAGCCCTGGGTGTAGGAGATGAGCTTGCTGGCGTACAGCGCCTGCTCGAGGTCGGCCTCGTCGACGCCTTCCAGGGCCTCTGGCGGATCCGTGAAGCGGGCCGCGGCGGCTACCCGGTCGGACTTGCGGGCGGAGAGGGCGCGGCCGTCGACGGCGGCGCTGATGGTGCCCAGGGGGATGCCAGCTTCGACGGCGGCGAGCACGGTCCAGCGCCCGGTGCCCTTCTGTCCCGCCACGTCGAGGATGTGCTCCACGAGGGGGTCGCCGGTCTGGTCGTCCCTGGCGGCGACGATCTCGGAGGTGATCTCGATCAGGAAGCTCTGGAGGCGGCCCGCGTTCCATCCCTCGAAGACCGTGCGGGTCTCCGTGGCGCTGCGTCCCAGTCCCTGGCGGAGGAGGGTCCACGTCTCCGAGATCAGCTGCATGTCGCCGTACTCGATGCCGTTGTGGACCATCTTGACGAAGTGGCCGGCGCTTCCCCGGCCACACCACGTGACACAGGGCCCCGAGTCGCTGACCGCCGCGGCGCTCTCGAGGATGGGCTGGAGCTCGGGCCACACGGCGTCGTCGCCTCCGGGCATCATCGACGGCCCGAGGAGTGCGCCTTCCTCGCCGCCGCTCACACCCATCCCCACGAAGCGGAAGCCGTGGGCCCGGGCCCAGTCGTTGCGGCGGTCGGTGTCGGACCACTGGCTGTTGCCCCCGTCGATGACGATGTCGTCGGGGTCCAGCTTGCCGTCCAGGGCCTCGAGGACGGCGTCGACGGCGCGCCCAGCAGTGACCATGAGCACGATCTTCCGGGGGCTCTTCAGGTCGCCGAGGAGGGCGTCGAGGGTCTCGGAGCGGACGAAGCGCTCGTCACCGTGCTCGGCGAGGAAGTCGTCGAGGACCGACGTGGTGCGGTTGTGGACGGCGACCGTCCAGCCGCGGCTGTGGATGTTCCGGGCGAGGTTGGCGCCCATGACGCCGAGGCCGATGACGGCGATGTCTGCGTTGCTCACGAAGGGTCTCCTGCGCTCGAGGGCGCGGCGTCGGGGTCGAGGACGAGGTGCCAGCGGGACCGGGGACGGGCCTGGGCGAGGGGGAGCTCGCCGCCGGCGAGGACGTCGGCGGCGACGGAGGCCTTGCTGGCACCGCTGCCGACGGCCACGGTGACGTAGGCCAGCTGGAGCCAGGGCATGGACAGCGTGAGGCGCTCGGGGGGAGGCTTGGGGCTGTCGGTGATCGCCACGACGGGGCCCGTCTCGGTGAGGCCCGGGTGGCCTGGGAACAGACTCGCCACGTGGCCGTCGGGGCCGAAGCCCAGCAGGACGACGTCGGGCGGACCGAGGGCCTCGATGGCCGGCGTGAGGGCGGCGGCGGCCTCCTGGACGGTGCCACCATGGATCAGCGGCACGATCTGGGCCGGGCGCCGATGCTGGAACCAGTCGAGCCAGGCGCCCTTGAGGTTGCTCTCGTCGGGGAGCTGCTCGGGGGGAACGCCGACCGCGCCGGGCAGGTGTCGCTCGTCGACGAAGGTGACCGCCAGGCGGTCGTGGACGTGTGGGTCGAGGTGGCGGGCAAGCCACTTGAACACGGGGCGTGGGCTGTCGCCGCCGGGGACGGCCAGCACGGCGCGACCCTTGTTGCCGACGGCGTCGTCGAGAGCCAGGGCCACGAGCTCACCGGCGGTGCGCCCCAGGTCGCGGGTGACGGTGAGACGAGGGGTCATGGGCCGTAGCTCCAGGTGCCCTCGCAGCCGTGGAACAGCTCGTCGGCGACCTCGGGACCGGTCGAGCCGGCCGGGTACGTGGCCACCGGTGCGTCGGTCTCCGCCCAGCCGGCGCGGATGGCGTCGACGAAGGTCCAGGCGGCCTCGACCTCGTCGCCCCGGAGGAAGAGGGTGGCGTTGCCAGCGAGGGCGTCGACGAGGAGGCGCTGGTAGGCCTCAGGGCTCTTGCCGGGCCCGAGGTCCCCATAGTCGAAGCCCAGCACGGCGTGGCGCATGACCATGCCCTGTCCGGGCTCCTTGACGAGGAAGGACCAGCGGACCCCCTCGTCGGGCTGGATGAGGAGGTGCAGTCGGTTCGGCCGCAGGGCGCACACGCCGTCGGGCGTGGGTCCGTGGAGCAGGTCCAGCGGAGGGGTGCGGAAGTTGAGCACCACCTCGGTGAAGCGCTTGGTGAGGGCTTTGCCGGTCCGCAGCAGGAAGGGCACGCCGCTCCAGCGCCAGTTGTCGATGGAGGCCCGGATGGCCACGAAGGTCTCGGTCTTCGACCCCTCCTCGACGCCGTGCTCGTCGAGGTAGTCCGTGTCGCGGGCGGGGCCGGCGGTGTACTGGGCGCGGACCGTGTGCTGGAGCACCTCCGGGGGCGTGAAGGTGCGGAGGCTGCGGACCACCTTCACCTTCTCGTTGCGGACGTCGTCGGCGTCGAGGCTGCCGGGGGCCTCCATGGCGACGAGGGAGAGCACCTGCATGACGTGGTTCTGGACCATGTCCCGGAGGGCGCCGGCGGTGTCGTAGTACGCGCCGCGCCGGCCCTCCATGGCCACCGTCTCGCAGACGCTGATCTCCACGGACTCCACGTGCTTGCGGTTCCACAGGGGCTCGAAGATGGCGTTCTGGAAGCGGAGTGCGATGAGGTTCTGGACCGTCTCTTTCCCGAGGTAGTGGTCGATCCGGAAGATCTGCTCCTCACGGAGGAACGTGAGGAGCTGCTGGTTGAGGTCCCGGGCGGTGGTGAGGTCGACGCCGAAGGGCTTCTCGATGACGACGCGACGCCAACCCTCGGTCGCGCTCGGTGGGCACTCGAGCATGCCGTGGTGGGCGAGGGCGGCGACCACGGGTCCGAACAGCTCGGGCTTGAGGGCCAGGTAGAAGAGGCGTCCGCAGCGGGAGGGGTCGGCACCGGCGTCGGCGGCCAGCTCGTCGAGGCGGGTCTTCAGGCCGGCGAGCTCGGCCTTGTGGGCGGCGTTGGCCTGGACCCAGTGGACGTGGGGGGCGACCTCGGGCCAGGCGTCGCGGAGGTCGTCGGGGAGGCGCTCGAAGAGCTGGTCGCGCCAGGCCTCGGAGGTGCGCTCGCTCCGGGACACGCCGATGATCTGCAGTGCGTTGGGGAGGGCCCCGTCGCGGTGGTTCCGGACGAGGGCGGGGATGAGCTTGCGGGCGGTGAGATCGCCGGAGGCTCCGAAGATGACGAGCTGGTCGGGGGAGCTGGACATGGGCGTCTCCTGAGGAGGGGGACGCTAGCACGGATGGGGGAGGATCCCGTGCAGGTGGCGACGGGAGGGGGTAGGCTCCCAGGTACGCACGGAGGTGAGAAGTGTACCAGCGTCCGGGAGCTGTCGTATCGTCGGGAGTCCTGTTCTTCTCGGCACTCTTCGGCGTCCACTGCGGGACGACCGTCGACTCCTACTGTTCCAGCGTCGGTCCGCCCTGTGGCCTCTCCGTGGACTACGAGGGCAACCTCGACGTCGGGACCTACCTCATCACCGTCGAGACGCCGGAGGGCCTGACCAGCTGCGACTACGAGGTCGTCGAGCCGGTGCGCCAGAACGCGTCCGAGGCCGAGGCGCAGGATGAGGCGCTGGCGGACTGCGCGGACAACGGCACCTGTCCCGAGCCGTGCACGGGTCCTGCCGACGTGACCGTGTCCCGCGGCGGCGTGCGGGTCGATGGCGACGCGGCCGACGTCACGGTCACGGTCGAGAACGTCGGGACGGGCGCCTACGCCGAGGAGTCCTTCGCTCCAAGCTACGAGGACCACCCCGAGGAGTGCGCAGACTGCGTGACGGCGTCGGCGTCGATGCCGCTGCCTGCCCTGTAGTCGTCAGGCACCCTCGGCTTCGGCCGCCAGCTGGGCCCGCATCCGCTCGACCCGCTTCTCGCCCCGGGCCTTGGCCCGCGCCTTCTCCTCCTCCCGCGTGCGCGGTGGGGCGTTGGTGCTGAGTTCCTCCAGCAGCAGTCGGCGGGTGATCTCGGTGATCTCCGCCACGGCTCGCTCGAACGCGTCGGCGTTGGCCTGGCTCGGATCCCGCATGCCGCTCACCTTGCGCACGAACTGCAGGGCGGAGGCGTGGATCTCCTCTTCTGTGGCGGGGGGCTCGAAGTTGTGGAGTCGCTTGATGTTCCGGCACATGGGGACCTCCGGCCCCGAGGATACCGTGGCGCGCTACGTCGGCGTGGACCGTGCTCCCACCGGGCAGTACATCGCCCGGGGCCGGGCGCTCGCCCAGGTGGTGTCCTGCACGGACCCGTCGAGCCGAGGCTGGGCCAGCTGGGCCCGTTGCTGGGTACGGATGGCCCGCTCGCTGCGGTCGATGGCGATGCCGGCGATCGCCAGGTACGGCAGGACGAACAACCACAGGCCGAAGGTGGCGGCTCCCAGCGCCATCAGGCCGAGCCAGCCCAGGGTCGGGGACGCCAGCAAGCCGAGGGCCACCACGGGAAGGGTGGACGAGCCTCGCACCGACAGGATCAGGTAGGGGAGGAAGCCGACCCCGAGGGTGACCATGCCGGTGGTGGCCCCGAGCACGAAGCCCAGCGGGATGGCGCCGAGGCCGATGCCCATGGAGCCGACGCCACCACAGGCACCGGCGAAGGCTCCCCAGAGGCTGCCCACCGCCGCCATGAGCGGGACGATGACGGCCAGGGGAACGCGGCCACGCACCCTCTCCAGCGCCCAGGCCGAGGCTGCGCCGACGAGGGCACCCGACGCACCG